>MDTB01100730.1_pt1 | contig 16022 bp, 18 predicted proteins | sample 811161 | NCBI WGS metagenome assembly MDTB01 (sample SAMN05326650, study PRJNA326480) | marine metagenome | isolation source: seawater | place: Mediterranean Sea | collected 2009 | reverse complement strand
TTGTACATTAAAATATAAGCAATTTTTAATTTATAGTGTTATACGTTCAAAATATATTTTAATAAAATGGATTCTTTTGAATTAAATAAGATAATTGCTGCAGTTTTAATGGTTGCTCTTTTAGTGATTGGAATAGGAAAAATTTCAAAAATAATATTCCATGTTGAAAAGCCGAAAAAACCTGGTTATACCGTTGAGGTAGAAAAAGCAGTTTCAACTTCTACAGTTAATAGTGAGGTTGCAGAAGAGCAGGTTGATATTTCCGCATTAATGGCAATGGGGGATGTAGCAAGTGGAGAAAAAATTTTCAAAAAATGTGCAGCTTGTCATTCCATTGTTAAAGGTGGAAAGAATAATATTGGCCCTGCTTTATATAATATAGTTGGTAGAAAAACTGGTGTAGTAAAGGATTATAAATATTCTAAAGCTTTAGCATCTTACGATAAAGAATGGACCTTTGAGGAACTTAATGGTTATTTGATAAAACCTGCAAAATGGATAAAAGGAACAAAGATGGCTTTTGCAGGTTTAAGAAAAGAGAAGGATAGAGCATCTGTAATCAAATACCTTAATCAAAATTCAGATGATCCTTTACCATTACCTTAACTTTCCAAAACAATAAAGCAATATACTTTTTTGAACGTGAATTCTGTTTAGTGCTTGCTGCCAAACTTTTGACTGTTTACTTAAAAAAACTTCCTGTTCAACTTCTGGCCCTCTTGGTAAACAGTGTAAAAAAATACAATCTTTTTTTGCAAAGCCTAAAAGTTTAGAAGTAATTTTAAAAGTTTTAAATTTAGATAATTTTTTCTTTTTATTAACTTTATCATTCAAAGATATTACCTTATCAGAAAATACCACATCAGCGTTAATTATTGCTTTTTTAGGATCATTGAAAATATTAATCTTTTTATTATTTTTTTTTATCCAATCCATTACAAATTTTTTTGGCCTATAATTATTAGGACATCCAATATTCAATTTAAAATTAAATTTAACTGAAGCAGCTATTAAAGAGTTAAGAACATTATTTGAGTCTCCAATCCAAGAGATATTAAGTTTTGAAATAGGTTTTTTTTTTATCTCCTCTACTGTGAAAACATCTGATAAAACTTGAGTTGGATGAGATGAAGGACTTAGACCGTTTATAACAGGTATTGACAAATAATTACTAAAATTTTCAATTTTTTGATCACTATCAGTTCTAATCATAAAACCATCACCATAAGTAGATAATATTTTTGCAGTATCTTCAATCGTTTCTCCTCCAACTCCTAAATGAAGCTCGTTTGATCTCAGGGTTATTGTTCCACCACCCAATTGTTTGATAGCTAAGTAAAAACTTAATCTTGTTCTAAGACTAGATTTTTCAAACATTTGAATTAATAATTTATTTCTAAGAGGTCCGTCTTTATCAACTTTTAAAGTATCAAAGTTTTTTCTTTTTTTTTTTCTTTTTTTTGCATCTATCAAAATTTTTCTTAAATCAATAGCTGGAATATCTTTAAGGTTAATAAAATGTTTCATTTATTTATATTCTAGACAAACTTTATCAATTATTTTTAAAGCTTCATCTATTTCCTTTTTTCTAACATTCAATGGAGGCAAAACTCTTACTACATTTTCAGCTGCTCTAATTGTGAGTAATTTATTTTCCATAAGTTTTTTAATAAAGTGTGATTGCTCATTATGAAGTTGAAGACCGATTAAAAAACCTCTTCCTCTTATCTCTTTGATAATTTTAGGGTATTTATTTTTAATTTCATTTAATTTTTGATGAAAATATTTAGAGTTTTTTTTCACATTTATTAAAAAATTTTTCTTTAGAATAATATCCAATACTTTACTACCTATTTTCATAGCTAATGGATTTCCACCAAAAGTTGAGCCATGACTACCTGGAACCATTCCAGAAGCAACTTTTTTATTCATTAAAACTGCACCTATAGGAAAACCTCCGCCTATACCTTTAGCTATAGGAACTATATCAGGCTTAACCTTTGATTTCTCAAAAGCAAAGAAATCCCCAGTTCTCCCTATCCCACATTGGACTTCATCAAGTATTAATAATATACCTTTTCTATTACATATTTTTCTAAGCTCCTTTAGACACCAGTCAGGTATTACCTTGATCCCACCCTCGCCCATGATGGTTTCTAACATAATTGCTGCAGTTTTATTATTTATAAGTTGTTTTAATTTTTTATGATCTCCAAATTTAAAATGATCAAATCCTTGAACTTTTGGGCCAAAACCTTCAGTCATCTGTTTAGAGCCACTTGCATAAATTGTAGCTAATGTTCTTCCATGAAATGAATTTTTTACACAAATAATTCGATTTTTATTTTTTTTTCCAATAGAATGAAAGTATCTTCTTGCAACTTTAATTGCAGCCTCTGTAGCTTCAGCGCCACTATTTTGAAATAATATATTATCTGCAAAGGTATTTCTTGCTAATTTTCTTGCCAACTCTTCCCCCTCAGGAATAGTAAAGGCGTTTGAAACATGCCAAAGTTTTTTTGATTGTTTTGTAATTGTTTTTATTAACTCTTTATTAGAATGACCCAAGGAATTAACTGCTATACCTTGAACAAAATCTAAATACTTAGTTCCGTTTTTAGAAAATAAGTAGCTACCTCTGCCGCTTCTAAATGAAATTTTTTTTCTATTATAGTTTTTAACTAAGTAACTCATATAATTTTAATTTTCACATTAGCTTCTATAAATTAAAATAATTAGATACAAGTTGAGATTGAAAAAATAATTTCCTTTTTTTTGAATTTTTTTGTTGATAACCATGATAATTTACTTGTTTATTTGGAATCAATATCAGTATATTGTATTTATGGTATTAATAAATACCATATATTGATTTTATGAGTTGGACAGAAGAAAAAGTAAGCAAGTTAAAAGAGCTCTGGGGAAAAGGAAATACTGCGAGCCAAATAGCTGAAATTATTGGTGGTATAAGCAGAAATGCAGTTATTGGAAAAGCTCACAGATTGAACTTATCAGCAAAAATTAAAACTAGAACTGCAACGTCAAATAAAAATTTTGATAATTCTTTGGATGACCAAAGTGTTAAACAAAAAAAAATAAGAGGCAGTCGTTTTAAATCACTTATTATTGAAAAAGATTTTGAGCCGGAACAACCCAAACAATTAGAGGAACTAGATGATAATTCTTGTAAGTGGCCTATAGGTCATCCAAATGAGGATAACTTTTATTTTTGTGGAAGATCATCTTTGAAAGATTTTTCGTATTGTAAACTACATTTACTTTATGCCTACCAACCAAAGGGTAAAAAAGATGATATAATTGAAAAAGATGATGTACCAGAATTTATTGAAAAAAAAGTTAAATCAGCTTAATTAATCTTAATTTTTTTCTGTATTATATTTGCTTATAGAAAATTGACCACCTTCTCTCCACATATAAGAATATTTATTTACCTCATCATAAAAAATTTTTTTGGCTGGAACTCCAATATCTAAATTGCTCTTATATTTTCCTGATAAAATATTATCATATTTTAAAAGTTTTAATTGATCAGTTGTTAATAGAGGTTTAGGAAACAATTGAAAAAAAGAAGCTGAAAAATTAGCTAGAGGAAGTGGCATATTTAATAAAATTCTCTTTTTTCCTATTGAGTCTAATAGCTGTTTTATTATTTCTTTTAAAGTAATAGTCTCAGGCCCTACACATTCGATTATATTTGAATTTAATTTCTTTGAAATAACATTATAAATAACATCTGTTAAATCTGAACAATGAATTGGCATAAATTTTGTTTTACCACTGTAATAAAGTGGAAATATAGGTAAAATATTTAATAAACTCATAAAATTAGTAGTAAAATTGTCATCGGAAGAATAAACTACTGATGGTCTTAAAATAGTTGCGTTAGGAAAATTTTTTAGAATATTTTCTTCGCCTTCAAGTTTACTCGTAGCATATTTGGAATCAATCGCTTGATTAATTCCCAGAGCTGACAAATGTATAAATTGTTTCAAGCCATATTTTTTACTTAGTTTTGCTAGTAATGAGGGAAATACTGAATGTATGTTCTTAAAAGTGTTCCCTCTTTTTTTTTCAAATAAAATTCCAACTAAATTTACGCAAATGTCAGCTTTCTCAAAAACTTTATTAATTTTTTTTTCATCAAATATATTTGATTCAATAATATCAATATACCCTGCATTAGCTTGGGTTTTAATAATATAACTCTTTTGATGAATATTACGCGTTACTACGGTTACTTTGTAATTATTTTTTGCTAACTTTCTAATTAAATTTCTACCAATTTGACCACTTCCGCCAAAAATTAGACAATTTTTTTCTTTCATATATATATGTTTAAATAATGAGTATTAATATTAAACTTCATAAAAATGATTTACCAGATGATTTAAATTTAGGCAATTTAATAGCGGTAGATGGTGAATTTATGGGACTTGATGTAAGGAGAGACCCTTTGTGTTTATTGCAGATATCTACTGGTAATTCTGATGCCCACATTGTGCAGCTAAATAGGTCAAACTACAAAGCTCCAAACTTATCAAGCGTATTAAATGATAATTCTGTAGCTAAAATCTTCCATTATGGAAGAGCTGATATCGCTCATATTAAATATTATTTAAATATTAAAACTAATAATATTTTAGATACTAAAATTGCATCCAAATTAGCCAGATCATATTCGGATAATCATTCTCTTAAAACTTTAATTAAGGAGTTTATTAATATTGATGTAAGTAAACAATTTCAAAACTCTGATTTCGGTGGAAAACTTTCAGAGGCTCAGCTGAAGTATTGCGCCAATGACGTGATTCATCTTCATAAAATTCATGAAGAGCTAATTAAAATTTTAGAAAGGGAAAAAAGAATAGATTTGTATACGGATTGTTTGAAGTTTTTAAATACAAGAGTTGATCTTGATTTAGCTTTATTTAAAGATGATATCTGGTCTCATTAATGAAAAATAAAAAATTTTTAAAAACAGCAAAAGAGGTTATAAATCTAGAGATTAAAGCTCTAGAAAAACTTAAAAAAAATTTAAATAATTCCTTTAATCTTGCTGTAGATCAAATTGTTAGATGTCAATCTAAAGTTGTTTTATGTGGGGTTGGTAAGAGTGGCTTAATTGCAAATAAAATTGCCTCCACATTGTCATCTGTAGGAACTCCTTCTTTTTATTTGTCTGCCAGTGACTCATCACACGGTGACCTAGGGAGTATATCAAAAAAAGATGTTCTAATTTTAATTAGTAATTCAGGTCAAACCAGTGAGCTAAAAAATATTATTCAATATGCCAATAGAAATAAGAATGTATTAATTGGTATAGTTTCAAAAAAAGACTCAATATTATATAAAGCCTCAGATATTAAATTATTAACACCTTCAGTAACTGAATCAGCCGGAATAGTGCCAACTTCCAGTACGACTGTTCAATTAGCTTTAGGAGATGCTTTATCAATTGCAGCAATGAAAAAAAAAAAATTTGACAGATTAGATTTTAAAAAAATTCATCCAGCTGGCTCTTTAGGAGCTAAATTAAAAACTGTTGAGGACATCATGCTCACAGGTAAAAAAATTCCTTTTGTGAATGAAAATTTAAAAATGAAAAATGCTTTAAAAATATTAAGTAATAAAAAACTTGGGATATTAATTGTCCAAAATAATAAAAAACAAACAAAGGGAATTATTACAGATGGACAAATTAGACGATTTAACCAAACAAATTCAGATTTACTATCACTAAAAGTTGCTGATATAATGACAAAAAATCCGATTAGCATTGATAAAGATGCTTTAGCGGCTAAAGCGCTGTCATTAATGAACTTAAAAAAGATAACATCACTTTGTGTTTTTAATAAAAAAAGTAAGCTTAAAACTATTGGAGTAATTCATATTCATAATATATTGCAATCAAATATATCTTAAATGAAAAAAAATTTAGTATTAAAGATTATTATAATACTTTTTTGTCTAATAATAATATTATTTATTTACTCAAAAATTTCAGAAAAAAAAGAAATAGTAATCGTAGAATCCAATTCTCTTGATCAAGAAAATGAAAATTTCAATATAATTAAAGATGTGAGTTATATTTCAAAAGATACTAGAGGAAATCAATATACTTTAAATGCTTCCGAGGGACAAATAGATCTTTCCAATGATAAAATGATCTTTCTTACAAAAGTAAAGGCCACAATTAATCTTAGTACCGAAATTGAAATAAACATATCCTCAAATTTTGGAAAATATAATATTGATAATTATGATACTATTTTTTCAAAAAATGTAATAATCACTTATATGGATCATACTATTACTGGAAATTATCTTGATTTTTCACTAGACAGAAACTCAATGATCATTTCAAAAAATGTGGTTTATACCTTTTTCAACAAATCACTCAGAGCTGATGTAATTGAAATTGATATTAACACAAAAGATACTAAAATTTTTATGTATGACGAAAATGAGAAAATAAGTATAGAGTTAAAAAATTAGTATGGCAGTAATCAAAAAATTTAGAATAAAATCCTTTAAAAATATCAATTCAATTATTGAATTTAAGAATGTGTCTTTATCATATGGAAATAGATTAATTTTAGATAATATTAGTTTTAAAATTAATGAAGGACAGATATTTGGTATGTTGGGCCCAAATGGTGTTGGTAAATCTACTATATTCAATCTTATTACTGGTTTAATAAATCCTAAGTTTGGAAAAATTTTTATTAATGGGCAAGATGCAACGGGTTATCCAATATACTTAAGAACTAAAAAATTTAAGGTTGGTTATGTTCCTCAATATGGTGGTTATTTTAATGACCTAACTCTTCATGATAATCTTAAAGCAATAAGTGAAATTGTAATTGAAAATAAAAATTTAAGAAATGAGAGAATTGATTATTTATTATCTAAATTTGAATTAGAGAATGTAAAAAATATTAAAGCTAAATATTTATCTGGAGGTCAAAAAAAGAAATTGGTGATTGCTTTATCCTTATTAAGTGAACCTAGAGTGCTTCTTTTGGATGAATGTTTTGCAGCATTAGATATATTAACTATAAAGATGCTTCAAGAAATAATTGTAAATTTACAACAAGAAAATCAGATCACTATATGTATCTGTGATCATCAGGCGAGAGATTTACTGGCTTGTGTAGACATTGCGATGATTTTAAGTAATTGTAAAATCGTAGCTCAAGATACCCCTTCTAATTTAGTAAAAAATATAAATGCGAAAAATGCATATTTTGGTGAAAGCTTTAAAATTAATTAATGTTTCATGCCAAATTTTTTAATAGTAAAAAAAAAGATAAATAAATTTAACAAAAAAATTATAGTTAATGGGGATAAAAGTCTTAGCATAAGATGGGTTTTATTGTCATCGCTTGCTTCTGGAGTATCTAGGGCAAAAAATTTATTGTTATCCGAAGATGTTTTAGCTGCGATTAAAGTGATTAAAAAGTTGGGAGTGAAAGTTATATTAAGAAAAAACTATTGTAAAATTTTTGGAAACGGTGTCGATGGATACAATTATAAAAAAAATCTTAGTTTAAATGCTGAAAATTCAGGAACACTTGGAAGGTTAATACTAGGGCTATTAATTAACACTCCATATACTATAAAATTAATAGGAGATAAAAGTTTATCCCAAAGAGATTTTAAAAGAGTAGCAAAACCTTTGGGTAAATTTGGAGCTAAATTTAATTTGAATAAAGGTTTTGGTCTTCCTCTAAAAATAAGCGGATCAAAAAATTTAAAGCCCATTCAATACACTGAAAACAAAGGTTCTGCTCAATGTAAAAGTAGTGTAATTTTTGGGGGAATGAGAAGTAATGGCGAAACAGTCATTAAAGCAAAAAAATCTCGAAACCACACCGAACTAATGTGTAAATATCTTAACTTACCCATAAAAATAGAGAATAAAAAAAATTATGATTTAATAAAAATAAACAAAGTAAATAATATTAAAAAAATTAACTACAGAATTCCTTCAGATATTAGTTCAGCTGCTTTTTTTATTGTCTTAACAATATTGACAAATGACTCATCTATAACAATTAAGAATGTGAATATCAATCCTTCAAGAATAGGCATAATTATAATTTTGAAAAAGATGGGTGTTAAATTTATTTTTAAAAATAAAAGAAAATATAAAGGTGAAATCATAGCAGATATTAATGTAAAAAATCCTAAAAAATTAAAGTCTATTAATTGTCCAAAAGACCTAATTAGTAAAGCTATTGATGAATTTTTAGTAATATTTCTAGTAGCAGCAAAAGCAAAGGGTATTTCTTATTTTAAAAATTTATCTGAACTTAATAAAAAAGAAAGTCCAAGGCTAGATTGGGCTGTAAAAATTTTGAAATTCATGGGCATAAAGATAATCAGGACAAAAGATTCAATTAAAATTTTTGGTAATCCAAAATTAAAAATAAATAAAAAAATTACAATTAAAAACTTTTTAAAAGATCACAGAGTTTTTATGACGAGTGTTGTTGCTGCTCATTCTTTTGGGGGTTATTGGACAATACACGACAAGGATTCCATTAAAACCTCTTTTCCATCTTTTTTGAAAATTTTAAATAAACTTAAAAAATGAAGTTGAAAAGAAAAAATATTATAAAAATAGCTATAGATTCTCCTGCAGGAGCTGGAGCTGGGACCCAAGCCAAACTAATCTCAAAACATTATAATTTAATGCAGCTAGATACTGGAAAATGTTATCGTTACATAGCTTATATAAAAAATAATAATCCTACAAAATATAATTACAAATATATTAGATACAAAATGAAAAAGTTGACTATGAAAAGTTTAAAGAATAAAAAGTTGCTTAATGATAAAGTTGCAACTACAGCATCAATTATTGCTAAAGATAAAAAAATAAGAAAATTAGTACATTCATTTCAATTAAAATGTGCCTACAATCCTCCAAAGAAATATAGTGGTTCTTGTTTGGATGGGAGGGATATATGCTCGGTAATTGTACCAGATGCAGAAGTTAAATTATTTATTACAGCTAACTTAAGAACTAGGGCAACTAGAAGATATAAAGAATTAAAGAAAAAAAATGTAAATATATCATTCAAAGAAGTGTTAAAAAGCATCAAAAACCGTGACAAAAGTGACATTAATAGAAAATTATCTCCTCTTAAGAAAACAAAAGATTCTATATTGATAAACAGCAGTAATCTATCTATAAGATCCTGTTTTTTAAAAATTAAAAAAATTATAGATAGGAAATTAAAAATTAATGGAAATTTATAAAGACCTAAAAAGCCAAGCCTCTCAAGAATTTGAAAAATTACTTAATAGCCAGTTATCAAAAAATAATATTGAAGAAGGTAAAATTATTGAGGGCAAAATAAATAAAATCACCGAAAAGTATGTTTTTTTACACGTTGAAGGTCTCAAGTCAGAGCCTGTCCTTGATATAAATGAGCTCAAAAGTTTAGGTTTAAATGATAAAATTAAAGTTGGAGAAAATATTTCTGTCTTGCTGGAAAAACTCGAGGATAAGATGGGAGAAGTAGTTGTTTCCGCAAGTAAAGCACAAAAAATCAAGGGATGGGACAAACTTGTTGATGCTTATGAAAAGAACGAGCCAATCATGGGTAAAATTACCTCTAAATGTAAAGGAGGTTGTATAGTTGAACATATTGATACAGGTTCTTTAATGTTTTTACCAGGATCTCAAATAAGTGATAAACCTTTAAAAGATATCAGTCATCTTATGCATGAGCCACAAAAATTTGCTTTGATCAAATTAGATAAAGTAAGAGGTAATGCATGCGTGTCTCGAAGAGAGATTATATCCTCTTTCAAAAAAGAGGATAAAGCAAAAATAATTGAAAAGTATAAAGTTGGTGACATAATTAAGGGTGCTGAAGTTAAAGGTTATAGTACTTTTGGATGTTTCTTTAATGTTAACAGTGAATTAGATGTACTAGTTCATTTACAAGAGATTTCTTATTCAAGAGTTAACCATCCTGATGAAGTTTTCAACATAGGTGAAAAACATGATTTAAAAGTAATTTCTGTAGATAAAGAAAAACTACAAGTAGGATGTTCAGTGAAACAATTATCACCAGATCCATTTGAGCATATAGAAAATTACGAATTAAACAAAGTTTATAAAGCAAAAGTTTCAAAAATTATGGAGTTTGGTGCATTTTGTGAACTAGAACCAGGTTTAACAACATTGCTCCATTCGAGTGAACTTAGTTGGTCAAAAAAAAATATCTCAGCTAAGAAAATGTTTAAAGTTGGAGATGAAATTGATTGTGTGATTACAGAAATTGATAAAGAAAAAAGAAGAGTCGCAATTTCACATAGGCTAACATTAGAAAACCCTTTTGAGCAATTTGAAAAAAAATATCCTATTGATACAATTGTGGAAGGTGAAGTTGTGAGTAAAAATGAATACTCTTTATTTGTTAAAATTGGAGATTTAGATATCGATACTTTTTTACATTGTAATGATTTAACTTACCTAAATAATGGTGAGCAAGAATTAGAAAAATATAAAAAAGGAGATAAAATTAAAGTAAAGGTATTAGAAATTAAAACTGAAGATCAAAAAATAAGGGTTGGGTTGAGACAAACTAAAAGTGATCCTTTCGATTGGTTTAAAGATAAAAAGAAAAACCAGACTATAACAGTAAAAATTATTTCAACTGATAATAAAGGGTTATTCGTTAGGCCTGAGGGGTGCGAAATGGATTTTGTTATTAAGAAGTCGCAAATTGCAATTAATGTAGCAGATGCAAGACCAACAAGGTTTACTGGTGGCGAAAAAATTGATTGTGCTATAGCTGAATTAGATCTTGATAAAAGAAAAGTTACTTTAAGTATGAAGCTTCTTGAGGAAATTGAAAAGAAAGAAGCTTTAGATAAATATGGTTCTGAGGGGTCAGGAAAGAATTTACCTTTCTCATCTTTGTCTGAAGACCTAAAAAAAAAAGATGAAAAAAAATAAAGTTTTTAAAAAGAGTTAAATTGGGCATAGTAAAATCAAAACTTTTAAATCAACTTTCAAAAAACTACCCAAATTTTCTTAAAAAAGATCTCGAAAAATTTACTGACATAATTTTAAAAGAAATAAAAAACACTCTCAAAAGAGGAGAAAGAGTTGAATTAAGAGGATTTGGAATTTTTTCAACTCGTATTCAAAATGCTAGAATTTCAAGAAATCCAAAAACTGGTGAGAAAGTAAATACTCCTAAAAAAAAAACAATTCACTTCAAAATGGCAAAAGATTTGTTTAGAAAATTAAATGATAAAAAATAGAAAAATATTTATTGCATGTGATAGCACCAATATTTCAAGAGTCAAAAATATTATTAAAAAAACACAAAATTCAAAAATTAAGATAGGTTATAAATTTGGATTAGAGTTTTTAAATTCAAAAAATGGTAGAGCCTTTATATCCAATTTCAAAAACAAAATTATGTTTGCTGATCTTAAACTTCACGATATCCCAAATACTTGTGTATCAACTATAAAGGCAATTAAAGATTTAAAGGTAAATTATATAACTATTCATATAAGCTCAGGTTTCCAAGCACTTAAGGCTGCTAAAAAAGTTTCAGGTAAAACTAAATTAGTTGGAGTGACTATTTTAACATCTCTGAACAATAAGGCATTGAAAGAAATCGGTTTTGATAAAGACGTAAAAAAATTAGTTTTAAATCAAGCTAAATTGGCAACCAAGGCAAAATTGGATGCATTAGTGTGTAGTGCTCAAGAAGTTCCCTTGGTTAGGAAAGTTTTTAAAAAAGAGATAATTACACCAGGCATTAGATTTAATACAAAATCTAACGATCAAAAGAGAGTTTTAACTCCCAAAGAAGCTTTTAAAAATGGAAGTAATTGGTTAGTGATAGGAAGACCAATTACTAAAGGTAACATAAAAAAAAATTTACAAAAATTAATTAATCATTTAAAGGAATGATTAAAGATTGTAAAATCTGTGGGATCTCTGATCCGGTTACTTTAAAATATCTTATTAACCATCCGTCCCCACCTCGATTTGTAGGTTTTATTTGTAATTATAAAAAAAGCCCAAGATATATTGAGATAGATAAATTAAAAAATTTAGTAAACGTCTCAAAGAAAAATATTAATTTTGTTGCTGTCTTAGTCAAGCCTGACAACGAGATATTAGAAAAAATTAAAGATCTAAATTTCGATTACTATCAAATCTATGATTGTAATCCAAATGAAATAAAATTTATTAAAAAAAAATACAAAAAAAAAATTATATCTGCTTTTACTATTGAGAGTACTGATGATGTAAATAAATATATTCAATATAAAGATGTTACTGATATTTACTTATTTGATAGCAAAGGTTACGAAAAAAGTCTATCGTTTGACCATTCGTTAATTAAAAATATTAAACTTGATAAAGAAATAATGTTGGCAGGTAAGATACAGTTTAATGATAATCTTGAAAATTATAAAAAAATAGCTGATATTATTGATATATCTGGAGGCGTAGAAACTGCTGGATTAAAAGATATTTCCAAAATAGAAATTTTCTTGGATAATGTAAAAAAATTAAAAAATGAAACTTAAAAAAAAAATTCCTTTAATTGATCAACATAACAAATACGGATTTTGGGGTGGAAAATTTGGAGGAAGCTTTATTCCAGAAACCTTGAAAAAGCCAGTTGAGGATTTAACTAGAGAGTTTGAAAAACTAAGATTAAATAAGAACTTTATTAAAAAAAGAGATTTTTACTTTAAAAATTATATCGGATCTCCTACATCTTTTATTAAATTAGAAAATTTAACCAGTCACTTAGATGGAGCTGAGATTTGGGCAAAAGTAGTGTCTGAAGCAAATGGTGGAGCTCATAAAATATATAATGCAACAGTTCATGCTCTGATCTGTAAGGCTATGGGTAAAAAATACATTGTAGGTGATACCGGTGCAGGTTATGCAGGTAAAATGCTGAGTATGGCTGCCAAAAAATTTGGCCTCAAATGTAAAATATTTATGGGCGCAAAAGATATCAAAAGACAAAAACCAAACTGTGATGCAATGAGAAAAAATGGTGCAGAAATAGTGCCTGTCTATTCTGGAAGCCAAACTCTAGTTGACGCTGTAAGTGAATGTATGAGATATTGGGTTTCAAATTGCGATAATACTCATATGTGTGTGGGTTCAACTGTTGGTCCCAATATATTTGTTAAGATCTGTGGGTGGTCTACAGCTCAAATTTCAAGAGAACTTAAAAAACAGCTTAAAAAAGAATTTAAAAAAATTCCTCAAAAAGTAAAATTAATCAACTGTGTAGGTGGTGGTAGTTCAGCTTACGGTTTTTGGAGTGAATTTATTGATTATGATAAAAAACAAATAGAGTTAATAGGAGTAGAAGCAGGGGGCCCAAAAAAATCAAAACTGCATGCAGCGCCTTTAAGTAGAAATGCAAAAATCGGAATTTTACATGGCGCAGCTTCATATGTTTGTCAAAATAAAGAGGGTCAGATTACTGAAACTGAGTCTATTAGTGCTGGTTTAGATTATCCAGGTGTAAGTCCAATTCACTGTTTTTTGAAAGATACTAAAAGAGCAAGGTATACTTATGCAACAGATGAGGATGCTTTAAATGCTTATAAGTTAGTTACGAAGTTAGAAAAACTTAACCCAAGTCTTGAACCAAGTCATGCCTTTGCAGAAGCAATTAAAATTGCACCGAGATTAAGTAAAGACACAGTAATAATAGTAAATGCTTGTGGAGATGCAAAAAAAGATAGGGATATATTAAAGAAAAGATTAGGAAAATATTAATGAATAGCTCTCTACTAAACAGATCATTTGAGAAAGCCAAGGCGGAAAGAAGACCTGCTCTTCTTACTTATATAGTTGCTGGGGATAATACAAAAAAGAAGTCATTAGAAATTTTAAAATCGATTTCTCAATTCGCAGATATTTGTGAATTGGGTTTTCCACATAACACTCCTATTGCAGATGGAGGACAAATTCAAACTAGTTCATATCGTGCTATTAAAAATGGAATTAAGATAAATGATGTGTTTTCAATCGCAAGTAAATTTAAAAAATCTAAAAAAAATAAGCCAATAATATTAATGGGTTATTATAATATGATTTTTCAATATAATGAAGATAAGTTTATCAAAAAATGTAAACAATCAAAAGTTGATGGAATAATAGTGGTAGACTTGCCCTATCCAGAAAATAAAACTTTTGCCCAAAAGTGTAAAAAAAACAATGTAAACTTTATCCAACTTGTTTCACCGACTACTTCATCAAAAAGATTGAAGAAAATTATTAAAGACTCACATGATATGATTTATTATATCAGTATGCTATCAACAACAGGTGGAAAGCTAAAAGTTTCTACAAAAAAAATTTTACAAGAATACATAAAAATTAAGAATCAAAATAAATCTAAAAATGTGGTTATTGGATTTGGAATCACAGAAAAAAATATAAAATCTCTAAAAAAGGCAGATGGATTAGTTGTTGGTAGTGCAATTTGTAAAAAGATCACTAATTCTATTAAAAAAAGACAAAATGTTGTCATAAATGTAACTAATGTGGTTAGAAGATTAAAAAATAAAATTAAATGAATTGGATAACTAAAATAATTAAGGCAGGTGAGAAAATTAAATCTGCTATTCGTAAAAGAGCAACAAAAGAAGATATTGCAAGAAGTGATTGGACATCTTGTTGCAGGGGCCCTATCCTAAAAAAAGATTTAGCAGAAAATTTATGGGTTTGTCCTGACTGTAAGAAACATCATCGAATAAAACCCTCTCAAAGATTTGATATTTTGTTTGGTAAAAATAATTATGAAATACTTAAGACGCCAATTCCTAATGATGACCCTTTAAATTGGACAGATTCAAAATCTTATAAAGATAGATTAAAACAGGCTAGAAAAAGGACTGGTTTAGACTGTGGAATGATGGTTGCAAGTGGAGAAATTAACAATATAAAAATAACAACTGTTGCATCTGATTTTGATTTTCTTGGAGCTTCAATGGCTGCTGCTGAAGGAGAGGCATTTTTATATGGCATCCAATATGCTATTGAAAATAAAACTCCTTTTTTATGTATAAGTGCTGGAGGTGGGATGAGAATGATGGAAAGTTTAATTTCTTTGTCTCAAATGACTAGAACAACTTTAGCAATTAATGAACTTAAAGAAAATAATCTTCCATATTTAGTTTGTATTACAGACCCTACTGCAGGAGGAATTACAGCTTCGTATGCTATGTTAGGTGATGTGCATATAGCTGAACCAGGAGCTTTAATTGCCTTTGCAGGTGCAAGAGTAATCCAAGGTACAGTTAAAGAAGAACTGCCAGAAGGATTTCAAAAAAGTGAATATGTTGAAAAAACTGGTTTTGTTGACTTAATAGTTGAAAGAAAAGATCTTTCAAAAAAAATAGGAACCCTATTATCAATATTGTTAAAGAAAAATTCTGATATAAATGCTGAAGAAAATGAAACTTCAGAAGATACTAAACAACTTTCAAAAGTTGCATCCTAAGGAAATAGATTTATCACTTAATAGAATATTAAATCTTTGTAAAAAATTAGATAATCCTCAGCACAAAATTAAAGCAATATCTGTTGTTGGTACAAATGGTAAATACTCAACTATTCAGGCTTTGTATGCAATTTTGAAAGAGGCAGATTTCAAATGTAACATTTATACAAGTCCACATATAAAGAAAATTAATGAAAGATTTATTTTTAATAACCAAGAATCAAATGATAATGAACTTATTGAGTTATTTAAAGAGGTTGAAGAAGCTAACGAAAATCAACCAATTACTTTTTTTGAAATACTGACTGCTGCTTATTTCTATCAAGCAGCTAAATACCCAAATAATATAAATTTAATTGAAGCGGGTTTATTTCATAGATTTGATGCAACTAATATTTTAAAAAGAAATTTAGCAAGTATTATTACTTCAATTGATCTTGATCATCTTGATTGGCTTCCAGAAAATGAGCAAAC
>MDTB01048229.1_pt1 | contig 16025 bp, 11 predicted proteins | sample 811161 | NCBI WGS metagenome assembly MDTB01 (sample SAMN05326650, study PRJNA326480) | marine metagenome | isolation source: seawater | place: Mediterranean Sea | collected 2009 | reverse complement strand
CGCATCAGCAAGATGGAGATGGGCTGTGAATGGAAGGATCGAATTCAGAAATTCTCGGAATGGTGCGTGGAGATAATTGCAAGCGAGTTTTGAATGGGATACATCCAGGCAAACCCTCATCGATTGCTCCTTGCAAAAATTGGCGATAAATTCGCTGTCTACAAAAAGATTGTGGAATCGCTGCCCGCCGAAATGCCAGGGGAATGGTGGCATTGTTTGAGGGATAATCTCAACTTCACCTTCCGTCTTGAGTTTGGTCAGGCTTTGAATCAAGCGTTCATGCAGTGGCAGCTTTTCGGATCGGTCGAGATGACGATGTTCAGAAAAACCACCCACATTGGTGACAAGTAAAACGGGGTCAGGGCAGTTGAAACGTCTACGAAGATCTCTGGAGATGTTGATGACGCGCTGCAGCTCCATTACGGAGTGATCTCTGTAGTCTTTATCGGCCGTACAGAGATCGAGAGTATGGTCGCCAGCGAACAGTTCCGGCGCGTGAATCACTAGGCCAAGGTCCTGAAGGTCCGGCAGTACTTGTTCGAGATCCACCTCAAGATCTTTGTAGCTGAGATGAATCTCAACCAAGTCAAGATTGCTGGACTGGGAAAAAGTTTTGATGTCGTGATAGCGAACCGGTAAACCAAATGGTTGAGCGAATTGGTAACGCTTGGGTTCAGCGGCTGGTGCGTCGAGATCGGATGGGAAGAAGACGTCACCCTGAGCCTTGTTCGTAGGTAAGCGGCGGCCAATAAGCTCCGGCAGACGGTTTGGCTGCAAGCCTTGGCCAGGGCTTTGAATCCGGATCATGGATTCTGTGATCTCTGTACCGGCGGGGATGTCGCTGGCGGCGACAAGGCTCTTGGCCAGAACCTCACGATTCATCATTTCGCCCTGGCTGATGCTTCGTTCTCCCCCCTTGCCCATGGATTCCTCCACACGGCGAATTCCCTGCATCATCTGTGCGAACTCGTCGGGCAGCAGGCTCACTTTGTGGTCGTTCCCCTCCATGCTTCGGTCGAGGGTGATGTGTTTTTCAACCACCGATGCGCCCAAGGCAACGGCTGCGATCGGAACTTCAATACCCCTCTCGTGACCGGAGTAGCCCACAGGGGCTTCTGCTAATTCGCGTAACCGATCGAGGTAGCGAAGGTTGACGTCCTTGAAAGGCGTTGGGTAGGTGGAGTTGCAGTGGAGCAGCACGTAGGTGGCTCCCTCTTGTTGGAGATGCTTGATTCCCGAACGGATCTCAAGCTCGTTGGCCATCCCGGTCGAGCAGATCAATGGCTTGCCCGTCGCCGCAAGTTGGCTGATCAGGGCGTGGTTAGTGAAATCAGCGGACGCAACTTTGAAGGCTTCCATCCCCCAGCGATTGAGCTTGTCGAGGCTGGTCTCATCCCAGGGGGTACAGAGGGGGATGAGGCCCCGTTCAGCTGCGTAGTCAAAGCATCGGAACAACTCGTCGTCCGTGAGTTGAAACCGCTCCAGCAAATCAAGGGTGTATTGCGTTCCGAGGTCGGATGCGAGATCGTCGCTCTTGCCGGCATTGCCATACAGACGGCTCATGTCCCGCATCTGGAACTTGGCGCAATCAACGCCGGCTGCGTGAGCAGCGTCGATCAGTTGCAGAGCAATCTCAAGCTTGCCGTTGTGGTTATTGCCGATCTCCGCAATCACGAAACTCGGCTCTCCCAGGCCGATTTTCCGATTGCCGATCTGGAGCCCATCGGTGGCCCTTATGGCAACAGCCACGATCCGCCCATGGCTGTCGAGCAGAGGCAGGGCAATGATCCTGGAGGTCAGAACGGTTGCCAGCTCGGCAGCAGATGTTCCCTCCGCTGCACTTTTGCAGTCCGGATTCATTGCAGCGGTGACGGGTTGGTTCAGATCAATGTCACCGCATGTCGCGATCCAGCGTCTGAAATCACCATCCGTCAGGACGCCCTGAAGGATCCCAGCTTCTGAGACCACGAAGATCAGTCTTGACTGATTGGCCGTGATCTTGCTCAAGGCAGACAGAATGCTGTCTTCGGCGAAAACAACGAACTGCGTGAAGTTCCGCTCGATCTGAATACCCTTCACAGTTCGTGCTGCAGCAGCTCCGCCATGAACCTGCAGACATTACCCCACATCCCTGTAAGTCAGAAGCAGGAGTAGAGCTCTTGAAACTGGGTTGAGCTGTCGAACAGCGGCGAGTCGTCTGGCGACGTTCCGATGGGTGGGGCGAAGCAAGGTTCCCAGCATCAGCAGGCTCGCGGCTTCCTCCCAGTTGCGGGCTTGGATGGCTGTTTCTGCGTTTCTCCTGAGTTGGGTGAAGCTGAGATTGGCATTGGTGAGGTAGCCGGATTTGTTCTTTAAGCGCTGCCTTGGCTTGTTCTTCAGGTCGCTCAAGGCTTCAACCAGGTCTTCGGGATGGAAGCCATCTCCGTATCCCATCCAGCTCAGCCATTGCTGATCCGGATCGGGATGCTCTTGGTCGAGGGCATCGAGATCCACCACATCCTTGAGGGAGTACCAAACGCCGCTTCCAGCGAAGACATGGCTGCCATAGCGAGGGTTGATGCCGAAATCAGCCATCACCAACGGTCTGCAGCCGAAGTCGAGGGCATCGAAGAACGCTGTTGAAGACACCGTTGCCATCAATCTTGAGCTCCTTAAAAGCTCCGGCATCGGCCGGTAATCGATTTTCAGATTTTCCGGAGGCTGTCCAATGCTCTGCCTCAGGGTTTCGCTGATGTGAGCGTCCAACGCGTGGAATGTGGATTCCCCTGGAGCGATGCGCGGCTTGATCAACCCCTGCCAGTCCGGGGAGCGGCGGGCCAAATCTGCAAGGATCCTGACCATTTCTGCACGGTCCTCCTGACTCGAGGGCATCACCACCTGCTCGGCGAACAGGAACTGCCTGGGTCGCTCTGCCTGGGCTGACCATTCACGCTCAAGGGGCCCGTTGCGGCGCAGGCCTACCAGCACGCTGCGTTGCTGCTCGTACGGCGTGTGCTGAATCATGCGTTCCATCGCCTCACGGTCTCTGGGACCGCTGAGACTGATCAGGTCGTAGCCGAGCCGCCAGCTCATGCCTTCGAGAAATTTCTCGAGCACGACCCCATTGAATCCGCAGAACAGCAACGGCCTCTTGCTCTCAGGCAGCAGGTCGAGGGCAATTCGGAAATCGCTGATTTTGCTGCCTGTCAGGTAAACGCCAATGGCATCAAAGCCCTGGAGTTCGGGATGGGTGAGCAGTTTTCCCATGTCATGACGCCAGAGCCTGCCAAGCCTGCCGATGCGGGACAGGATCACATCAGGCGTTCCTTCTCTCGGGATCACGTTGATGGTGACGTCAACGCCTTGAAACGACGGCGACTGGCACAACGCTTCGCAGGCCAGCAACTGGCTATCGCTGTCACCGATCAGCAGGATCCTGAAGTCGCTCATCGACGCCGCTCCCCGATCTCCGCCAAAGAACGGATCAGCCGATCAGGTCCATCGTGTCGAGCCCACCCGATCGCGTCCAGCCACTGTTGATTGACTTTTGGCAGCTCCATCAGGTCGTCGAGGTGGCGCACGGCCGAGAGCCGATGCATCAGGCCACTGCCGAAGAAGGCGGTGGTGCCTTGATCGGTGTGGACGCCGAAGTCTCCGATCACGAGACTTTGGCGCCTCCAACAGATCGGTGCCAGAGCCCATGGAGAGCTCACTGTGATGCAGGCGGCGCAGTTCGCCAGGAGAGGCAGCATCTGTTCAGGTGCTGCGAACGCTGCGTTGGCTGGAAAGGTCCAGTCCTCAGGATTGAATTTTCGGATCCATGGCTGCTGCCGTGTGGAGCCGTGATCGCGTGTCACGATCACGTTCCATTCCGGTGAGTTCTCGGCCCAGCTCAGCAGTTGCCGAAGCAGCTGGGTTTTGCCGCCAACCTGGGTGGGGATCGATCTCTGGACCAGTGCCACCAGGGTTTTCGGCATGGTTCTGCCAGTCCCACTCTCGCCGCCACTGAGACTTCCGATCGGTGGACGCTCGGGCAGAAACCAGAGCCCTGCACTGACGACGGCCGGCCGGTGGAGATGGTCAGGCCAGTGGCGAGTCATCGCCTGTGCCTCATGTACGTGTCGTTCACCCGGGACCAAGACGAGATCCAGGTGCTCGCGTTCAGACAGCGCTGAGATCAGAAGATCACCAACATCAACACTGACCGCTCCACCGAACAGCAGTGCTGGCTTGGCATCAATGCTCTGACAGAGGGCGCGATAACTTTTTGCAAAACTCTGTTCCTCCAGAGTGTCTTTGAGAAACAGCCCAATCGCATTCGCCTTGTCAAGCAAGGGAGTCCCGAGCAGCTCCTTGGCACTGAGCTCGATGTCGATGCCCAAAACTGGAAGGTGATTCGAAACCTCCGATTTCGTCTGTTTGGTTCGACCGACCGTGAGGCATGTCTGGCCCAGCCCTCTGAGCTGGTTGGCCAGTTGAACGCAGGCGAACTGCTGGTCAATGCCATCACTGATCAGGACAAAGGTCATCGCCCACGCAAAAGGTTGGACAACCAGCCGAAGCCCACCAGAGCATCACGGATTCGACGGATCAGGCTACGGGTCTGGTGCCGTTTGAGCTGGCTGGATCGTGCTCCGCCGCTGCTCAACATGCGACGGCCTCCGTGCTTGATCGCGAAGCTCTGCCAGCACGTGCTGCCCCAGGCTGCAGGTCCGATGCTGTTGTTTTGAAGTGGCCCCACGCCTTGCGCCAGGCAATCCAACACGGCCGACAAAAAGGTTTCCAGACCTTGGGGCTGCAAGCCGTTGGCGTTCAGCCACCCCTTGTCATGTGTCGGGGTGAAAGGGTCCTCGCCAATCTCCTCAAAACTGGCGATGCAGCCGGATTCGGCGAAAAAGTGATTGCCGAGGGTTTCGGTGACACCAAGATCCGAGACGATTTTTGTGCTCACCCCCATTGCCATCGATTCCAGCGCAGCTGTGGAGGAGACGGTGATGGCACAACCGCAATGGCGCAGCAGGCGTAGCGCCGATTTGAAACTGAGCTGAAGATTGGGAATGGTCTCTGACATCCGATCGATCACGCTGGCCATTTCGCCGTGGCTGCGATGCAGGGTTCGTTCCAGGCTTGAGGTGCGGGGTTTGAAAATGATCGGGGTCTCAGGTTTTGCCAGTGCCAGTTCCTTGAGTTGTCTGCAGAGGTAACGGCGTTGCAAGGGATGCACGGGGATCGAGGGTTGCTCGAAAAACACGATGGATGAGATCTCGGGCTCCTTCTTGCGTTTCTCCACCCTCCAGAGAATCGGTAGTCCCGTCAGCACCGCATTGCTGCTGTCCATACCGAGGGCAGCGCAGCCTCGCCTGTAGGTGTCGAGATCCTGCTGGCTGTTGAGACAGAGCAGGTCGACGCCGGAGCGGTCCAGCATTCCCTCCAGAGCGAAGCGGAACAGGATGCCCGGGTAGGCACTGACTAGGACGGGACGTTGCGATGTCGCTCCCCAAACGGCCTTGAGCTGCAGTAAGCCATCACGACTTCGCTGGCCATCCAGTCCCAGATACAAGACGTCGATCGATCCGGCCATGCCAGCAGCCAGCTTTCGGAAGCCATCCCAGCGCCCCTGCTGAATCGTGATCCGCGGATCGATGCGCCGGATCTCCAGCCGTTGCCGTCGAGACAGGGATCGATTCGGAGTTTCCAGCAGATGCAGTGTGGTTTCAGCACCTTCTTTGCGGCATGCCGATAGGAGCGTCATCGCCGTTTTGGCGAAGGAGTCAAAACAGGCGACAGCTGAGATGCGTCGACCGGCCAGCCGCTTCTTGTCTGCTGGCGCCATCAGCCTGGTCAAGATCAAGCAAAACTAGCTGGGTTCGATCACGGCGAGATTTCGGCAGAGCTCCAGGTCGCTGGTCGTGTCGATCTCCGGACCACTGTCCTCTAGTACGACAGGGCGCCATGGGGCACAGAAGCGACTGCCGCAGTTGCGAAATGCAGCCGTTTTCATCGCGTAGATCGCGCCGGTTTCCAAAAAGGATGGCTCAAGGTCCTGGCGGCGTTGTCTGGCCTGCTGCGGGTCATGGTTGATCCCCCGTCCGTCATCGCGCCAGAGGAATCCATGCCAGGGCGCCACGGCAAAGGCGCTGTTGACGTTCTTCGGCTGCAACGCCGTCAACACCTGATCAATCTGTTGTCCTGTTGTGAATGGAGAGGTGCATTGCAGAAACACGATCGATGAGGGCAAGGAGCCATCGGCAGCAAACAGATCCAACGCATGCAGCAAGGCTGATTCCGAACTGGCCGTGTCGTTGGCAAGAACAGCGGGGCGCCTCACCACTTCAGCTCCGTATTCCAGAGAAACCGCCGCAATGGCGTCGTCATCCGTGCTGACCACCACGCGCGTCACCTTGGCGCTGGCCTGGGCGGCCCTGATGCTGCGGGCCACAAGGGGGACGCCGCCGACGTCTTTGAGATTTTTGCCAGGGATTCCCTTCGACCCTCCACGGGCTGGAATCAGGGCCATGGCCGAGTCGTCAGACTGGTGCATCAGAGCCGATAGCTGTGATCGGAGAGGATTCGATGGGCTCCGTCCTACTCCCGCAGCAATCGATGACCGTCCCTGACGCCCAACGGCTGGGTGTGCCGATGACGGGGATGCTGACCCATCGCTCTCTGCCGGCATTGCTGGCGCCAGCATCTCTGGTGGTTGGTCAAAGGGCTTGTCGTCGAGAGCGTCCCGATGCGCTTCTTGCCTGGGGACGACGGCCTCGTGCTGCGCGGGTGGAACGGCTTGGGCAGCAGTGGGGATTGCCGGTGTGGCATCTCGAGGACGGCTTCCTTCGTTCCATCGGCAAGGGCCCTGACCAGCCACCTCTTTGTCTGCTGGTGGATGACATCGGTGTGCATCTCGATGCCGCTGCACCCAGTCGCCTTGAGATCAGGATTGGTGGCCTGCTTAACCAGGCCCAGGCTCAGCGGGCAGCGGCGGTCCGCAGGCTCTGGTGTGAGCAACGCCTCAGCAAGCTGAATCCTCCCCGCGACTCCCCGCCTCCTCCGGGTCCGTTCGTGTTGGTGGTGGACCAGTCAGCAGGCGATCGATCCATCGATCTCGGCCTGGCTTCAGCCAACTCCTTCACGTTGATGCTCGCGGCGGCTCTCGAGGAAAACCCTGATTGCACCGTTGTTGTGAAAGTGCATCCCGATGTGATCCATGGCAAAGCGAAAGGACATTTCCAACGACGCGACCTGGACCATCCCCGGGTGCAGCTTTGCGCGGATGGAGGTCATCCAGCGGCATTGCTGGAGCAAGCCAGCGCTGTGTATGTCGTCACCTCGCAGATGGGGTTTGAGGCGCTGCTCTGGGGGCGGACGGTGCACTGCTTTGGCATGCCCTTCTACGCAGGCTGGGGGCTGACGCGGGATCGGCTTCCTCCTCCAGTCAGGCGAGACGCAGGCGCTTCTTTGGAGCAACTGGTCCATGGCTGTTTGATCGACCATCCCCATTGCATTGATCCCCACAGCTGGAAACCTTGTCCAGTGGAAGATCTGATGCGGGCTATCGGTCTGCAGCGGCGGGTTCAGGCGGCAGGTCCGTCCCGTGCTCAGGCGTTTGGCTTCACCCCCTGGAAACAGCGCAACCTCAGGCGTTTCCTGGCGGGCACACGGGTGCAGTTCCCCTGGCCCTGGCAACAGAGCGGACATCGAACCGATGCCCTGGTGGTTTGGGGGCGTCGTGAAACGCCCCGCTTGCTTCAGGTGGCACGGGAGCGTCAGCTTTCCCTCCTCAGGGTGGAGGACGGCTTTCTGCGCTCCGTTGGTCTAGGCGCTGATCTGATCGATCCGATCTCCTGGGTGGTGGATCGAACGGGGATGTACTACGACGCCACCCAGCCCAGTGACCTGGAGCAGCGCCTGGCTTATGGCAGCTGGACGGAGGAGCAATTGCGGAGGGGCGGTCGCTTGCGGGAACGACTGGTGCAGGAGGCCATCACGAAATACAACCTCAGTGCGCCCGATTGGCAGCGCCCTGCCGATGCGACGCGGGTTGTGCTGGTGGTGGGACAGGTCGAGAGTGACGCCTCAATTCGCTTCGGGGCACCAGGCATCAGGTCCAATTTTGAGTTGCTCAGGGCTGTAAGAGCTGTTGAGCCGGAGGCCTATCTGCTTTACAAACCCCACCCGGATGTCGTGGCGGGTCTCTGCCGGCCCGGCAGCGGCGAAGCCACCGCTGCTCAGTTTTGCGATGAGCTGCTCACGGTCGGTTCGATCCAGCAGCTGTTCGAACAGGTGGATGCGCTGCATGTGCTCACCTCCCTGGCTGGATTTGAGGCACTGCTGCGGGGGCTGGAGGTGCACTGCTGGGGTCTTCCCTTTTATGCCGGCTGGGGTCTCACCAACGACCGGCAACAATCGGCACGCCGAGGCCGCAATCTCAGCCTTGATGCTCTCGTCCATGCCGCTCTGATCGACTATCCCCGCTACGTGAGTCGTCGCAGTGGTTGGTACCTCGAGCCTGAGCAGGCGATCGAGGAGCTCGTGCTCTGGCGCCAGGCACCACCAGCACGGCGGACCCTCATTCAGGTGTTGTTCCGCAACTGGGGGCGTCTGCGGCGCCGTTAAGCCGTGCCAGACTTGGATTACATCGGTCTGGATTGACAGCGCTTTGGTTAGAGGGCGGGCACCGGCATTGGTGCAGGTGCGCATCGATGGACCTGTGCTGCTGCTGATGGGGCCGATCGGCCTGTTTTTTGCGCGCTTCTGCCGCTATCTGCAGGGATGCGGCATCCCTGTGAGCAAGGTCAGCTTTCCGCTCCATGAATTCGGCTTCCCAGCCAATGTGAGGATTCCTTACAGCGGTTCAATGCAGGACTGGCGGCCGTTTCTGCGCCAGTTGCTCGTTGAGAAGCGGATCCGGCACATCTTCATGTATGGCGATTTCATCATTCCGCACCGCATTGCGATTGAAGAAGCCAGGGAACTTGGAATCGAGGCGTGGGTCTTTGAACTTGGATATCTGCGTCCGAACTACGTGACGCTGGAGCGGAATCGCGTCAATGCCCGCTCCAACCTCAATCAACCGGTTGAGACCTACAGGGACTTACCTCCAGTCGACGCCCTGCCGAGCGACATCGTTCTCGATCCCGGCTGGCGCTGGCGTAAGGCGTGGAAGGCGCCCACCTTCGTTCAACACGCGTTCACGCGCTACCCCATCATCGAGGGAGAGCACAAACTGCAGCCTTCGCCATGGTTTCTGTGGTGTCAGCTGCGGGGAAGCTGGCGTTTCTGGCTGTATCGCTGGCGGGAACGACCACTCAAACGTCGGCTTCTCGAGCATGCGTCCTATTTCCTGGCTGTCCTTCAGGTCTCCAGTGACAGCCAGATCCAGATGGGATCGCCCTATCGCGGCATGCATGACTTCATCGAGGACGTGATTCGTTCGTTCGCCGGTCATGCGCACGCTTCGGACCGTCTGGCCTTCAAGCACCATCCCCGAGACCGCGGCTACAACAATTACGAAAGCCTGATCGATCTGTTGGCTCGTCGCTATGGGGTCAGTGGTCGTGTGCACTACTTCCATGACGGTGCGCTCAGCCGCTTTCTGCGGACATGTCGCGGTGTCATCACCGTCAACAGCACCGTGGGGCTTCAGGCGCTGTTTCATGCGGTGCCTACTAAAACGATGGGCAACACCTTCTACAACCTGCCTGGGCTGACCGATCAGAAGCCCTTGGATGAGTTCTGGAGAGATCCTCAACCCAGTGAGAGGCCACTTTTTTACCGCTTCTACAACCACCTGGTGAAGACGACCCAGGTGAACGGCAATTTCGATGGTGATTTTCCCTTTCGCATCACCTTCCCGATCGGTCAGGAGGCTCGTCAGCTGGCTCCCGCGTCGCAGCCTCCCCGCTTCAGCGCTGGACGAGGTGGCAATCCAATCCTGACGATCGCGCGTGTTCTTGCGCGGCTGGGCTGGGCGGTGATTGGTTTCCTTCTGTATGGCCTTCAGCTTCCAGCGATGCTTTTGAGGCGACCGGACTGGGCAGCCCAGCTGATGACCCTTTCTTGCGCTGTCGCCCTGCGTGCGCTGGGGGTTCAGGTGGTGGTCGACGACAGCCAGCGCAGTGAGGACGCCGACGTGCCGCTCGTGCACATCTTCAATCACCGCAGTCCCTGTGACGGACTAGTGATTCAGGGCATCCTCAAGTTGCCCGGCCTGACAACGGCTCAACTGCATCTGAAATGGGTGTTGCCCGGCTATGCAGCCGCGGCTCGTAATGCAGGGGCAGCTGTTCTCGATCACCGTGTTCCCCAATCCCGTCTTGAAGGAATGATGGGGGCTTCGGCACTGCTGCGCGAATACGGAGAGATCATGATTGCCCCCAATGGCTCGCTGGTCACGCCCATCGAACAGAGGGTTTCCTCCAGTGCCTGGCTTCTGGCACGCCATCACGGTGGTCGGCTTGTTCCATGGGTGTTCCGGTACGACGGCATGGATGAGGCCCTCGGAGCCCGCTACAAACCTTTGGTGATGCTCTTGAGTCGCTTGGCGGCTCCATTGGGAACCATTCACTGCCGGCGTGGTCGTTCGCTCGACCTGAAACTTCCCAAGGACCATCTCGACCGTGAAGGTTTCACCCGCGCGGTTCAGGAGTATTACCGGCAGGAGCTGACAACAGGACGCTGATGTTGTGGCCGCCGAAACCAAAGGCGTTCTTCAGCAGCAATGGGTCGTGCCCGCGTGATGAGATCGTCTGATTCCCAGCTGTGGTGACGGCGAGGTCTACCTCAGGGTCGAGAGGGTCCGCATTGACACTTCTTGGGATCAGGCCAGACCTCAGGGACTGCAAGGCAATGATCGCCTCAACGGCACCGGCTCCGCCGAGCAGGTGCCCGAGCTGGCCTTTCGGTGCGCAGACGGGAATGTGATCCGCCGCTGATCCAAGGCTGCGACGTAAGGCCCTTGCTTCGGCCAGATCTCCCAGGCTGGTTCCCGTGGCATGGGCCTGAACAGCGGAGAGATCACTGGGGCTGATGTCAGCTCTGCGGAGAGCGTCATCAATCGCCCGACTCGCCTGAAGCCCCTGCGGCTCCGGGGCAACGATGTGGTGCGCGTCGCTGCTGCTGCCGCAGGCCAGGATCCAACCCAGTCGAGGTTTTGAACCGACGTCGCGATCCCTCATCAACGCCAGCATCCCCGCTCCCTCTGAAAGGACGAAACCATCTCGGGACTGTCCATAGGGGCGAGATGCCTGATCCGGTTCGTTGTTTCGGCACGAAAGGGCTCGCATTGCCGAAAAACCAACGAGGCCGAGACGGTTCACCGGTGCTTCCGATCCACCAGCAAGAACGAGATCGGCGCGGTCGTCCTGCAGCAGCATCTTGGCCAGCATCAGGGCTTCTGCTCCGGAAGCACAGGCTGAGACGGGCGTGTGGGCTCCGCCGAGCAGGCCCAGATCAATGGCGACCTGACCAGCCGGCCCATCCGGAATCAACATGGGCACGGTTAGGGGATTGACCCGCGACGGTCCCCCTGTGGTGAGCTGTTGATGTTGCTCGTGCATGGTGCCAAGTCCGCCAATGCCGGTGCCCACCACGACAGCCACCCGTTGCCTGTCAATCCCGGCATGGAGCTCTGCTGCCATGGACCAGGCCTGACGCGCGGCCATCACCGCCAGCTGGGCACAGCGGTCGGAACGCCGGCGCAGCAATGGTTCCAGCTCTGACAAGCCTTCTTCGTCAACGCATCCTGCAACCCTGCTTGGAAGGTCAGCAGCCCAGTCCTGACTTAATGACTGAATACCGGACTTGCCTTCAACGACTGCCGTCCATGTGGCGTCCGGGTTGGTGCCGAGTGGTGACAGGGACCCCCAACCGACAACCGCGATGCGTTCAGGTGGTTTCGGCATGGGTTGGCTGGATGTCCAGGGACTCCAGATGGCGTTGGATATCAGCGACGGTTCGGAACTTCAAGAGGTCTTCTTCCCTGATGCGGATTCCGAAACTGGTATCAGCTTCAATCAGGATTTCGTAGAACCCCAGAGAATCGATGCCGATGTCCTCCATCAGGCGGGACTCCGGCTGAATCGTTGCCGGATCGGCTCCGGAGATGCGATGCAGGATCTCGATTAAGCGATCTTGCAACTCCTGCTTGTCAGGGAGTGACTCTCCCAACCCGCAACTCCTCAGATTTGATAGTTCAAAGTATCAGCGCTGCTCGTTTGAGCTTCCGCCCCGGTACCAGCTGAATTGCTGGTAGATGGGGTTGTGGTCCACGTCGATGAAGAACCGCAGGCGTTCGTCCGGCAGCCTGCTGAGATCTGCGGACATCAAGATTTCCGTGATCTGGTTGAAGTCCTTCGCGAGGGAAAGACCGCAGACGCGGGCTTCCATCAGATTGAAGTACTGACGCAGGAGCACGGGCAACCGGAATTCATCGCAGAGTTCGTTGCGGATTCCGACTTCAAGTGCCTGAACATTTGGAATGCTGCTGAGGCTCTCGCTGGCCTGGATCGTCTCGACTGGATGGCGTGGTGCCGGTAATACCGGCTCGCTTTGCCGGTAGGGCGGCTGCATCAGGTTGCTGAGAAAGACCTGATTCACCGCGTCGTCGTAGGCGAAATGGTTGTACGAGACCAGCCCATGCAGGGTGTTGAAACCGGAGCGGACAGCGATCAGCAATCCACCTCTGAACAGGGCCATCAGTGAATGGGGCTGTCGCTGGAAGCGACTTGCGAGTGCCACCCTGCCGATCTCCAGATGGTTGCCCAGATCTGTGAGGGTCCCTTTGATCCCCGGATAGACGTGCTCCAGATAGGAGCTATTGCCATCCGGGAGGTCATCTCCCCGGCTGCCTGCCGGAAGGAACTGCAGTCGGGCTGAGCCGGCGAGAACTCCACTGCTGGACTCCACCAGCAGGAGATGGTCATAGGCCTGGTCGCGACCATCGAGATCCAGTGACTCTCCTGATCCGGACAGCTGTTCGCGATAGGTGGATTCCCGCAGTCGCCCCACTGGCTCGGCGACGGCGGGGAACTGATCCCCGCGGATCAGGTACAGATCCAGCCCCTCCACATCAAAAAGTCGCCCACTACGACGGAAGGATTCGATCAACTCGATCGACAGGGTCTGCTCCGACGGAATGGACGAACCAGACAGTGTCATTGAAGTCCCATTCCGTCTCAATCTGAGGGAAGATTAGAGCCCTCTTCCGTCAGCTCCAGACCACCAAAGCAGACGCCGTATGTCCTTTCTCCGCCGTTCAGGGTCCTCTCAGCAGCAGTGGTTCTCCGCAATTCTGGCCGGCAGCCTGGTGTGGCTTCCCTGCGCAGCAGTTGCGGAGGCAGCCCCGCTTGGACGGACTGCGCTGGCCATGAACAACGCCACAGGCACGCTTCCGGCAGCACGGCCCTACCGCTACCGGCTGGGTCCTGGTGATCAGCTTTCGATGACGGTGTTCAAGATGGAGGGCTACGAAGCCAAGGTGGAAGTCCTCAGCGATGGGACCATCAACCTGCCGCGTATCGGCACGATTGATGTGTGGGGGCTGACGCTTGAGGAAGCGAAGCAGTCAATCACCGACAGCTACGCAAAGATTCTGCGCAGGCCCCTGGTTCATCTTGATCTGGTTTCCCCACGGCCGATCAAGGTGACCGTCACGGGAGATGTTGAAACTCCAGGGGTGTTTTCGCTTCCAGCTAAGGGAGATGGGGGTTGGCCCACCCTTGTTGATGTGGTGCAAATAGCTGGTGGTATTGGAGCTACGGGAGATCTTTCACGGCTGGAACTGATCCGTCCGTCTCAGACGCCCGGTGGTGAACCCACCCGATACAGCTTTGACTACCTCTCTGTACTCAGGGATGGCGGGCATGCTCCGACTCCCTTGATTTACGACGGAGACAGCATTCGGGTTTACAAATCCGAAACGCTCAACAACGCCGACATGATCACGGCTGCGGCATCCAATTTCGCGCCAGACACCATCAAGGTGAATGTGATTGGTGAAGTCACGAATCCCGGTGTCGTTCAGGTGCCATCCAACTCTCCTGTTTCAAGAGCGATCCTGGCCACAGGTGGCATCACCCGACGCGGCAGCGATAACACCGTTGAACTGATCCGCGTTGATGGTGAAGGGAAACCAACGGTAAAACGGCTCGGTTTCAATCCAAAAGCCACCCTCAGCAGCCCCACCAACCCCCCTCTGCGGCAGGGGGATGTGTTGGTCGTGAACCGCAATCAACTTGCCAAGGTGACCGACACCATGGCCGATGCCCTCGAGCCGTTCGATCCGATCATCCGGGTGACATCCATCTTTAGGCTGCTTGGTCTCCCCGTTGGTGGATTACTTGGTCTTTGAATAGGTTTTTGAACTTAAATCGCCAAGCGATCCCAAATCACATTGAGATTGGCTTGGTGCACGTCTGTCGAGAAACAGTCGGCGAGCTGCTCGGTTGAGAGGTTGCTACTTACCTCTGCGTCTGCTTCCAGATTGGCTCTGAAGTTGCCACCGTCTGTGTTCCAGGCGGTGTGGGCATTGCGTTGCACCACTTTGTAGGCCTCTTCCCGACTCATGCCGCTGCTCACAAGAGCCAGCAAAACCCGTTGGCTGAAGACAACGCCGCCATAGACGTTCATGTTGCGGCGCATGTTTTCTGGGTAGACCCCGAGACCTTTCACCACGGCGGTCATCTCCCGCAGCATGAAGTGGAGGGTGACGGAGCAGTCGGGCAGCATCATGCGCTCGGTGGAGCTGTGGCTGATATCCCGTTCGTGCCAGAGCGCGACGTTTTCCAGCGCGGCGATGACGTAACTCCGAAGCACCCGTGCCAGACCACTGATGCGTTCGCTGCGAATCGGATTGCGTTTGTGCGGCATTGCTGAACTGCCTTTCTGGCCTTTGGCGAAGTTCTCCTCCACCTCCAGCACATCGGTGCGTTGCAGGTTGCGGATTTCTGTGGAGAAGCGTTCCAGAGAGGCGCCAACAAGAGCCAGCGTTTGCACGTAATCGGCGTGTCGATCACGGGAGATCACCTGGGTGCTGGCTGTGTCCGGTACGAGACCAAGGATGTTGCAGCTGATGGCTTCGACCTGAGGGTCCGTGTTGGCATAGGTCCCCATGGCACCACTGATCTGGCCAACGGCTACATCCTGTTCCAGTCGTTGGAGGCGTTGGCGATTGCGCTCTGTTTCCGCCAACCAACCGGCCACTTTGAACCCGAAGGTGATCGGCTCACCGTGAATGGCATGGGACCGGCCGATCATTTCGGTGCCTTTATGGGATCGAGCCAACGTGCGCAATGCCTCCGCCAAGGCATCCAGTTCTTTGCGCAGCAGCGCAACGGACTTTTTCATCTGCAGTGCCAGTCCGGTATCCAGCACGTCGGAGCTGGTCATGCCGACATGGATGTAACGCCCTGCATCACCGACGTGTTCGTTGACGTTGGTGAGGAAGGCGATCACGTCGTGCCGAACTTCGGCTTCGATTTCGAGGATGCGCTCAATCTCGAAGCTGGCCTTGGCTTTGATCGTGTCCAGGGCTTCCTGCGGCACGCGGCCGAGGCGGCAATTGGCTTCGGTAGCGGCGACCTCCACATCCAGCCAGCTCTGGAATTTGGCCTGCTCATTCCAGACGGCACCCATCTCGGGCAGGGTGTAGCGCTCGATCAACGGCCTGCGCGGTAGCTCAACGTCTTGAATCTATGGCGCCGACCGTTTTGTTTCAGATCGCAGCAAAGCAATGGATGCGCATCCACCCGGATCATCACTCTGTGATGCATCGTCCATGCGTTTTTCTTGATGGCTGACTGAATCAGTTGAAGAATCAAGTTGGTCCTTTGGACTCTTGTCGCCGACTGACGATTGATCTGCGTCTGTGATGGTTTTTAAATGCTGGTGTTGTCGGCCTGCCATGCCGTCATTGCCCTGATTTGGATGGATGGGTTGGTCGTGACTCGAACTGAACTTGTGCAGTCGTTATGGAATAATTGTTAGTCATAAGCACTTAAAGGGTGTCTTCTTTTGTGCGTTTCTCTGCCAAGGCAAGTTCAGCCTATTGG
>MDTB01205704.1_pt1 | contig 16026 bp, 20 predicted proteins | sample 811161 | NCBI WGS metagenome assembly MDTB01 (sample SAMN05326650, study PRJNA326480) | marine metagenome | isolation source: seawater | place: Mediterranean Sea | collected 2009 | reverse complement strand
TGTAAATATGACCAAATTAAACCTGTTAACGATGATGCAACAAGAGCAAGTACAAATAAGTCTGCCTTTATAATTCTATACCAAGGTTGAGCTTCTGAATAAACATCTACTCTTAAAAAAAACCAAAACCAACTTCCACCCACAACTGTCATAATTGCACCAACATGCCAAATGATTGGCCAGAAAGATGGAGTATCTGAAGATGGATTTGAATAACAAAAAATCATTATTGCTGATCCAATCCAAAATAAAATTGTTCCGTACATTCCAAGTAGATGCGCTGCTCTTCTTTTGCCAGCTCCAAGTTCTGAAGTTGTAGCTATATCACTTACTATTGTTTTAGAAATTACCGATATCTTTTCCCCAGTGCTTAATTTTTTTGTAGCAGATAATTTTGCTTTTTTTGCATTTTCAAAGAAGTATTTTACATTTTTTTTGTGGATAATATCTACAAGTGTACCAACAACAATCAGTACTATCATTAAAATAACAAAAGACTGCATGTATATAGGAGATACAGTTTCTGCTAAAATTGCAAAAGGATTTATTGATAACATTATGATTTTGTCCCCCTTAGAAGAAAGTTTTTAGTATAGATATCAAAATAGATCAACTGTTATATGGAGGACAGTTCGTAACAGCTTTTTGATAAATTCTAGATAAAATTCTATAATTTTTTAAACTTTTTCTTTTCCAGAATGATTTTTCAATAGAATTTACCGAAACTACACCTTTGCCAGATCCAATAACGATGATTTCATCATAATGATTCAGGGATTTAATTGATATGTTTTTTCTTATTATTTTTTTTAATTTTTTTGTAAAAAATTTAAAAGTAGTACCCTTATAAAAGTTATTTAAAGGGGAATATATTTTATTTTTTTTAAGAAATAAAAGATTTGAAGTTCCGGTCTCTAATATATTATTATCTTTATAAAGAGCTATATCTGATTTTTTCGTATCCATCCTTTTTAAATAACTTAAAATTTTTTTATACTTTAAGTTTTTATATTCAGGGTCTATTCGTTTATAGTTAATTAATTTTAACTTAAAATCTAATTTAGGTTTAAGTCTTTTTCTTAATGAAACTGAAATAATTTTTTTATTTACTGCAACTCGAAATAAATGATCATATTTAATTTTATCATTTATGTTTATTCTAATTAATTTTAAAATATCTTTTTTAATATCTTTGTAATAAATTTTATAATTTTTTAATGAACTAAATAGATTATTCATATGATCTTTAAAAAATAAAATTTTAGCAGGTTTTCCAATAACTCTCATTGTTGTAAAAACCCCATAAGAGTTCCAAAGATTTTGAAATTTAATTTCTTTTAAATCTTTATGTCGATAAGATTTTTTTAATAATAGTTTGGCCATTTTCAGTTAAAAAAGATTCTGGATGAAATTGAAAACCATATACTCTATTTTTTAGATCTTCAATAGCCATTGGTATATTTGATTTTGCACATCTCATTGTTATTTTTATATTATCAGACTTGTATGGTTCATATAATTTTAAAGAATGATATCTTCCTACTTTAAATATTTTTTTTTTTTTTAAATAATTTACTGTCATTTGTTACTTTTACCTTCGATTGATAGCCATGAAAAATATTTTTTTGCTGTATTATTTTACCTTTTTCATTAAATAAAATTTGTTGATATCCAAGACAAATACCAATTATTTTCTTTTTTCCTTTGTATTTTTTATAAATCTTAGATGTTAATGGATAATCTTTTGGAGATCCTGGTCCTGGTGACAAAACAATAGTTGTTGATTGATCTAATTTTTTTTATTAATATCAAAATAATTAGAACAATATACTTTATCAAATTTTGAAAATTGATGGACAATATTCCAGGTAAAAGAATCCTGATGATCTATTATATAAATCATTTATAAAGCTCCAATAAAGATTTTGCTTTTATAAAATTTTCATTAAATTCTTTTTTAGAAGAACTATCTAAAACAACTCCTGATGCAGCTGAAATTTCTGACTTATTTTTATAATTTAAAATTGATCTTATAATTATATTAAATTTCATATTTTGATTAAATTTGATGTAGCCAAAACTCCCTGTGAATATATTTCTGTCTTCTGTTTCTTGTTTATTTAAAAGTTCAAGAGTTCTAATTTTTGGACATCCGATAACAGAACCTCCTGGCATCATTGATTTAATTATGTTTTTTATAGTAATGTTTTTTTTTAAAATTCCCTGGATTGATGTGACATAATGAAAAAGATGCTTATATTCCTCTACATATTTTTTTTTTAATATTTTCACTGATCCCGGTTTACAGATTCTTGATAAATCACTTCTTTCCATATCAACTATCATATTATGTTCTTTTGTTTCTTTCTCATTATTCTTAAAAAATTTTAGTGCTTTAAGTTTGTTGATTTTATTATTTTTTTTTAGTGTTCCAGCTATAGGTTTCGTGATTATCTTGTTTCCTTTTTTATCAATAAGAGTTTCAGGTGAACAGCTTACTATGGAAAAATTTTTATCTCTAATCATAAAAGATTCAGGCGATGAGTTTATTTTCATTAATTTCCAAAAAAAATTAATTGGGTTAATTTTAGATTTATTTTTATATTTTGTACAAATTTTAATTTGATAAGTTTCACCTTGTCTTATTTTTTTTGAAAATAAATCAAATATTCTTTTATATTTTTTATAATTAATATTTGTTTTAAATGGACTCAAAATTTCAGTTTTATTAAAATAACTATTAAATTTATGTTTTTTGATTGATGATATTATTTTTATATTTTTTCTTATTTTAATTAATGTTTCTGGTTTATAAAAAATACCCTTATAGAAATTTAATTTTTTTTGATTCTTAATTTTAATATTTAATAGATTACAAAGAATTTCATATCCAAAAAAACCTATCAAAAGATCAGTCTCTTTTTTAAATCTTTTATTACTGAATGAATTCAAAAAAGAATCTATATTTTCTTTTGTTAATATAATTTTTTTTGAAAAATCTGTATATAGATTGTATCCATCCTTTACCTTATAAATAATCAAGGCCTTATCAGAATGATAAAGTTTTTCTAAATATATATTAAATTTAAGCTTGTGCTTTTTGTATTCTTTCAACTGCTTGCTCTTTTATTGGTAAGTGTATTAAAGCTGCAAAAATAGATAATGCAATTGCTAAATACCACGCATAATCATATGAACCATATAAATCATAAAATAAGCCACCTAAGTAAGCGCCAAAAAAAGATCCTATTTGGTGACTTAAAAAGACCAGACCATACAAAAGACCTAGGTATTTTGTTCCAAAAATATGTGCCACTATTCCACTTGTTGCTGGAACAGTAGAAAGCCAAAGAATACCAAAACTTGCGCCAAAAATAATTGAATTAATGGTACTTGGTGGTGTAAAAATAAATAAACATATTGAAATTCCTCTTAAAAAATAAATACCACTTAAAATAATTTTTTTACTCTTTTTTGAAGATAGATAACCACTCAATAGGGAGCCAATAATATTAAAAAACCCTATTAAAGACAATATCATCGCTGCAGTCCAATCTTCCAAACCTCTATCAATTACATACTTTGGAACATGTGTTCCTACTAATGTAATATGAAATCCACATACAAAAAAACCTGAAGTTAAAAGAATATAACTCTTATTCTGAAAAGCCTCTTTAAGAGCTTCAAATGCACCTTGATCATCATTTTTTTCGGTTGTTTGGTTCAAATTTGGTGATCTGACAAAAAAAGCTACAATTAAACCTATGGATAAAAATATCATAAATATAAACAGTGTGTCTATCCAACCATTATTTTCTAATGAATAGTTTGTGTATAATGGTGATAGAAAATAACCAAATGAACCAACAGCAGTAACTATACTCATTGCTATAGTTCTATTTGATAATGGAAAATGTTTTCCTACAATTGACATAGGTATGCTTATTGCAGTCCCGCCACAACCAATTCCAACTAGAACTCCTAAACAGATTTGAAAATATATACCTGTATTTGGGCCATTGTATAAAAAAAAAACACCTAATATATAAAAAATAAATGCAAGACTTATAGCCTTATGTCCTCCATATTTATCTGCAATGGCTCCAAATATAGGACCTGACAAACCCCATCCTAACATTTGGATACCAATAGCCAAACCAAATTCTGTGTTAGAGATTCCAAGGTCTAAGTTGAAATCCATAAAAAACATTCCAAAAACTTGCCTAACACTTAAGGATATAAAAACAACCAAAGAGGCTGCAATTAATGTTATTAAAGCAGTATTATTTTTTATAAATTTTTCTGAACTCATTTAATATATCTTAGAGATCTTTTTAAATCCTCAATTAAATCTTTTGAGTCTTCAAGTCCAATATGTAATCTTACTAAATGTTCATCTTTAGATAATTTCAAATATTTTCTATTGCCTTGTTCTCTAACTTCTTGATGTAATGCCAAACTTTCAAAACCACCCCAGCTGTATCCATAACCAAATAATTTTAAAGAATTAACAAATTTTAAAACACTCTTTTTATTTTTAGTTCTAATTATTAATCCCATCAATCCTGAAGCGCCAGAATAATATTTTTTCCACATTCTAAAATTAAAAGAACTTTTTTTATAAGGATAAAGAAGTTTAATTTTTTTATTCTTGGACAAAAATCCTGCAACTTTTTTTGCATTTTCTTGATGTTTATCCAATCTCACATCTAAAGTCCTTAATCCTCTAGTTATAAGATATGCATCATCGGGGGCTAAACGTAATCCTGTTATTTTATTAGTTTTTTCTACATATTTAAAAACTCTTTTATTAACTGCCAAACTACCACCCATGACATCAGAATGTCCTGAATAATATTTCGTAGCTGCAACTATTGACATATCAAATCCTAATTTAATTGGTTTTAAAAAGTATGGAGTTGCCCAAGTATTATCTATTACTGAATATAAATTATTTTTTTTTGCTATTTTGATAATTTTCGATAGATCTTGAAACTCAAATGTATTGCTTCCTGGATTTTCTACAAATATAAGTTTTGTTTTTTTTGTGATATTTTTACTTAAAGTACTTAAATCATGTGGATTATAAAAAATAGTTTTTATATTAAATTCTTTCAAAAAATCTTGAGATAAGTTTCTTGTTGGACTATATACCGGGTCAGAAACTAAAATTTCATCTCCTGGACGAACAAGACTAAAAATTGATAAAAATACAGATCCAAAACCAGTTGGTGTCAGAAAAACGTGATAACTTTCTTCCATTTTTGACAACATTTTTTGTAAGGCATATGTTGTAGAAGTTCCTTGCCTACCATAATCAAAAAAACCACTGGTTGGATTTTTTTTTCCCTTATTTTGGATCTTTCTTATTTCCTTCATTGATTTAAAAATAATTGTAGAAGCTCTGACAACTGGAGGATTTACCGACTGATTATAGAAATCTTTAGCTGTATGTTTTAAAAAAGTTTTAAAAGATTTTACCATAATTAAATTTGATATGTTTCTTTGACAATGCTATATCCCTCACATAAGTCAATAATAATTTATATAAGGAGATTATGGGATATCCAAAAAAACATAGAGGCCGAAGAAAAATGGGCTCAAAAAAAAGAAGAGCTAGAAAAAAAAATAAAAAAAAATAATAAATTATTCTAAATATGGTTCAATTAAACCTAATAATTAGTAGGTTAAGAAAAATCAGTTTTTTCTTATTTCTTGTCCCTTCTATAGCATTATTTTTATCAATTCTAGCTGCTAATATTTTGGTAACTTTTAAGTTTGATGTCGATACTTTTTATTCAGACAATTTACCATTATCGATTAATTGTAATGCAAAAAATGACTTTTGTGCTTATGTCGATCCAACAGCTTTCCATTATATAAATAAATTAAAAAGAATTGATTTAAATAAAGCTCCCTTAGATACCTGTGGTAAAAAACTAAAATATTATATTCTTATTGATAATCAAAAGTTGAGATTTATAGAATATAAAAAAAAATATTTTTTAAAAACAAAAATTAATAATAAATTTATTGATAAAGATATAAATTATTTTGCTGATATAAGTGATAAAGAAGAAGAAAGGTGTATTAAATACTCAAAACACTATAATGTTTACAAAATTTTTCCATTTCCATACGAGCTAGTAAGAAAAATTAAATATAATTCCTCATATACAGCCGCTACATCTATAGCAATATTTCCTCTAATAGATGGTGATACTTCAATAAGTAATTTAGTTAAAAGATTTCCAATTAATTTAATATTTAAACCCTTATTATATTTGACCTCAATTCTAATGCTATTTTATTGGGTTACTTATCAAAAAGCTTTTGACAAAATTACTGGACAAAAAAAAATGTCTAAATTTTTTATATTTGGTAGCGCTTCAAGTATTTTTTTATTTTTTCATGTCTTATTATTAGGATCGGAATTTGATGCAGACTGGTTTAAAAAACTTAGAAAATTGATAATAGTTTCTTTCATTCTTTGTGAATTAATTGCTCAAACATTTTTAGTAAGACGAATATACTTAATTAAAAATCTACTACATAATTATACTTTCAGATCTATAATTATTTCAAAAATAATTTTTGTAATTACAATTATATTAATCACAATAATCATACTGGCTATACTTTCGGTTATGAATCTACCCCAAAAAGTTGACTATATTTTAGAATGGAATTATTTTTTAGTTTTACTTATATTTTATTTGTTATCTTCAATTATGTGGAAAAAAAATAACTAATAACTATTTTTTAATCCATCCTCCACCAAGAACTTTATGTCCATAATCATTTTTTGAATAAAAAACACATGCTTGTCCTGGTGAAACTCCAAATTCATCTTCTAATAAATTAACTTCTGCGAAAGAATTAGATAATTTAACATTCGCTTTAATTAGTTTTCCCGTGGATCTTACTTTGATAAATAAATCCTTTTCAAAATCACTAATATTATCAGTTATAATATTTACATCTTTAAGATTTATTTTCCTTTTGATTAATTTATCTTTTGGTCCAACAATTATTTCATTATTATTTGCATTAATTTCAATTACATAAAGTGGATTTTTATCTGAAATTCTAATTTTTTTTCTTTGTCCGATTGTATAATTTATAATTCCATCATGAGTTCCGATTACTTCACCATTGATATTTCTTATATTTCCTTTTGAAAATGAATCAGGTTTAAATTTTTCAATTACTGAGACATAATCTCCATTAGGAACAAAACAAATATCTTGGCTATCAGGTTTATCAGCTACATTTAATTCTAAATCTTTTGCAATATTTCTCGTTTCGGATTTTTGATAACCACCCAAGGGGAATCTTAAATAATTCAATTGTTCTTTTGTTGTATTGAACAGGAAATAACTTTGGTCTCTATTTAAATCAACTCCTCTATACATTTCAGTTGAGTTATTTTGGGTTAAACTTTTAACATAATGTCCAGTTATTAAAGCATCAGCTTTAAGTTTTTTTGCTTCTTGAAAAAGATCATTAAATTTTACAGTTTTGTTACATTGAACACAAGGTATAGGTGTTTCACCTTTTAAATAACTTTCAACAAAATTATTTATCACACCTTCTTTGAATTTGTTCTGATAATATAAAATTTTATGTTCTATGCCTAGTTTATTAGCTACTTTTTTTGCATCTAAAATATCTTGGCCTGCACAGCATTGTCTAGACTCTGAAGTTTTTTTTACATCATCATAAAGTTTAAGAGTTATGCCTAAAACATTATATCCTTCTTTTTTCATAATACCTGCGACAGTAGATGAATCCACTCCTCCAGACATCGCTACAATTACGAAAGTATTTTTTGGTTCTTTATTAATTCCAATAGAATTAAGTTTTTTCATAATATATTATATTTATTCATTTATTTAATATAAGTAAATCAAATGATTTTAGATTTTGAACCAGGTGATAGAGTAATAAATCCATTTAATAAAGAATGGGGTATAGGACAAGTTCAGTCAATAATAAATGAAAAAGTTACAGTTAATTTTGAAAATGCTGGTAAAAAAGTGATTAATTCAAATGAAATTAAATTAGAAAAATATAAATAGATGATATTAAATAAAAGAAAAAAGATAACTTTAGCCTTAGTTGAAACTTTTAAAAAAGCTGGTGACATAGCAATTAAATTAAGAAAACAAGGGTTAATAAAAAAAATTAAATCAGATAATACGCCCGTAACGAACGGTGATCTCGAAGTTAATAATCTATTATATAAAAAGATAAAATCACTAACACCCAATATAAAAATAATCTCTGAAGAAAATTCTGAAAATAAAAAGGAAAAAAATTTAAAAAACTTTTGGTTAATAGATCCAATTGATGGGACTTATGATTATATAAATAATAAAGATGAATTCACAATAAATGCAGCTTTAATAATTAATAAAAAACCTGTTTTAGGAATAATAAGTGCACCAGGTAAAAAAAGACTTTTCTATTCGTATGGACCAAATGAAAGTTTTGAAATTAAAAATAAAAAAAAAATAAAATTAATTAATAATAAAAAAAAAAAATTAGATTCAATAAGTGCTGTTACTTATTCAAATAAATTAAAACCTGAAATATTAAAAATTCATAAGAAATTTAATGTTACATACTTCAAAAGAATGAAAAGTTCTCTTAAGTTTTGTGTTATTGCGGCAAATGAATATGACCTATATGTGGCTGAACCAAGAGCTTGTGAATGGGATATAGCAGCAGGACATGCTATACTCGAGCATGCCGGTGGTAGTTTAACTGACTTTAAAGGAAGTAAAATTATGTATGGTAAGCCAAATTTTAAAAATCCAAGTTTAATTTTAAAAGGGAAAAATTTAATATGGATGAACAAATAAAAATTATTCTGATAATAGTAGTTTCTGTTTCAATTTTTGGCTTGTTGTTATTTGTGTTTGTGAAAAATTATATTAAAAATAAAATCAATTATTATTTAAAAATTAATAAAGATAAATCAAAGTAAGTTAATTATTTTTTTATAATCTTCTTTATTTAAATCCATAATTTTTTTTGAAGTTTCAAAATCAAATCCATTTCTTGCTAAAATAGAAATATCTTTTTTATAAAATAAGCTTCTATTGTCTTCAATTCTAGCAGGGCCTATCCTTTTTTTTTTACATAACTTTATTGCAGAAAAAAAATCTTGATCTTCATTATTTTCGTAAATTTTTGTTATTGTATTCTTTATATGATTGTCACTTATACCCTTTGAAAATAAATAACTTCTGATTTTATTTATTGAACTTCCTTTCCTAATTAAACTTTTTGCTTTTACATCAGAGTAAAATTTATCACTAATAAATTTATTTTTTTCTAAATCAGATAAAACAATATCAATCAAATCTTTTAAGTTTTCTTTTTTAATATTTTGATCTGATCTTTTCAAATATTTTTTTAATAAATATGTTTTTAATTGTTGTTTTGAAGGAAGGTACTTATCCAGGTAAGAAAGTGAGAAATTCCTCATTTCTTCCACAATATCTTCTAATTTTTTTTTTCTATTTTTTATAGGAATCATTATAAGTTGTAATATAATATATTTTTTTATGATCGAACAAATTATTAATTATTTTACCATAGAAACTATCTACTTCTGGCTAAACTTAGGAGTATTGCCCTTTTGGCTAATCCTTATTTTTTTTCCTCATTCCCATATTTGTAAAATTTTTACAACATCAGTATTTCCAATAATCATGTTTAGTTCAATATACTGCTATCTATTTTATTTGATTTTATTGGATGATTACAATTTTATAAATAATTTCAATTTATATAAAAGTTTTGACGAATTAATTAATCTAGTTAATCAACAAAATTTTTTAATACTTTTCTGGGTTCATTTTTTAGCTATTAATTTGTTTTGTGGTAGTTGGATTGTAAAAGATAATCAAAAGTATAATGTTTCTAAAATTATAATTTTTTTTCCACTAATTGTTACTTATCTAATTGGACCATTAGGTATTTTTATATATTGGATAATTAAAATTTTTTCAGCAAAAAAAATTACACTTTATGACTGATCAATTTTAAAACCCTTGTTTTTCATAGCAGCAAATCCACCATCTATATGAGATACTTTTTTAAATCCCATTTCATTAAGGGATTTTGCAGCAAGAGCTGACCTAAGCCCTCCTGCACAAAATAAAACTATTTCTTTATCTGAATTAATGTTTTTTGAATAAGGGCTGCTTGGATCTAACCAAAATTCAAGCATACCTCTAGGCATGTGCTGTGAATTTTCAATTTTACCCTCTTTGTGAAGTTCTCTTATGTCTCTTATATCAATTAGATTACAATTGTTATTATTGCACAATTCAAGAGCTTCTTCTGGAGTTATTGTCTTAACTAATTTTAGGGCCTCTGAAACAAGAGTTTGTGATGATTTAATAGTCATAATATTGTAAAAAACTAATCATAAACAAATATATGATAAAAAGCATCATAAAAAAAATATTTATTAAGATTTCAAGATCCCTTGGTTACGAAATAATTGACCAAAATAAATTTGTTTCGCCAACCTTAAATAAAAAATTAAATGAGGAACTTTCTATAATAAATGAAAAATCAATAGTACTTCCATTAGGTGAAGTTAAAATTTCAAGAAAAATTAGCTCGATACTTATCATATTAAGGACTAATACAAATATAGAGTTATGGGATCAAAATAAAAAAAGATTATTTGAATTTCCTAAGATCGAGTATTCGTTGAGATCTTTAAATTCACTTTTGAAGTCAGTGATCTTTTGCCAAAAAAAATTCCAAGGAGTAAAATTTAGAATAATAATTGTCGATGATAAATCAAATAAAGAAAATTTTTCAAAAATAGACCAGCTAATAAATAAAAGTAATTTAGATGTTAGTATAACTTCATTAGATTATGAAAAATATAGGGGTGTAATCAAAAAGCAAAAAAGTGAAGAAACTTTTTCTAACTTAGCAAGTTTGCTTCAATGTTATGAAATTGCTAAAAAACAAACAGAAGATTTAGTATTTTTTGTTGAAGATGACTATTTACATTTTGAACCAATGCTAGAAGAAATGATAGCTTCTTATCAAAGAATATCATCTCAAGTAAACAGAGAAATTTTTATGTGTCCAGCTGATTACCCTTATAATTATATGAATAACGAAAAAACCAATATTTTAATTGGAAATAAAAGACACTGGAGAACAATTGATCGTACATTATGTACTTTTATGACGAACAAAGATTTATTAAATAAATATTGGGATAACTTTTATAAAACTTGCTTGGATAGAAATGATCCTTTTGAATTATATTTAAATGAAATTTATAAAAGTGAATTTTGTATTTCTCCATTGAAGAGTCTATCTCTACATATGGCAAATATTAACTCTAGTTATGGTTTGTCTCCTTTTATCAATTATCAAAAAATATGGGAAGAAAACAAGATATAAAAATAAAATTTACTATAATTTTAATAATTTTTTTTTTTACACTGCTAAAAAATACATATGCAGAAAGTTTTAAAGATATATTTAAAGAAGGTGGAAAAATTATTTTTATAAGACATGCAAATGCGCCTGGAAATGGTGATCCAAATAATTTTAAATTGAATGATTGTACTACACAACGAAATTTAGATCAAAAAGGTATCAATCAATCTAAAAGAATTGGAAATTTTTTCAAAAAAAATAATATTCCTATAGATAAAATTCTAACAAGTGAATGGTGTAGATGTAAAGATACTGCTAAATATGCATTTAATAATTATAAAACATTTAGTGCTCTAAATTCTTTTTATGACATCAAATTTAAAAAAAATAAGAAAAAACAAATAAATGATTTAAAAAAATATATAGAAAATTGGAATAATTTAGAAAAAAACCTTGTTTTAATTACTCATTTTGTAGTCATTATGGAAATTACAGGGAAAGGAGCTTCATCAGGAGAAATGATAGTCGTAGATAAAAAATTTAATTTAATTGGAAATTTTAGGAGCGACCTGGAGTAGATCAAGTCGCTCCTATATCTTAAGATTAGTCTCTAATAGCGTAAGCTATTACGCCAGTTTCAGTAACGTCAGTACCTTTAAGTTCACCTTCTTTACTTAATCTGATACCGATTGTAGCTTTCATTATTGACCATACAATATAAGCGACAACAAAAACAAACGCATTTATTGAAACTACGCCAAGAAGCTGCGCACCAAATGAAACATCAGAATTTGTTATTGGTACAGCTAGAGTTCCCCAAATACCTGCAAATAAGTGTGCTGGAATAGCTCCTACTACATCATCGATTTTTAGTGAGAATAAAATTTTAGTACCAAATACAACTATTACACCTCCAACAGCACCAATTAATATTGCTGCAATTGGTGATGGCATCAAAGGTTCAGCTGTTATAGCTACCAAACCACCAATACATCCGTTTAACATTTGTATAACATCAGTCTTACCAAATCCTAGTCTAGTTGTTAAAGCTGCTGCCATTACTCCGGCCGCTCCTGCTAAAAATGTATTTATAAATATAGTTGAAACTGCAATTGCGTCATCAGCTGTGCCCATAGCAAGTTGTGAACCACCATTAAATCCAAACCAACCTAACCATAGAATAAATATACCTATCGTTATTAAAGGAATTGATGAAGCTGCAAAAGGCTTTAGAGGAGCTGGAGCACCTGATTTTGTAAATCTTCCTAATCTAGGCCCTAAAATAATTGCTCCTGCTAATGCTGCAGCACCACCAGTTGAGTGCACAAGTGTAGATCCTGCGAAATCTGAGAAGCCAGCAGATGCTAACCATCCACCGCCCCACTGCCAACCCATTACAATTGGATATATAATACCTGCTAAAATTGCTGCAAATAAAAAGAATGGCCATAACTTAATTCTTTCTGCCAATGTTCCTGATACGATAGAAACGGTTGTTGCACAGAATACCATTTGAAAATACCAATCTGAACCATCTGAGTATCCAGTATCTACTGCACTAGCATCAGACCAAGGTGTGAAACTACCAATATAGCCACCTTCTGGAATTCCATATGCAAGATTATATCCTACCATCCAGAACATAATTCCAGCTATTGAAAATAATCCTATATTTTTTGCACAAATTACAGATACACTTTTTGATGTTACACTTCCTGCTTCAAGCATAGCGAAACCTGCTGCCATGAACATGACAAGAAAACCGCAAACTAAAAAAAGAAATGTATTAAAAATAAAACCTACTTCAGCAGAAACTGTAGTTTCTGCTACACCAGCACTAGTCATGTTTAATAAAAATATTAAACTTATAAAAGGTGCTGAAAATTTTTTAATTAATTTAGTCATTAAGACCTCCCTTTGTTTAAGGATGACTTATAATTTTATTTAATATGATAACTATCGTTTATTGAGAAAATTAGATATGCAGTTTGTGCATATACTAACAGCCTTATTGCAATTTAATGTAATAAGGCTGTTAAATTTGTATTATTTGTTAAATACTTCTTTGAGTGCTTTTGCAGGTAAAAATTTAACTTTTTGAGAAGCTGCAATTTGGATTTGTTCACCCGTTCTAGGATTTCTTCCAATTCTAGCTTTTCTTTTTGCAACTTTATAAGTACCAAATCCAGCAATTTTCACAGAATCATCACCTTTCAGCGCATCTAGAATAGTGTTGGTAATTGTATCAAAAGTTCGCTCTGCATCAGCTTTACTTTGGTTCAAAGAACCAGCTAATTTAGCTACTAATTGTTTTTTGTTCATTTTTTAGCTCCGGTTTTAAAGGTTATTTCCATATTTTACATAAAACCCCATAAATCAAGCTTTTTTTTAGTGTTATAAAAAATAAAACCTACAATATATAGTTATTTGTTAAATAAGCCTTGATTTTAAAGGATTTTATGATTTTTCTTTTAAAAATAAATTAAAACAATCCAAGATCTTTTAAGTCATTAAAGGTAGTAAAAAACATTAAAGATAATAATAAAAACATACCGATTCGAAAAAAACCTTCCTGCACTTTTTGACTTAACGGATGACCTAGTATTTTTTCAAAACCATAAAACATTAAATGTCCGCCATCTAATAACGGGATTGGAAATAAATTTATGAGACCCAAGCTAATTGAAATATAAGCTAAAACATTAATAAATGGTAAAAAACCAAATTCAGCTACTTGTCCAGTAATTTTGGCTATTCGAATAGGTCCGCCTAATTGCGAAGTATCACCTGATCCCATAATTAAACTACCAATATATTTTAATGATGAAACACTTACAAAATAAACTTCAGCGATTGAATAATATAGAGATTTTGCTGGACCTAATTTCTTATGATTAATTTGATTATTATGCGCACCAAGTTTTATACCTATTATTTTCTTATTAATTTTATTTCCAAGATTATCTTCTGTTAAAACTGTTTTAGGTTTAATTTTATAAATAATTTCTTGAGATGACCTCAAAACAGTAAAATCTATATATTCATCTGTAGACAATGCTATAAATTTAGAAACTTCCATAATACTATTAACTTTTTTTCCATCAATAGATACAATTACATCATCATTTTTGAGTCCTGCCGACATAGCCGGACTATCTTTTTGAACTTCTTTAATTACAGCTGGTGTAAAATCTTTACCAACAAAAATATAAACTGAAAAAAAAATTAATATAGCTAATAAAAAATTAGCAAAAGGTCCTGCAGCAACAATGATAGCTCTTTGGTATAATGGTTTAAGAACAAATAATTTTTTTTGATCTTCTTTACTATATTTGTCAAGTATTTTTTTTTGGTCTGCTTGACTAAAAACATTCCTGTCCCCAAAAAATTTTACATAACCACCTAGTGGTATCCAACAAATTTTCCATCTTGTTCCAGATTCATCATTCCAACCAAATATTTCCTTACCAAATCCGATAGAAAAATCTGTAACTCCTACACCATACTTCTTTGCAAAATAATAGTGTCCGTATTCATGAATAAATACAACTACTAAAATCAAAACAATAAAAGGTATAATAGTATTAAGCATATATTGTAAAAGATAACCATCTTATAAAATTTTTGAAGTTAGTCTATTAAAATTTACTAGATAAATGGCTAAATAATCATTTTCAAATAATTTATTGTATTTAAATACAAAAGATATAAGGATCAACTAGAATTAGAATATTCTAAAAACTTATCAAAAGATTAAAAATGAATAGCTTTAATGAACTAAATATAGATATAAACCTTAAAAATTCTATTAGTCGAGCAAATTTTAAAATTCCTACACCAGTTCAAAGTCAATCAATACCCTTGGGTTTAAGTGGCAAAGATATATTGGGGACTGCACAAACTGGAACTGGCAAAACTCTCGCTTTCTGTGTTCCTTTAATTAATAAGTTAATTTTAGATAAAAATGCTTTTGCTTTAGTTATATGTCCAACCAGAGAATTGGCAACACAAGTTATGAATTCTATAAAAATTCTCATTAATGATAAAATTAACATTAAAACTGCTTTACTTATTGGTGGTGAATCTATGCAGCGGCAACTTAGACAGTTAGGAAATAGATCTAGAATAATTGTTGGGACGCCAGGAAGAATTAATGACCACCTTAAAAGAAAAAGTTTAAATTTATCTTCTACCAAATATTTAGTTTTAGATGAAACTGACAGAATGTTAGATATGGGATTTACACCACAAATAGAAATGATTTTAAGATTTATTCCAAAAAATCATCAAACATTACTTTTTTCTGCAACCCTACCTAAAAACATCGTTAAAATTGCTGAAAGATATTTAAATAATCCTATAAGAATATCTGTTGGTTCTACCACACTTCCTATTGATAAAATCAAGCAAGAAATATTAGATGTATATAAAGAAAATAAATATGATGAATTAATTGATCAGTTACTTTCAAGAAAAGGTTCAATACTAGTTTTTGTAAAAACTAAAAGAAGTGCTGAAAAAATGGTTAAACGTCTTAAAGAAGAAGATCATTCTGCTGATGCAATACATGGAAATTTAAGACAAAATAAAAGAGATAGA
>MDTB01063379.1_pt1 | contig 16026 bp, 13 predicted proteins | sample 811161 | NCBI WGS metagenome assembly MDTB01 (sample SAMN05326650, study PRJNA326480) | marine metagenome | isolation source: seawater | place: Mediterranean Sea | collected 2009 | reverse complement strand
TACAGTTTTCAGTGATGTTGATGATGAAGAAGCCTTAAGAAAATCAGTTAAAGAAGCAAGAGACCTGGGATTTGATGGCAAGGGCTGTATTCATCCTAGACAAATAAAGCCTGTGCACGAAGAATTTGCTCCATCTCAAATTCAAATAGAAAAAGCTAAAAAAATTGTACTAGCCTTTGATGATGCTAAAAAGAGAGGTCTTGGAGTAGTTTCTCTTGGGAGTAAAATGATTGACCCACCTGTAGTTAAGCGTGCTCAAAGAACAGTCCAAATAGCTATTTCTATGAAAATATTATCAAAATCTTGGAAAAATAATTAATATGTCAAACAAAATAAAATTTATAAAAAATAAAGCAAATAGATTAATTCCGAGTTATGTTAATGGTTTGAAATCTATTCCTTTTAAAGGAGTAGGTAAATATTTTCCTAAGGCTCAAAAAGCTGCTCCGCCTATTAGATCTTGTCAAGAATTTCCTGCTGATGGAAACAAAATAGTTATGACGCTTGAGGAAGCTCTTGAAAAATGTAATATAGAAAATGGAATGACAATATCAAACCATCATCATTTTCGTAATGGTGATCTGATAATGAACCAAGTCTTTGATATATTGGCAAAAAAGGGTAAAAAAGGTCTAAGATGGTTTCCCTCTGCATCATTTCCATGTCATGAACCAATAATAAATCATATGCAAAATGGAGTTATTAATCATATTGAAGGATCTATGAATGGACCTTTAGGTAAATATGCATCTGATGGTAAAATGAATGGTACCGCAGTTCTAAGATCTCACGGTGGTAGATGGCAAGCTGTTCAAGATGGTGAAGTTCATATTGATGTTGCTATAATTGCAGCTCCTACTGCAGATTCTTTTGGTAATTGTACAGGAGACAGAGGTCCTTCAGCATGCGGTCTACTTGGATTCGGTTTAGTAGATTCAATTTATGCAGATAAAGTTATCGTTGTAACTGATAATTTAGTTGAATTTCCTTGTATTCCCTGGCAAATACAAGGTAATAATGTGGACCATGTTGTGGTATTAGATAAAATAGGAGATCCTGAAAAAATTGTTTCAGGAACTACTAAAATAACTAAATCGCCCGATCGATTATTTATTGCAGAGCAAACTGCTAAATTTGTAAAAGCTGCAGGTATAATGAAAAATGGTTTTAGTTTTCAAGCGGGTGCTGGTGGTACTGCTCTTGCATTTGCAATATATCTTAAAGAAATGATGATAAAAGCTGAAATAAAAGCCAGATTTATTAGAGCGGGTTCTACTAAATATCTTGTAGAAATGTTAGAAGAAGGCTTGACTGATTACATACTAGATGGACAAACATTTGATCTTGAAGGTGTTAGGTCAATGAAAGAAAATGCAAATCATGTCAACACCTCTCCTTTTACTAGCTATAATTGGCATGGCAAAGGTAATTTTGCTTCCATGCTTGATGTAGTAGTTTTAGGTGCTACGGAAGTTGATTTAAATTTTAATGCAAATGTAGTTACTCATTCTGATGGCCAAATGCTACATGGAATTGGAGGCTGGCAAAATTGTTTATTTAGTAAATGTACAATTCTTCCAATACCTTCTTTTAGAAATAGGATCCCAATTATTGTAGATAAAGTAACAACACTTGTTGGCCCAGGTGAGCTAATAGATGTTATAGTAACTGAAAGAGGTATAGCAATTAATCCAAAGCGACAAGATTTAATAAAAGCTACCAAAAATAGTGGCTTGAAAATTCGTAAGATTGAGGATATTAAGAACGAAATTGATAATTTAGTTGGTGCACCTTTAGAAAAACCTGATTTTACGAAAGACGTTATTGGGGTCATTAAATGGGTTGATGGTACAGTTTTAGATAGTATTTTTAAAGTTAAATAATAGAGAGGAATATTGAATGAAAGATAAAGTATTAAAAATTTGGCCTGAAATAAATTGGATAAAAGATGAAGATCTTAAAAATAAAACACTTGATGCATGGGTATATGCAATAGAGAATAGTCCCCTTGAGCCTAAAGACTTGGAAGAAATACCATTCTCACTTCTAATAAAGGATTGCGATGTTTCATTTATGAATCACAAGCGGACTTGTGTACAATTAGCAGTTGATATTGCTAAAACAATGGTTGATAATTTTGGTAAGCAGATAAAGGTAAACATGGACGTAATGATTGCTGGAGCAATTTTAATAGATGTAGGAAAGTTATTAGAATATGAAATAATTGATGGCAAGTTATCAACAAGTAATTATGGTAAAATGGTAGGTCATCCTTTTAGTGGTGTAGGGATTGCAGATCGTTTTAATCTACCTCCAGAAGTTCAACATATTATAGCAACTCATTCTGTAGAAGGTGAATTAAGAGGTGGTAGAAGAACTGTTGAATCAATAATTGTCCATCACGCAGATTTTGTTTCATTTGAACCATTTAAGGCTTAAGTTAAAATTATGTCACAAACTTTAATCGAAAAAATAGTTCAAAAACATGCAGTTAATCTTGATGACGGTCATGAAGTCAAAAGTGGTGACCTTATATCAATTAAGCCCGCTCATATTATGACTCATGATAATACAGGAGCTGTAATGGGAAAATTTAGATCTATAGGTGCATCAAAAATGGCTAATCCTAGACAGCCAGTTTTCACATTAGATCATAATGTGCAAGATAAGTCAAGTGATAATTTAAAAAAATATGCGTCTATTGAGCAATTTGGTAAAGACATGGGAGTAGATTTTTATCCTGCTGGAAGAGGGATAGGACACCAGGTGATGTGTGAAGAGGGATATGCATGGCCTGGAACAATGGCTGTAGCATCTGATAGTCATTCTAATATGTATGGTGGTATGGGATGTCTAGGTACTCCTGTTGTAAGAACTGATGCGGCTGCCTTATGGGCAACAGGACAAACCTGGTGGCAAATTCCTCCTATTTCAAGGATTGAATTAACTGGTCAATTAAAAGAAGGGGTAACTGGTAAAGATGTAATAATCACTCTTTGTGGATTATATAATAATGATGAAGTGCTTAACCATGTCTTAGAATTTGTTGGAGATGGCGTAGGTCACCTTTCAATTGATGAGCGCTTAACTATAGCTAATATGACAACAGAATGGGGAGCGTTAGCAGGAGTATTCCCAATAGACAATATAGTGATTGAATGGCTAAATAAAAGATTTCATCATATTAATAAACGAGGTCTTCAAAGCGTTAAGTCTGATGCTGATAGTATAAATGGTGAGCATCCTCGGATAAATAAAAAAAATATAGAAAGACTTGTTAAATCAAACTTAAAAGCAGACGATGATGCATTTTATTTTCAAGAAATAAAACTAGACTTATCTTCTGTATCTCCACATATTTCAGGTCCTAATCATGTAAAAAAAATGACTAGTATTTTTGATGCAGACAAGCAAAATATTACTATACATAAAGCCTATCTTGTCAGCTGCGTAAATAGTAGAGTTGAAGATTTAAAAGCAGCAGCAAAAATTGTTGAAAATAAAAAAATCTCTCCAAACGTGGAATTTTATATTGGAGCTGCCTCAAATGAAGTTCAAGAACAAAGTGAGAGTGATGGTGATTGGCAAAAATTAATTGATGCAGGAGCTATTCCCATACCTCCAGGATGCGGTCCATGTATAGGTTTAGGAATAGGCCTTTTGGGTTCAAATGAAATAGGTATATCTGCTACAAATAGAAATTTTAAAGGAAGAATGGGTGATCCTACTGCAGAAGCTTATCTTGCATCCCCTGCTATAGTTGCAGCGTCTGCAATAGAAGGCAAGATTACAAGCTCTCAACTATATAAATCAGTAGCGCCCGATTCTAGTATAAATCAAAATGGCAAGCCTGAAGCCTCAATAGATAAAGTGAGTATTTTAAAGGGGTTTCCTGAAGAAATAAGTGGAAATATAATTTTTTGTCATCAAGATAATTTAAATACTGATGGTATATATCCTGGGAAATATACATATATAGATGATTTTACTAATGATCAACAAGCCGAAGTTGTAATGGAAAATTATGATCCTAAATTTGGTGATTTAGTTTCGAAAGGTGATATTTTAATAGGTGGATACAATTTTGGAACAGGTTCATCTAGAGAGCAAGCTGCTACTGCTCTGAAATATCGTGGTATTCAAGTGGTAATTGCTGGATCTTTTAGTCAGACTTACAAAAGAAATGCAATCAATAATGGTTTTCTTGTTATAGAGGCACCAGATATTGTTAATGATATGAAAAATAAATTTGGAGATGGTAAGCTCTCAATAAAAGTTGGTTTGAATGCTGTTATTAACTTTAAAAATGCTTCCATTAACGTTAACAACAAAATATATTCGATAGCACCTATTGGAAAAGCAGCTCAAGAACTAATATTAATTGAGGGACTTGAAAATTGGGTAAAAGCAATCATAAAATAATAAAAATAAGGAATTTTAAATATGTCAGATAGAACTATTGTAGCAATGCCTGGAGATGGTATTGGAAAAGTTGTACTTGATAATACTATTAGAGTACTTGAAAAAGCTGGATTTAATGCTAACTATGTTGAAGGAGATATAGGTTGGGAATTTTGGTGTAGTGAAGGAAATCCTCTTCCTCAAAGGACTCTAGATTTAATTGCTGAACATAAAATTGGACTATTTGGGGCAATAACATCAAAACCTAAAGATGAAGCATATGATGAATTATCTCCAAATTTAAAAGATCAAAATCTAGTTTATTCCAGTCCTATTGTTGGCTTAAGACAGCATTTTGGTTTAGATATATGTTTAAGACCTTGTAGAACATATCCAGGTAATCCTCTTAACTTTATAAGAAGAGGTCCAAATGATACAATTGAAGAACCTGAAATAGATGTTGCAATATTTAGACAAAATACAGAAGGTCTTTATGGTGGTGTTGAATGGAGTAACCCACCGTCTAACGTATATGATGCACTTATGAGTCATCCAAAATTTAGTAAAAATTTTGGTGATACTCCTGTAGATGAAATCTCTGTATCTACAAGAATTTTTACAAAGAAATATACAGAAAGAATTTTACGAGCTGCTTTTGAACATGCAAAAAAGTATGGATACAAATCTGTTACAGTTTGTGAAAAACCGAATGTAATTCGTGAAACATCAGGCATGATGTATAAAATGGCGCAACAAATTCAAAAAGCAGAATTTTCAAATATCGAGCTTTGGAATACTAATATTGATGCACAAATGATGTGGCTAACTAAAAATCCTGAAAATTATGGGGTAATTGTTGCTGGAAATATGTTTGGAGATATTGTTTCTGATGGCTTTGCAGGTTTAATTGGTGGTCTTGGTTTTGCTACCAGTGCGCAATATAATCCTGAAACAGGAATTGGTGTTTTTGAACCTACTCATGGAAGCGCACCAAAATATGCTGATTATGATACATCAATAGTAAATCCTATTGCTATGATTGAAACTTCATGTATGATGCTAGACTTCATTGATGAACAAGAAATAGCTAAAAAAATTAGAAAAGCAGTTTCTGAAATAATTCTAGAAGGCAACGTTCGTACCTATGATATGGCTAAAATGTCGGGGCGTCAAGATGTTTTAGATAAAGGCGCAGCATCAACATTTGAAATGACTGATGCTATAATAAATAAATTATAAGGAAAATATGATGGAAAAATCAATAGCAAGACAAATATCAGAGTATGCAGTAAATCTCAAATATGAAGATCTTCCTGATGAAGTAATTAATGAAGTTAAAAGATATATGTATGATTCTATTGGTTGTGCTTATGGCGGTTATCATACTAAAGATTTAAATATTATTAGAGATATATATTTAGAAATGGGTGGAAGTAAAGAAGCTACCGTAATAGGATTTGGAGATAAACTTCCTGCTGTTAATACTACTTTAATCAATTCATTAATGGTAAGAGCTTTAGACTTCAATGATATCTATTGGAAAGATGATCCCTCTCATCCTTCTGATATTATTCCCGCTGCTTGGTCTGTAGGTGAGCTTGTAAATGCAAATATGAAAGATGTTATTGTCGCAATAGTTTTAGCTTATGAATTTGAACAGCGTTTATGCCTTTTTGCAAAACCTGGAGTTCGAGAACGTAAATGGCATCATGCTACTTTAACTCAATTTGTTTCTCCAATTGTTGCAGGAAAACTTTTAGGATTGAATGTGGATGAAATGGTTAATGCTATTGGTATCAGTGGATGTCATAATCATACTATAGGATGCCCAACAGCAGGAAAGTTAACTATGATGAAAAATACTGTTGATCCTATGGCTGTTCAATCTGGAGTTTTTGCTGCTCTGATGGCACAAAAAGGTTATTCAGGTACTGAGAAAGTCTTTGAAGGTAAAGAAGGTTTTATGGATGCTTTTGTAGGATGGGATGCTAAAGAAGAAAAATTAAAACCAACAGATATGGAAGGTAGAGACGGAATATCTTCTTGGTCATGGGATATTGATGCATTAGTTGGTAATTTAGGTGATAGCTATAAAATCATGGAATGTGGTATGAAAGCATTTCCAACTGAAGCTCTTACTCATACACATTTATCTTGTTTGCTAAATGCGATGATTGATAATAATCTCAATTATACTGATATAAAAGAAGTTCAAGTAACTTGCTTTGCACAAGCTTATGATATCCTATTTGATCCTACAAAATATCGTCCTGAATCAAGAGAAACTGCAGATCATTCCCTTCCATACTGTCTAGCTGCAGCAATGGTCGATAAAAAAATTACTACTGAATCATTTTCTGATGAAAAATTAAATGATCCTAGGATTTATGAAGTAATTGATAAAATAAAAGGGCAGCCTTCACAGGAATTCGAAAAAATGTTCCCAGCAAAACAACCATCTAAAGTAATAGTAACTACAAATGATGGAAGGCAATTTGAAGAATATTTAGAATATCCAAAAGGAGACCCAAGAGAACCTATGACAATGGATGATTTGGAAAATAAATTCAATTCATTAGTTGGTGATAAGTTGAATGATGATCAAAAGAATAAATTAAAGGATACTATATTTAATTGTGAAGAAATGAGTGCAAATGATTTTATGACTGCTTTGAATATATAATAATTGTATGAATGATCCTTCATTTTTTCAATGTATTTCATGCTTTAAAAAATATGATTTACATGAAATCAGATATAGATGTGATTGTGGCGATCTTCTTGATGTAATTCATGATTTAGAATATTATATACCAAATCCAAAAAAATGGGTTGAATGCCTCAATCTCAGCAAAGATTATTCTTTTAAAAGATATAAGAAGATTTTGCTACCATCTATTCCAGAAGAAAGCTTAATCACTCTTTTTGAAGGAGATACTCCTTTGTATGATATAACTGACCGATTTCCTCAATTTAAAAAAATTATGCTTAAACATGAAGGAATGAATCCAACATTGAGCTTTAAGGATAGAGGTATGGTCGCAGGTGTATCTTGGGCTAATTATTTAGGATGTAAAAATATTATTTGTGCCTCAACAGGAGATACTTCTGCAGCAATGGCTGCATTTTCAGGCTCATCCAAAACTCTAAGAGGTATTGTTTTACTTCCAAAAGGAAAAATTTCACCCGAACAATTAGCTCAAGCAATTTCTTATGGTGCATTAACAATTGGTATAGAAACAGATTTTGACGGTTGTATGAAATTGGTTCAAGAAATTACTAGTAAACATAATATATATTTATTGAATTCTATGAATTCAATTAGAATAGAAGGGCAAAAAGCTATAGGAATAGAAACATTACATCAATTAAATTGGAATGTTCCTGATTGGTTTGTCATTCCAGTAGGAAATGCTGGTAATATTTCAGCTTTAGGCAAAGGTTTAAGGGAACTTTATACTTTAGGTATAATAAATAAACTACCTCGTTTAGCGGGTATTCAAGCTGAAGGCTCCTCCCCATTGGCTCATAGTTTTAAAAATAATTTTAATGAATTAATTCCTCAAAAAGCTAAGTCAACCAAAGCATCTGCAATTCAAATTGGAAACCCTGTTAGTTATAAAAAAGCTGTTAGAGAAATTAAGTATTTTAATGGATATGTTGAATCTGTTACAGAAAATGAAATAATGGACTGGAAAGCTCAAGTTGATAAGCTTGGAATATCAATTTGTCCAAATAGCTCTGTAGCAATGGCTGGTGCTATTAAACTTTATGACAAAAATATTATTAAAAAAACTGATAATGTAGTTGCCATCATGACTGCTCATGGCAGTAAATTTTCTAATACAGCTGTTGAATATCACCAAGATTCAGAAAATAAATTTTCAAACTTAATAAAATTTATTTCTCCTGATATATCTAATTTAGAAAATGCTCTAAATCTATGAGTTCAGTTACAGTCTTTGCCCCAGCAACCATTGGTAATATAGGTCCGGGGTTTGATGTGTTAGGTTTAGCTATTAATGGAATGGGTGATATAGTAAAAGCTAAGACAATAGCTGGAAATAAGCTAATAATTGAAAATATTTCAAATTCAGATCACGACATATCCCTTGATCCAACAAAAAATACTGCTGGGATTGCTGCTCAAAAAGCTCTTGAATTATTAGATATAAAATCTGGCGTTTCTCTAGAAATAGTAAAAGGTATGCCCTCTGGAAGTGGCCTGGGTAGTAGTGCTGCATCAGCTGTTGCAGGAGCTAATGCTATCAACAATTTGTTTAATAATAAATTAACTAAAAAACAATTACTTACAGCTGCTATGGAAGGTGAATATGCTGTAAGCGGAGGATACTTTGCCGATAATGTCGCTCCTGCAATATATGGAGGTGCTACATTAACTAGGTCATTAAATCCACTAGAAATAACATCACTTGGAACCATCAATGATCTTATTATTATACTTGTATTGCCAAATATTAAAATATTAACTAAAGAATCTCGTAGAATAATACCTAAATCTATTACATTAACAGATTGTATTAATAATATGGCAAATACCGCAAGTATTACCGCTGCATTTTGTAAAAATGATTACAGCTTAATAAAAGATAATTTATTTGATCACATTATTGAGCCAAAGAGATCTAAACTAATAAAAGGTTTCCCAGAAGCTAAGGAAGCTGCTATTAAAGCAGGTGCTGATGGAATGACAATATCAGGTTCGGGTCCAACAGTTTTTGCTATTACTAATTGTAAACACAAAGTTGAATTGATAAAATCTTCTATTATTGATACATTTAATCAATTTAATATTGAATGTAGCTATTTAATTAGTTCCGTTTCTAAAGAAGGCTCTAAAATAATTAGTTAAATAATATTTTATTACTATTTAAATGTCTATAAAAATTAATGAAATTTACTATTCTATTCAAGGTGAGTCATCTCATAGTGGTAAACCCTGTATTTTCATACGTTTAACATATTGTAACCTTCGTTGTACATATTGTGATACTGAATATGCCTTTTATGAAGGTTCGAATATGACAATTGAAGAAATTTTAAAATATATTAAAAAATGGAAATGTAATTTAGTTGAAGTGACTGGAGGAGAGCCTCTTTTCCAAAAAGAATGTATTAATCTGCTTGATGCTTTATTAGATGAATCATATGAAGTAATGCTAGAAACTGGTGGCTCACTTCCAATAAAAAATGTGCCTGAAAAAGTAATCAAAATTGTTGATTTTAAATGTCCTTCAAGTGGAATGGAAAAAAAGAATTTATGGTCTATTATTAATTATTTACAAGTGCATGATGAAATTAAATTTGTAATTGGAGATAGAAAAGATTTTGAATGGTCAAAATATATTATTGATAAATATTCTCTAAATACTATTTGTACTATATTTTTTTCTCCTGTTTATGATAAATTAAAACCAGCTTTGCTTGTAGACTGGATACTAAAAGATAATATAAATGTCAGAATGCAACTACAAATTCATAAAAATATTTGGCCTGCTGATAAAAAAGGGGTATAATATATGAAAAAAGCTATAGTACTAGTTTCAGGCGGCATGGATAGCTGTGTTACAGCGGCTTGTGCATTAAGAGATGGCTATAAACTTTCTTTTTTACATATGAATTATGGTCAACTAACAGAAAAGCGCGAACTAGAAGCATTTAAAAATATATCTGAATATTATTCAATTAATGAAAAATTAATTTTTGATATATCCCATTTAAATATAATTGGTGGTTCATGTTTGACAGATGAATCAATTATTACTCCAAATGCTGATTTAGAAAGTGATCAAATTCCTATTTCATATGTCCCTTTTAGAAATGCAAATATTTTATCTGCAGCTGTAAGCTGGTCTGAAATTAATAATTCAGAGGCTATTTATATTGGAGCTGTCGAAGAAGATTCATCAGGATATCCAGATTGTAGACGTTCATTTTTTGATTCTTTCGAAGAAGTTATCAAGCATGGAACTAAACCTGAAACAAAAGTTGAAATAATTACCCCTCTAATTAATTTATCTAAAAAAGAAATCATTAAATTAGGTTTTTCTCTAAATGCTCCAATACATCTAACATGGAGCTGCTACCAAAACAATGATATACCTTGTATGACCTGCGATTCTTGCGCACTACGTAAGAGGGGGTTTGATTCTGCTAAAATAAAAGATCCAATATTAAATTAATAAAATATTTAATTCTATATTATAATTTTTATAGAATCATTAGTTACATTAACTAATTTTTTAATTAACCTATCTGCTTTTGATTCTTCAATCTCAAATTTAATTTTTATGTTAACTCCAAATTCTGATTTAAGAATATTTATTTTAAACTCTTTAAATATATAATCAATCTTATTTTGAATAGCATATTGATAAGTAATTGTCATTTCTTTTTTCAGTATAAAGGGTATAATACTACTATTTTCTAATGATGATTGAGCGGAGATTCCATATGCACTTATAAGCCCAGATATTCCCAATTTAGTTCCACCAAAATATCTAATAACATATATTGCTGAATTAATTAATTTTTGTTTTTTTAAGATATTTAATATTGGTGGGCCTGAACTTCCTTTTGGTTCCCCATCATCAGAAGAAAATTCATCTATTCTATCTTTTAATTGTATTCTGTAAGCATAACATATATGATTTGCATCTTTATATTTTTTTTTTAATTCATGATGTTTAGCTCTGAAGTCTAAAATATTAGAAATAGGGATCGCAAATGACTTAAAAGTTGAGCCTTTTATAGAATAATTAGATTCTGATTCTAAATTTAAAATATTTTGTAACATATTTAATTTATAAAAATAATTTTCTTATTTAATGAATAATTATTTTTAAAATTTATACTAATAAAATAAATTCCGCTTGAGATATTTTTAGATTTAGAAAAATTAATTTTCTTTCTATGATATCCCTTAAGATACTCTTGCATTTTAACTCTGTGAATAACCTTTCCATTTATATCAATTAAATTAATAATTGGTGCATCTTTTTCTTCTAAAGAAAATAAAATACTTAATTCATAGGAAGATATTAAAGGATTAGGATAAACTGATATAAATTCATTTACATATGAACTATCTAATTTAGGCCATGATATAACGCTTATATTTGGAGTCAATCTTGATTCACCTTCATCATTTAAACTTGAAATACTGTAACTATAATTAGTTGAAGTATTTATATCATTGTCAATATATAAACTATCAATTGTTGAATCATAAAATACATTATTTTTATATATATTATAATATAATGAATCACCAGGTCCATTTGAATGATTCCAATTTAATAATATGGAATCTTGAAAAGTAATAACATTTAAATTAGAAGGAGGTTCTGGGAAATTAGCTCTGTATATAATTTGTTGAGGTGTTGAAGCAATTGATTCTTCAAATTCATTTCTACATGTAATAAAGTAGCTGTATTCTTCATCAATTATAAATCTATTAAAATCTTCATAGTTTAAAGATTGAGTTGTTCCTAAAAGCAATGTATCTGTATTACTAAATCTATAAATGTCATAAATTAAATTACTACCTGGTCCAGGAGATTGTTTCCATGCAATGCTAATTTTATGATAGTTTTGAGTTAAAGCTATATTTGTCGGTGGCCATGGTGGTAAAGTTTCAGCAATAGAATAATCAATGTTAATATCCAAGGTCGTTATTTCATTATCTTTGCTTAGAAATAAATGTAAATCATCAGCATCAGGTTTACCATATAGAGCAATATTACTTTGTAATGAATCAAGTAAAATATTATCTCCAGAAGATGAAATCTTAGCTAACTTAATATGATAATCATCACTACTTGTAACAAAGTTTAAAAAACTATTTTCTTCTGAGTAAAAAGACAAAATAGTTGAAGCATTAGAAAATAAAGATACTTCATTATTGTCATAATTTAAAGTTACTAATTTAGATGTACTAATAAGAGGGTCTGCGATTGATTGATCAATATAATAATAAAATTTATTATCCATATTACTGTATATACCATTGAATAAATTTCTACTCAAAAAATCTATCCATATTTCAGAAAAGGAGTAATTATAATTTTGATCCAAAATATGTTTGACTGCATTGAATGCATTAGAACTAGAATGAGAACTATAATATTCCCATATTTCTCTCAATATGGTACTATTTTTTGGACTTATTGCGCCTTTTTGATCTATGAAACTACTTAAATAGTGACCAAATAATGCAAGTTCATAGCCTTTCCTATTTGATGATGTAGCATTAAATGGCAACATTGGATTATTAAATAATCTATCCGTCCAACCATCAAGATAATCATTTCCATCCGGAATCAGTATATCTTCAAACCACATCGATGTCAATTCATAAAAATATGCATTATTACCAAGATTTTCTTCATAGCCCCACTGTATTCCATGAAAATATTCGTGCGCTACAGTTATGCGCATAATCTGCAAGGGTGTTAAATCAAATTTAGTACTATACCCTAAATAATCATTATCTATTTGAAGATATGAAGTATTATTAATATCCGGATAATTATATCCATATACACCAGCTGCATAGTTCATTATATATATATCATAACCACCCTCATCATCAGAAGGTTCTTCCTTCCATCCCATAATATCTACCAAAACATAATTAGCTGAATCAGCAATAATACCAACTTCATCTATATAATCAGGAATACCATTCAAATCTATGTCTACTAAATTTGGAGCAGCGCTACCAGTAGTGTCATAATGAATGTAAAAATGACCCGATGGAGATATAGAGTAAGTATCTTTTACAGGGCGTATAGATCTACCTAATGAATTTTTTTCAGAATATTGAAAGCAGTCTGTCCTTGCGTAAATAATGGAAAAAAATATTATGAAGAAACAAAAAATATACTTCACTTATTATCACGAAATGAAATTTTAATAGGAACTCCGTCAAAACCAAATGTATTTCTAAGTCTATTTTCTAAATATCTTTTATACTGAACTGGAATATTATTTGGATAATTAGAAAAAAATGCAAATATAGGTGGGGTATGATGAACTTGAGTCCCATATTTAATTGTAATATTTTTTCCCTTAATTAATGGAGGAGGATAATAAGCAATAGCACTTTTAATAAAATCATTAAATTCAGAAGTTTTAATCTTACGTTTTCGTTCATTTGATATTGCTAAAGCAACTTTTAATACTTCCCTTGTTCTTAAATTATGAAGAACTGAAATAAAAATTGTTGGATAATATTCTAACATAGGGAACTCTTCTATAATATCAAGCTGATATTCTTTTTGGGTGGAAGTATTTTTTTCTAATAGATCCCACTTATTTACAACTAAAACTAATCCTTTTCCTGAATCAATTATATGCCTGATAATATCTTTATCTTGATTGGTAAACCCTTTATTAGCATCAATCAAGACTGCCGCAACATCAGATTCTTCAATAATCCTATAAGTTCTGACAGTGCTGTAAAATTCAACATCTTCAGAAATTTTGGATTTTTTTCTTAAACCTGCGGTATCAATTAATCTTATATCATTTTTGGCATATCTCAAATAGGAATCTATAGAATCTCGTGTAGTTCCCGCAATTGATGTTACAATCGATTTCTCTTCTTTTAAAAGTGCATTCATTAAAGAACTTTTACCTACATTAGGCATTCCTACAATTGCTAGATTGATATAGTTTTTAACATTATCTCTCTTAAATTTGTCTTTTGGTAATATATTTGATATAGCATCGAGCATATCACCTATACTTCTATTATTTTGAGCAGATAAAGTATAGAAGTTCCCTAAACCTAATTCATAAAATACTAAAGCAGATTCTTCCATTTTTAATTCATCTATTTTATTTACCACTAAAATATATGGCTTTTCAGATCTTTGAATTTGTTGTGCGAGAAACTGATCTGATGATGTAATAGCTGATCTACCATCAACAACAAAAATAATAAGATCTGCTTCATTCGAGGCTATTTCTGCTTGATACCGTACATTATTATCAATAATATCCTCTGAACTAGGAATATATCCACCTGTATCAATCAAGCTATAATCTCTACCACACCAATCAAATTTTCCATAGACTCTATCTCGAGTGACTCCTTCTTCTGGCGAAACTATTGAATGTCCAGAACCAACTAAACGATTAAAAAGAGTTGACTTACCAACATTAGGTCTACCTATTATAGCAAGTATAGGGTTAGCCATTAATTAATCCATTAACTAAATCTAAAAAACTATCTTCTCCAATTTCTACTTTACAATTTAATGCTTTAGATATATCATTTAATTTCAAATCATCCAGCGTTAATGATTTATTGTCATTTAAAATCCTGTGACTCATCCAAACAGCATCTCCTAAAGGTTCATTTTTTAACTGCTCTATAATATCTTTTCCAGTTAATAAACCTGTAACTGTTACTATATCACCAAAAAAATTATTTGTCACAGCCTTTAATGATACATTTAAATTTTTAATTTTATTTAATTGTGGCAGAACATTAGATTCAAAAACATCTTCAATTAATTTACCTGTAACAATTGTAATATTTTTTTCTACAGGTAATTCTTTTGGCATTTTTAATAAATCTTTTTTAAAAGTATTTAGAAAACTTTGAACCTGGCCTACCCCATTCTCTATTAAATCATAATCCCCATATTCTTCCAAATCAGGAAATGGTTCTTTCCCAAGAATATACCACTCATCAGAAAAGAAAATAAATGGTTTCTGATGATTATTAAAGATTGATTTATAATATTTTTGTTTATTTAATAATTCTTTAGCATAACCATGAGTTACTGAATCAATTTTAAACAAACCTTGTCTATGAGAAGTAAGTCCTACAGGAACAATAGTACAAGTTTTCAAGATAGGTTTAAATTTATATAAATCATTAAGAGTTCTTAATAAATATTCTCCATCATTTAAATTAGGCATCAATACAATTTGAGTATGCAACTCAATATTATTTTTTACTAGAAAATCAATTTTTTCTAACAAATTATCATCTTTTTTATATAAAAATAATTTCCTTCGCATTTCAATATCAGTAACATGAACTGATATATACAAAGGTGATAAACGTTGCTCGACGATTCTATCTAATTCATTTTGCCCCATATTAGTCATTGTAATATAATGACCGTGTAGATATGACATCCTATAGTCGCCATCTCTAAAATACATACCTTTCCTCATATTAGGAGGATTTTGATCTACAAAGCAAAATACACAATCATTTGCACATTTTCGTATTTTTAATTCTTCAAATATTACACCTAGATCATCATCATAATCCTTATCAACGTCAATTTTCTCAATTTTACCATTTAATTCTAATTCTAAGGATATATTTTGTTCAGTAATACGAAATTTATAGTCGATTTCATCTTTAACACGCTTGTTATTGATTTTTAATAAACTATCACCAGGCTTTATACCTATTGCGTCTCCTAAACTGTTTGGATATACTTTAATAATTTTCATTTTGATTTATTAATTATATAATATCTCTAAATTTACATATTCTAGATAATTTTGAATAGTAATTAAAATATTGTTATAATATGAATTATTTGAATGTTAAATATAATTAAGTTAAATTTT
>MDTB01040601.1_pt1 | contig 16026 bp, 13 predicted proteins | sample 811161 | NCBI WGS metagenome assembly MDTB01 (sample SAMN05326650, study PRJNA326480) | marine metagenome | isolation source: seawater | place: Mediterranean Sea | collected 2009 | reverse complement strand
GCAGAAAAAAAAGAGGCCGAATTTTAAGAAATAAAGATGAAATTTATGAATTGATTAAAAACGATTTAAATAATAATGATCACTTAATGATAAAAGCTTCCAATTCAACTGGTTTAAATACAATTACTTCAAATATAAAAAAAGGAAAATTATATGCTATATAGTTTATTTTCAAATTTAGTAGACAGCTATCCAATTTTTAATGTTTTTAGATATTTAACAGTAAGAACAGGTTTATCAATGTTTACCTCTATGTTGGTAGTTTTTTTTATTGGTAATCCAATAATTAATTATTTTGCAAGTAAAAAAATTCATAATCCAATTAGGTCTGATGGTCCTACAGATCATATTATTAAAAAAATTGGAACTCCAACAATGGGAGGAATTTTAATTTTAATTGGAATTTTTTCAGGTGTACTATTGTGGTCTGATTTATCAAATACGTATAATTGGTTTCTAATTTTTATAGTAGGAGGTTTAGGAATTTTAGGTGCATATGATGATTATAAAAAAATAAAGAGCGGAAGTTCCGGAGGGGCTACATTTAGATTTAAACTGATTTCCCAAATAATTATAGCATTAATTGGAATATTTATTTTAACTTACTATGTAAATTCAGCTGAGTTAAAAAATTTATATTTTCCATTTTTTAAGAATTTAGTAGTTAATCTTGGCTGGTTTTTTATTCCATTTTACTTATTTATAATTGTTGGATCTTCTAATGCTGTAAATTTAACTGATGGTTTAGATGGTTTGGCAACAGTCCCAATAATACTAGTTGCTTCATGCTTTGCATTCATTAGCTATGTAACTGGTAATATAGTTTTTTCAGAGTATTTGCATATTCCTTATATCGAAGGAGTTGGTGAAGTTGCAGTGTTTTGTGGATCTATTATTGGGGCCTGCATTGGTTTTCTTTGGTTTAATGCTCCTCCGGCTAAAATATTTATGGGAGATACTGGTTCACTTGCTTTAGGAGGTTCACTAGGAGCCATAGGAATAATTACTAAACATGAAATTGTACTTGCTATTACTGGCGGATTGTTTGTCTTAGAAGCAGTTTCAGTCATTGTGCAAGTTGTTTCATACAAATTAACCGGGAAAAGAATTTTTAAAATGGCTCCAATTCATCATCATTTTGAGAAAAAGGGTTGGCCAGAGTCTACCGTTGTGGTTAGATTTTGGATTATATCAATTATTTTAGCAATGATAGGACTAGCAACTCTTAAATTAAGATAATGTTTAATCTAAATGATAAAATTAAGAATAAAAAATTTTTAATATATGGATTTGGAAAAAGTGGACAGGCTTCTTATAATTACTTAAAAAAAGTAAACAAAGTTTTAGTTTTTGATGATTCTAAAATAATAAAAAAAAATTTCATTTCAAAAAAAAAAATTCAATTAACAAAATTTGATTATATAGTTTTAAGTCCAGGGATTGATATAAATAAATGTAAACTTAAAAAGTATTTAAATAAAAATAGAAATAAAATAATTACTGATCTTGACATTTTTTACTTAAATAATGAAAATAATTTAAAAATTACTATAACGGGCACAAATGGTAAATCAACAACAGCTAAATTGTTATTTGAAATTTTAAAAGATCAAAAAAAAGATGTTACAATTGCTGGAAATATTGGAATACCAATACTTTCTTTAAAGAAAATAACAAAAAAAACTATTTTTGTTATAGAAGCTTCATCTTATCAAATAGATTATAGTCAATATTTTAAAACAGATTATGCTTTTATACTAAATATTAGTCCAGATCATTTAGAAAGACATAAATCAATCAAGAGATATGTACATGCCAAATTCAAGCTTTTATTGAATCAAAACAGAAATTATTATTCTTTTATTGAAAAAAATAAATACTTAAATAATGAAATTCATAAGCAAAAACCAAAATCAAAAATAATTAGAATAGATGAAAATAATTTGAGTATAAAAAAACTAATTTATAATAATTATTTCAATAATATAAATAATTTTAAAAATTTATTATTTATACTTCAATTTGCAAAAGTGTTTAAACTTAATAAAACTAAATTATTTAAAACTGTAAATAGATTTAAGGGATTAGATTTCAGACAACAAATTATTTATAATAGCAAACTTTTAACAATCATTAACGACTCCAAATCAACAAGTTTTTCATCAACTATTAATTTATTAAAATCTTACAAAAATATTTATTGGATTTTAGGTGGTCTAGCAAAAAAAGGTGATAAATTTCTTCTATCTTCAAAATACTATAAAAATATAAAATGTTATATCTTTGGGAAAAATACAAGTTTTTTTAAAAAAACTTTAAAAAATAAAATAAAATTTGAGACTAGTAATAATTTAGAAATGATTTTAAAAAAAATATCCCATGATATTAAACTTAATAAAAATAATCATTCTTATGTTTTATTTAGCCCTTGTGCTGCTTCGTTTGATAAATTTAAAAATTTCGAAGATAGAGGAAATTATTTTAATCGTTTAATTAAAAAAACGAAATTTATAAAAAAAATAAATGATTGATTTAAATAAAGTTTTAAATTTTTATTATGGGTGGTGGAAAAATATTGATAAATTTATTTTATTTTTAATTTTATTACTTTTTTCACTTGGTTTATTTTTTTCTTTAGTTTCAACATCAATAATTGCATCAGATAAATTAAGCACTAATACTTATTATTTTTTTATAAAACATTTTTTATTTATTATTCTTGGAATATTTATTCTGATTACATTTTCAGCAATTAATCAAAGAAAATTATTTCAAGTCTCTAAATATCTATTTGCAATTTTTTTTATATTTTTGGTGTTAGTTCCATTTATAGGAGTTGAAGTTAAAGGTTCTATGAGATGGATAGATTTACCTTTAATTCCAAGATTTCAGCCCATTGAAATTTTAAAGCCGTTTTTAATAATAATAATATCAATTATTTTTACATTGAATAATGATAAGCAAATTTATTTTAAGTATTTATTTAGTTTTTTAATAATTTTTCCCGTAATTTTATTTTTGATTTCTCAGCCAGATATAGGCCAAACTATACTAATCGTTCTTACATGGTTTTCATTAATTTTTATTTCAGGAATTAATTTGATATTTTTCTTTTCGTTTTTTTCAATAATTTTTGGAATATTAATTTATTTAATTTTGTTTGTTTCAAAATTTGAGTACATAAAAAATAGATTATTTACGTTTATAGATCCTAGTTCAGGAAATAATTATCAGTCTGAGAGGGCATCAGAAGCAATTTCAAATGGTGGTTTTTTTGGTCAAGGAATAGGAGAAGGAACCTTAAACTCAAAAATCCCAGAAGCTCATACCGATTATATTATTTCTGTAATTTCAGAAGAGTTTGGAGTTATTATAGTATTGGCAATAATGATAATTTTCTTAATTTTATCTTTCAATATATTAAAAAAAATAGACAATGAAAAAGATGATAAAGTTAAGTTAATTTTAGTTGGAATAGCATCATTAATTTTATTTCAAACCTTTATACACATTGGAGTGAATATTAGATTATTACCAACAACAGGCATGACTTTACCCTTTTTAAGTTATGGAGGTTCTTCAATTATAAGCACGTCTATATTATCTGGAATAATATTAAATTTAACTAAAAGAAATATAAGTTAATGAAAAAAAAAATACTAATAAGTACTGGTGGCTCAGGAGGTCATACTATACCAGCTATTACATTTTATGAACATTTAAAATATGATTTTGAACTTTTTTTAACAACAGATGAAAGAGGATCTAAATATATAAACAAAAATATTTATAATTATAAAATAATTAAAATTCCAAAAATTACAAAAAATATATTTAAAATACCATATTTAATATTCGCTTTATTATTTTCATTTTTAAAATCATTTTACTTTATGAAAAAAAATAATATCCAAATATTAATTAGTACAGGTGGATATATGTCTTTACCATTATGTTTTTCAGCAAAGTTATTACAAATAAAAATATATTTATTTGAACCCAATATGGTAATTGGAAGATCAAACAAATTTTTTCTAAAATATTGTGAAAAAATAATTTGTCATTCTAATAGCTTGCGGAATTTTTCTGATAAATATAAAAATAAAATTTTTGTTATAGATAAGTTGCTAAGAAAAAAAATGTATCAAGAAAAAATAAATTTGAAAAATAAAAATAAAAAATTATTTACAATATTAATTATTGGAGGTAGCCAAGGAGCGCAATTTTTTGATAATGAAATTAGTGATTTAATGATTGATTTGACAAAGGATTATAAAATTTCAATAATTCAACAAATTACAGATGAATACAAAAAAAAAACTCTTAGAAATAAATATATTGAAAGTAAAATTGAGAATGAATTATTTAGTTTTGATGAAGAAATATTTAAAAAATATAATCAAATAGATTTAGCAATTACAAGATCGGGAGCTTCTACGATTTCAGAACTGGCTTTTTTTAATATTCCTTTTATTGCAATTCCCCTACCAAAATCAAAAGATAACCATCAGTATTTCAATGCAATGGATTATTATGATAAAAAAATGTGCTGGTTAATTAATCAGTCTGACTTTAAAAAGGATAATTTCAAACAATTTATTTTAAATTTAATACAAAAATCTGATGATTATTTTGAAAAGAAAAATAATATGAATAAATTTTCTTATCAAAACACTTGGAATAATATAAATCAAAAGTTATTAGCTTTAATAAATGAAAATTAAATTAGCAAAATCCGAACTAATTCATTTTGTTGGGATTGGTGGAATTGGAATGAGCGGATTGGCGATAATAATGAAAGAACTTGGATTTAAGGTACAAGGAAGTGATATTTCAAATAATAAAAATATAGAAAGAATTAAACAAAAAAAAATTAAAATTTATATAGGACACAAAAAAACAAATATAGATAAGTCAACAATCTTAGTAATTTCATCAGCAATTAAAAAAAATAATCCAGAATTATTATTAGCAAAAAAAAGAAAGATACCAATTTACAAAAGAGGAGACATGCTTGCAAACGTTGTATCCTTAATGAAAAATGTTGTAGTTGCAGGATCACACGGAAAAACCACAACTACTTCATTAATATCTAATATTTTTACATATGCAAAAATTGATCCAACAGTAATCAATGGAGGAGTTTTAAATTCTTTTAGCGGCTCTGCAAAGTTAGGTAAAAGTGATTGGTGTATATTAGAATCGGACGAGTCTGATGGAAGTTTTACTAAAATACCACCTACCTATTCTATTGTAACCAATATAGATAAAGAACATTTAGATTTTTATAAATCCTTGGAAATTTTAAAAAAAAATTTTATTAGTTTTATTGAAAAGACTCCTTCATTTGGAAAATCCTTTATTTGTATAGATAATAAAAATAACCAAGATGTAATAAAAAAAATAAGTAATTTAAACTACAATACTTATGGAATAAATAAATTATCAAATTTTCAAATAATAAATATTTTTCAAAAAGAAAATTTCTCAAAATTTGACATTAAAATTAATTTACCTGGAGCAAAAGTAAGTTTTATTAAAAATATAAAAATTCCACTAATTGGTCTTCATAATATTAGAAATTCTACCGCGGCTGCAGCTGTTGCTTTTTCAGTCGGCATTCCAATTAAAATTATAAAACAAGGGCTTGAAAAATTTTCAGGGGTTCAAAGAAGATTTACAAAAGTTTTTTCTTTTGAAAATGTTCCATTTTTTGATGACTATGCACACCATCCTTCAGAAATAATTGAAGTATTAGATGGAGTTAGAGAAGTTTATAAAAATAAAAAAGTTATATGTATATTTCAGCCTCATAGGATTTCGAGAGTAAAAAATTTACATGAAGAATTTTCTAAATCATTTAAAAAGGCTGATACCGTAGTCTTATGTCCAATATATAAAGCTGGCGAAAATATTAATTTAGGATTTAGTTATAATACTTTTGCAAATAAAATTATTAAAAATTCAAAGGTAAATTTAATTAAAATTAATAGTAATTTAGATTTAATTAATTTTGTAAAAAAAAATATTTATGGCAATAGTATAGTTATTGGAATGGGTGCGGGTTCTATTTCTAATTGGATTAGAGATTTACCACATCAAATTATAAAATGAATATTAAAGATTTTGAAAATAAGTTCAAAAGTTTTAGTGAGATGGTTACTTTTGATTATAGTCTAAAAAAGCTCAATTGGTTTAATATAGGAGGAAGTGCCAAAGTTTATTTCAAACCTAACTCCTTGAAGGATTTAATAGAATTTTTAAAAATATGTGAAAAAAAGGAAAATTTATTTGTTATAGGCGCGGGATCAAATATTTTAATTAAAGATGATTTATTTGAAGGAACTGTCATAAAACTAAATAAAAATTTCTCACGAATTTCATTATTAAATGAAAATACCATAATTGCAGGAAGTGGAGCATTAGACAAAACACTTAGTAACTTTGCATCAGAAAATGGCTTAAGTGGATTTGAATTTTTGTCATGTATTCCTGGAACTGTCGGAGGAGGTATTAGGATGAACTCAGGGTGCTTTGGAAGAGAATTTAAGGATATTTTGATTTCTGTTCAAGCTATCAATAGATCAGGAGATATTTTAACAATTCCAGCAAAAGACATTATATTTGAATATAGATCATGTGGCTTGCCAAAAGACTTAATTTTTCTTAGTGCATCTTTTAAAGGAAAGAAGAAAGAAAGAAAAAAAATTGAAGAAGAAGTTAATAGTTTAAAAATTAAAAAAGAAAAAAACCAACCAACAAGAATTAAAACTGGTGGAAGTACATTTAAGAATCCAATAAAACAATCAAATAAGAAAGTGTGGGAAATTATTAGAGAATCTGTGCCAATAGACACTCAGTTTGGCGATGCCATTATCTCTAATAAACATGCAAATTTTTTTATTAATAAAAATAATGCAACCTATAAAGATATGAAAAATTTAATAAACTTTGTTAAAGGAGAAGTTAAATCTAAAACTGGAATAAATTTAGAACTAGAAATTATTTTAGTAGAATAAATGAAAAAAAAAATTCTTATTCTTGCCGGAGGATTTTCAAGAGAGAGAGAAATTAGCTTAAAAACAGCCAAAGGGGTTTATAATGCAATAAAAAAAAAGTATAATGTTAAAATTATTGAGCCTAATGGTAATTTTATTAAAAACCTGAAATCTTTTAAACCCAATGTTGTATTTAACGCATTGCATGGAAGATATGGCGAAGATGGGTATATTCAATCAATATTAGAATCTGAAAAAATTAAGTATACACACTCAGGTGTACTATCATCTTCAATTGCAATCGATAAAGAAATTTCAAAAAAAATATTTTTAAAAAATAAAATATTAACTCCAAAATACTTTAAATTTAAATTTAATAAACTAGTGAAAAAATCAGAGCTTACTAGAAAAATAAAATCTAAATTAAATTTTCCAGTTGTAATTAAACCTTTTAATGAAGGATCTAGTGTAGAAGTTTATATATGTAGTAAAAAAAATTTTTTTAAAAATTTAAAAAAATTATCCTCATATAAAGAAATAATGATTGAGAAATATATCCCTGGGCGTGAAATACAGGTTGCAATTTTAGGAAAAAGAAAGTTAGGCGCTATAGAGCTTGTACCAAAAAGAAAATTTTACGACTATCAAGCAAAATATAATTCTAAATCTAGAACAAAACATATTATTCCAGTTAAAATTACGGAAAATCAAATGAAAAATGTATTAGATATTGCTTTAAGAGCTCACAACATTGTAGGTTGTAAGGGAGTAACAAGATCGGACTTTAAATTTTATAAAAATAAATTTTATTTATTAGAGATTAATACTCAGCCTGGAATGACCTCATTATCGCTTGTACCAGAAATTGCAAAATACCAAAATATTTCTTTTTTCAATTTAATAGAATGGATTATAAAAAATGCATCAATATCAAGATAAAAAAAAAATTTTTTTGTTTTTATTTTTAATTTTGTTATTTCTAACTTCTATAAATAACCAACTATTTGTTAAGAAAAAAGACTCTTTTTATAATTTAAAATCAGTAGAAGTATATGGTTTAAATGAAAAACTAAATTTAGAAGTAGAGGAGAATTTGAGTTTTTTGAAAAATGAAAATATTTTTTTTATTGATAAGATTATTATTGGTGATCAGCTAAACAAATATAACTTTATAGAAAAATATAATATAATTAAATTCTATCCATCAAAAATTATTTTAAAATTAAAACAAACAAATTTTTTAGCTAAAACTTTGAAAAACAACAAAATTTATCTTATTGGATCAAATGGAAAATTTACCGATATTGAAAAATTTAATAAATTTTCAAATTTACCACATATTTACGGAAAATTTACTGTTGAAAGTTTTTTAATGTATAAAAATACTTTTGATCAAGTAAATTTTAATTTTAATAATGTAGAAGAAGTATTTTTTTTTCCAAGTGGAAGAATTGATGTAAAAACTAAAGAAAATATAATAATTAAACTTCCAATAAAAAATGTTAAAGAAGCCCTAACAGTAGCAGTCAAAATTATGAATAATCAAAAATTTAAAAATAACGTAATTGATTTAAGAGTATCAAATCAGTTAATTACATATAATGAGTGAAAAAAATCAAAGTATTTTTATAGATTTTGGATCGTCAAAATTAAGGTTAGGTGCATTTAATCAGGAAAATTTAAAAAATATTTTTATTCTAGAAGAAGATTGTACTTCAAACTTTGGTTTAAAAAACTTTGATATAGAACAGTCTAATGAAATATTCAAAAATTTAATAAAATCTGCAGAAAAAATTTTAAATAGCCATATAAAAAAAATCAATCTAATGATTGATACACCTGATATGTTTTCGATAGATATTTCATTAAAAAAAATATCAGATGATAATAAGAAAAAGCAAAATGAAATAAATAGTTTATTACAAGAAGCAAAAAATTTAATTCAAAATAATTATTTAGACAAAAAAATTATACATATAATTGTAAAAAAATTTTATTTTGATGATAAAATTTATTATAATATTCCTGAAGAAGAATTTTATTATCAATCATTAATTGTAGAATTAAAATTTATTTGCTTTTCAAAAAATATTTGGGAAAAAATTGAAGATTTATTTAAACAAAATTATATCACAATTGATAATTTATATTGCTCAAGCTTTGCAAGGGCTGTTAATTGTAATAACATTTTTGAAGATTATAAAAAAAAAGTTGTACTCGATATAGGTTATGGAAAAAGTGCAATAAGTATTTTTCAAGATAATAGAGTTTTATATTTTAATATTTTACCTGTTGGAGGAAAGCATATAACAAATGATTTAGCTTTACTTTTAAAAATTGGTTTTAAAGAGGCAGAAGTATTAAAAAAAAAACTAAATGAATCTGATGCTACTTTTATAGATAAATTACAAAAAAAAAATGAAGTCGAACCATCTGATCTTACTAACCAAGTAATTTTTGCTAGAGTTGATGAAATAATTAAATTAAATTTAACTGACCAATATTTTAATAATTTTTTAAATGAAAGTGATGATTGTGCATTAATTTTTATTGGTGATGGATCTAAAATATTAAATAAAAATTCAATTTATTTAGAAGAAAAATTTGATTTTTTTAAGGAAATTAGTTTTTTTGAAGAAAATACCAAAATGATATGTGAGGCTGGTTTTAATTTTCATAAAAATAGTAGCTTTCAAGAAGTAAATTTTTTAAAAAAAGAGACTAAAAATAGGGGACTTTTTGAGAGATTTTTTCATTTATTTAGTTAATTTTTGTATTTTCTTGTAACATTTGTTGAATTTTTTTGAGTAAATAAACATGTATTTATTATGCATGTCATTACTAAATCAAAAAACTTTAAAGAAAAAAGTAAGTTTTGAAGGAATTGGTTTGCATACTGGCAAAGAAGTTTCCATGTCAGTTTGCCCATCTGAGCCTAATTCAGGAATAATTTTTAAAAGAATAGATATAGAAAAAAATAATATTATTTTGCCAAACATTTTTAATGTTTCAAATGCAACGCTTTGTACAACAATTTCAAATGATTTTGGTATTTCTGTTTCAACTATAGAACATTTAATGGGAGCTCTTTTTGGACTTGGGGTAGATAATGCATTAATTGAAATTAATTCTCAAGAAGTTCCAATTATGGATGGGTCTGCAAAATTGTTTGTAGAGAAGTTTTTAGATGTTGGTTTTGAAATAAGTAATGTACCTATTAAAATAATTAAGATTAATAATGATATAGAAATTGTTGATGGTACAAAACAGGCATCTATTACTAAATCAAATGTAAGTTTAGAGATAGATTTTGAAATTAAATATCCCAACTCTTTAATTGGTAATCAAAAAAATAAAGTAAATATTTATGAGAATGACTTACAGGATATTTATAATTCTAGAACATTTTGTTTGTACAATGATATTGAAAAATTAAGAGAGATGGGACTAGCAAAGGGTGGAAGTTTAGAAAATGCAATTGTAGTTAAAGACGAAAAAATTTTAAATGAAGATGGTTTAAGAAACGATTTAGAATTTGTTAATCATAAAATTTTAGATTGTATGGGTGATTTATATCTTGCTGGTTATAAAATTATCGGTTCAATAAAATGTTCCCAAGGAGGCCACAGTCTAACAAATAAACTTTTAAGAAAAGTATTTGAGGATAAAAGCAATTATTCAATATTTGAAATAAAAGAAAAAACAGTTCCACATACATTTATAGATAAATCTATATTAAAATCTATTGCATAATAATTAGAATTTTTCTTAAATTCTGCTAAAAATTGAGGATGAAAATTTTTACAAATTATATTTTAATTTTAAGCTTAATTTTTGTTTTTTCATGTAAAAATAAGGATACTAGCAATTTATCTCCAATTAAAGAAAAAGAAATAGATCTTCAAATGATTGACGCTTACAACGAGGGTTTAGAATTTTTAAATAGAGGAGATGGATTGTCAGCTTCAAAAAAATTTAATGAAGCAGAGTTACTTTACCCACAGTCAATTTGGGCACCAAGAGCATCATTAATGTCAGCATATAGTTTGTATTCTCAAATGTACTATGTTGATGCTGTTAATGAAATAGAAAGATTTTTTAAAATATATCCAAATCATGAGAGAGAGAGTTATGCCTATTATCTTTTAGCTTTATCTTATTATGATCAAATTGTAGATGAAAAAAAAGATTTAAATCCTTTAATTAAAGCCAGAGAAAATTTTGAACTTATACTAAAAAAATATCCCAAAAGTGATTTTGCTCTTGATGCAGAATTGAAATTAGAGGCAATAAAAGAAATACTTGCCTCAAAAGAAATGTATATAGCCAAACATTATTTTGAAAGAGAAAAGTGGATACCAGCTATTAATAGATATAAAAATATTTTAGAAAACTATGAAACTACAATTTTTGCTGCAGAAGCGTTACATAGATTAGTTGAATTGCATTACATTATAGGTCTTGAAGAAGAGGCAAAGAAATATGCAGTTTTATTGGGTTATAATTATAATAGTAGCGAATGGTATGAGGAAACATACAAAATATTTAATAGAGATTACGAAAAAATTTCTGTTAGAAAAAAGAAAAGTAGAACAAAATCAACACTTGAAAAACTTAAGTCTATCCTTCAATAATTGGCTATGATTAGCGACAAACAGTCAATAACAAAAAAATATTTATCTAAAATAAAAGAAATAAAAAAGCATAATAAACTTTATCATGAAAAAAATGATCCAAAAATTTTAGACTCAGAATATGACAGATTGAAAATAGAAATTCTTGAATTAGAGCAAAAATTTAAGTTTCTTAAAAGCAAAGATTCTCCTTCATTGTCTATAGGATTTAAACCTTCTAAAAATTTTTTGAAATCAAAACATAGAGTAAAAATGTTGTCTTTATCTAACGCTTTTGGTGAAGAAGATCTTATAAATTTTGAAAAGAAAATTTCAAATTTTTTGAATACAAAGAGTTTAAAAAATAATATTGAGTATAGCGTAGAACCAAAAATAGATGGTATTTCTGCTTCACTAACATATCAAAATAACTCTTTGATATTAGGAGTGTCTAGAGGGGATGGGGCCGAAGGTGAGGTAATTACAGAAAATCTTAAAACTATAAAAAGTATTCCAAAAAAAATAAATAATAAAGATTTCCCAAAAGATATTGATATAAGAGGAGAAGTTTATATTGGAAAGAAAGATTTTGAAAAAATCAAAGATAGATTTGCAAATCCAAGAAATGCTGCGTCAGGTTCTTTAAGGCAAAAAGATCCAAATGAAACAAAAAAAATTCCTTTAAATTTTATTGCCTATACTTATGGATTTAATATCGATGCAAGATTTAAAAAACAGTCTGAATTTTTGGATCTTTTAAAGAACTGGGGGTTTCAAGTTAACAAGCATAATAAAGTTATTAGTGGTTTAGATAATTTAGTAAAAAATCATAAAGAGTTCGAAAAAATAAGGTATGATATAGATTTTGATGTTGATGGATTGGTCTACAAAATAAACAATATTGATTTACAAAAAAGATTAGGTTTTGTTGCGAATGCACCTAGATGGGCAATTGCACATAAATTTTCAGCTAATAGCTCATTTTCAAAAATTTTAAAAATTGAAGTACAAATTGGTAGAACAGGTGCACTTACCCCTGTTGCAAAAATTAATCCTGTTAATATTGGGGGAGTAGTAGTTTCAAATGCAACACTTCATAATGAGGAAGAAATAATTAGAAAAGATATAAGAATTGGAGATGTAGTTAAGATTGAAAGAGCAGGAGACGTAATACCCCACGTATTATCTGTAGATTTAAAAAAGAGAGCAAATAATTTAAAAAAATTTATTTTTCCAAAAAAATGCCCATCATGTGGTTCAAAAATTGTCAAAGATTTTAATAAAAATACAAAAAAATTTGATGCAGTGCAAAGATGCTCAAGTGAAGGTTATAAATGTGAAAAAATAGTAATAGAAAAAATTAAACATTTTGTTTCAAAAGAAGCGTTAAATATTGAAGGTTTAGGCAAAAAAGTTGTCGAAAAATTTTGGGAGTTAAAGTTTTTAAAATTTCCACATAATATATTTAATTTAGACTTTAAAAAAATTGAAATTTTAGATGGATGGGGAAAGTTATCATCTCTTAATCTTAAAGATGCTATTGAAAAATCAAAAAATATTGGTTTAGATAAATTTATATATTCTTTAGGGATAAGACATATAGGGCAAGAAAATGCAAAACTTTTAGCACAATATTTTCAATCAAAAGCAAATTTTTGTAAAATGACTGAAAATTTTGACTTTAGTTTACTAGGTAATATAGATGGAATTGGCCAAACACAAATTAAGTCATTAAAAAAATTTTTCTCCGATCAAATAAATAAAAATGTGGTTAAAAAATTAGTTTCTCAAATGAATATTGCTGATTCCAAACAAAGTAATGAAGGTAAGCTCAAAAATAAAACATTTATGTTTACTGGTAAGCTCCTGAAAATTAGTAGAGCAGAAGCTAAATCACTTACTGAAAAAAATTCTGGCAAAATATTAAGCAATGTAACAAAAAATCTTAATTATTTAGTGGTAGGTGAAAAACCTACAACAAAAAAAATCAAACAGGCTAATGACTTAAATGTAAAAGTGATTAAGCAATCAGAGTGGGAAGAACTTTTAAATTAAGTTAAGAAGCCATTTTTTCTCAACTCTATTTAAATATTTTGAGATTTTCGAATATATATCCAAATGATAGTTATGTAGGTATTTTTTTTCATTTGAACTTAAAATTTTAAAATCAATTAAATCCATATCGATTGGAGCCAAAGTTAGATTTTTAAATTCTATATTATTTTTATCTTTTTTAACATAAATTAAATTTTCAATTCTAATTCCAAATTTTTTTTCTTTATAATAACCCGGTTCATTACTTACGATCATCCCTGGTCTTATTTTTACATTGTTAAATTTTGATATAGATTGAGGCCCTTCATGTACATTTAAGAAATAACCCACACCATGTCCTGTACCATGACTGTAGTCTAAATTAACTTTTTTTAAGAATTCTCTAGCCCTTTTATCAATTTTTTCTCCAGTACTAGCTTTGTTCAAGTTTGTATTAAAAACAGCAATATGGCCTTTTAAAACTCTAGTAAAAATATTTTTAATCTTTAAATTAGGTTTTGAAAAGCACACAGTTCTTGTTACATCAGTAGTTCCATATTTATATTGTCCTCCAGAGTCACACAAAAAAATATCAGTTTTTTTTATTCTTCTATTCGATATTTTATTTGCTCTATAATGTATTATTGCACCGTTAGGTCCTGATCCTGCTATTGTATTAAAACTTGGATACAAAAAATTTTTATTTTTTTTTCTAAAATTTTCTAATTTTTTCTCAGCATCCATTTCAGTTAAATTCAATTTTTTTTTATTTTTTATCCAATATAAAAATTTTGTTAAAGCAGCACCATCTTCAATATGTGCATTAATCATATTTTTAATTTCAATTTTATTTTTTATTGCTTTTAACGAATAGCAGGGATCAATATCATTTAAGATATTAAATTTTGATAAAATAATACTTTTATTAAAAATTGAGCAACTATTCCTGTCAATAGAAAAATTTTTTCCTTTTAATTTATTAATTATTTTCGTGAATTCATTAAATTCATAAAAATTTATTTTTTTATAATTAATTGAATTTTTAATTTTTTGTATTTTTTTAATATCAGAAAAAAAATAAATTTGTTTGTTATTTAGAATTACTTGACAGTTTGGAATAGGGCTATTGGGATTATCAAAGCCTCTTATATTTAAAAGCCAAGCACAGTTTTCAGGCGCACTAATAAATATGCTATTTATTTTTTTGCTCTTAAGTAACTTGGATAATCTATTTAACTTTGAAGATATACTTTCACCTGTTATATTTTTATTTAAGCTGTAAAATTCTTTTATTTTATTATTATTTTTTAAATTAAAAATTTCATCAATTAAATTATTATTAATTGGAACTAAATTACAAACATTTCTAAAATTAGATCGTAAACTGATTTCTGTGAATAATTTAGGGTCAAATCCCAGTGTTAATTTATTTTTTATTTTTTTAATTATTTCAAAAGGTCTTATTTTTGGTACTTCAAATATTTGAAATTTTTTTCCACTTTCAATTTTTGCTTGCAATGTATATCTGCCATCAACAAATAACAAATTTTTATCTTTTAATATTATTGCCAGTCCTGCTGATCCAGAAAAATTAGAGATCAATCCTAATCTGTTTGGGTAAGCATATTCTGAAAAAAATTCGTCATTTTTAGGTACAATATATCCATCGATATTTTTACTATTCATTAATTCTTTTAACAAACTAATCATTTAAATTACCTTTTTAATTTTTTTTGATATCTTATCCATCCAGGACTTTTTATTTCATTTTCAAAATCAATATCTTGATTAAATTCAAAATCATCTTCCATATCTTCTTCGAAATAGTTACTTTTTTTTATATTATCATGTGGCAATTCATCAATAAACCTTGAGGCCAAACTATCTATCCAGTCACCTTGGTAAAATCTATTCATTGAAAATGATATAATTGCTTGTTTTTTTGCTCTGGTAATTCCGACGTAGGCCAGTCTTCTTTCTTCTTCCAAACCTTTTTGACCTTTTTCTTCTATTGATTTTTGATGAGGAAATAAACCTTCTTCCCATCCTGGTAAAAAAACTATATCAAATTCAAGTCCTTTTGATGCATGCATTGTCATTAAATTAACTTTTTTTTCTTCCCAATCTTGATCAAGGGATGTGGCTAAAGCCACATGTTCTAAAAAACTTTCAAGATTATCGTATTCTTTCATAGCATTAATTAGCTCTTTTATGTTTTCTAGCCTATTTTCATTTTCTAAATCTTTCTTATCTTTTAGCATTTGACTATAGCCAGATTCATCTAAAATAGTTTGTATTAATTTTATATGTCCAATTTTTTTATTAAATAAATCATTTCTCCATTTTTCTAATAAATTTAATAATGAGCTTAATCCTAATTT
>MDTB01243093.1_pt1 | contig 16027 bp, 20 predicted proteins | sample 811161 | NCBI WGS metagenome assembly MDTB01 (sample SAMN05326650, study PRJNA326480) | marine metagenome | isolation source: seawater | place: Mediterranean Sea | collected 2009 | reverse complement strand
CACCTCCGACACAAGCCTTTTCAGGGCTCTGCTCTACTCCTGAGCTACCGAGGCAAAAAAGATTAACCTCTAAAGATTATTCTTCCTTTTGTAAGATCATAAGGAGTCATTTCTACTCTAACTTTATCACCTTGTAATACTCGAATTCTATTTTTTCTTAACTTTCCTGCAGTATGTGCAGTTACTATATGTCCATTTTCTAATTTCACTCTGAACATTGCGTTCGGAAGTAAGTCTGTTACTTTGCCTTCGAACTCAAGTAAATCTTGTTTTGACAAATTTATTTTCTCCTAATTCTTAATTTAACTGATTTAGCATGCCCAACTAAACCTTCATAATTTGCAAGAGTTATAACCGAAGGACCAAGAGTTTCAATACCCTTTTTTGATAGATTTATATATGAAATTCTTTTGTAAAAATCATTAACAGATACCCCGCTTGAGAATCTTGCAGAAGAATTTGTCGGCAAAATATGGTTAGATCCTACATTGTAATCAGTCATTGCCATGACAGCAAATTTTCCTAAACAAATAGAACCAGCATTTTTAATTTTTTTAGAAATTTTTTTATAATTTCTAATATTTAACTCTAAATGCTCTGGTGCAATTTTATTTACAATTTTTATTATTTCTTGATCCGTATTTACTTTTATTAATGCTCCGTTTTTTGTTAAGCTTTTTTTTGCAATTTTTGATCTAGGTAAAATCTTTAATTGAGCAACAATGCATTTATTAACTATCTCTAAAAGAGTATTGCTTTTTGTAATTAGTATACATTGTGCAAGTTCATCATGTTCAGCTTGCCCTATTAAATCACTTGCAACCCATTCTGGATTGGAGTATTTGTCAGCAACAACAGTTACTTCAGACGGTCCAGCTATCATGCCCTCGATCCCAACTTCACCAAAAACCTCTTTTTTAGCAGAAGAGACATAAATATTTCCAGGGCCTATTATTTTATCTACTTTTTTTATTTTTTTTGTTCCATATGCTAATCCAGCTATAGCAGCTGGTCCTCCCATAGAATAAATCTCTGAAATTTTACATTTTTTTGCAGCATATAAAACTGCCGGATCAAGAATTCCATTTTTTCCTGGGTTTACCATAACAATTCTTTTCACGCCTGCAACTATTGCAGGAATTGCGTTCATTAATACAGTTGATGGATACGAAACAGATGATCCAGGTACATAAATTCCAACCGAATTAATTGGAAGATATTTATAATCTAACTTATTTTGTAATTTATCTTGGTATGAAATATTATTAAATTTTTGTAATGAATGAAATTTTAAGATTCTGTCATAAGCTATGTTAATGGCTTTTTTAACTTTATTATCAAGATTTAATACTTTTTGATTATTGATTTTATATTTTGGAATAATTGATTTATTTTTGTTAAATTTTTTCTCATATTTTAAAATTGATTTATCTCCATTCTTTTTAACTTCTTGAATTATTTTTTTAACGGATATTTCACTTTTTTGAATTTTTTTTTTTCTATTGCTTAGTAATTCATCTAAGTTATTTATAAAATTTCTATTTTTAATATCTAATGTTTTAATCATTAATTTTATCCTCTAAAGTGACCTCAATTACTTCTGTTGATAATGTTATATATGCATTATTCGAAAAAATTAAGCTTATCTCAAAATTTTTTTCTTTTTTAAAAATGTCAATTGTGACTAGTTTTATTAGTAATTCTCTATTTTTTTGATTTATATATTTTGATTTAACCCTATCTATAAATTCAAATTTACAAATACTCTTAACATACTGATTTTTATTGTTTTTTTCATTTCTTGGTCTATCCAACAATATTAGTAAAATATGATTTTTTTTTAAAAATTTTATATTTTTAATTTTAATTTTTGCATTGTGACAACATGCAGAAATAAAGTTTAAGCCCTCTAGGTCTCTGGCAATAATTTTTGATGGGAACTTATTATCCATTAATTATGATATTTTTTTTATATATGCTCCAACTTTTCTAAGCTTTTTCTCAAGTCCTTCGTATCCCCTCTCAAGATGGTAAATTCTATTAATTTTCGAATTTCCTTTGGCACATAAAGCTGCAAGTACAAGCGAAACTGATGCTCTTAAATCAGTTGCCATCAGTTCAGCAGATTTAAATTTAATATTTCCAGCTATAATTGCTTTATTTCCGTTAATTTTAATCTTGGCACCCATTCTGTTTAATTCTGGTGCATGCATAAACCTATTTTCAAATATTCTTTCAGTTATAGATGAGTTTCCTTTTGCTTTACATAGTAATACCATTATTTGAGCTTGTAAATCAGTTGGAAATCCTGGATATGGAGCCGTCTTCAAATTTAAACTTCTCAAGTTTTTTTTTCTGCTAACTATGGCTTCATTATTTTTTAAACTTATGTTGACCCCTATTCTTTTTAGGATTTTAATCTCTGTAGCAATCATATTTGTATTAATATTTTTTATACATAGACGGCCATTTGTTAATGCTCCTGCAATTAAATATGTACCTGTTTCAATTCTATCTGGCATTATAATGTGATTAAGTTTTTTTGTTTTCTGAGAGCCGGTTATATGCAAAGTTCTTTTACCTTTCCACTCAATACTGAAACCCATCTTTTTTAAAAAAATAATTAAATCATTAATTTCTGGTTCTATTGCACAGTTCTTCAAAACTGTTTTTCCTTTTGCAAAACAAGAGGCTATAATAATATTTTCTGTAGCTCCAACAGAAATACTCGGAAAAACAATTTTATTTCCAGATAAACCTTTTGGGGCAGTTGCATATATATACCCATCCTTAATTTTATATTTTGCTCCTAATTTGGATAAAGACTTTAAATGAATATCAACTGGTCTTGCACCTATTGCACAACCTCCTGGTAGAGATACTTTTGCTTTTTTAAATCTTGCAAGAAGTGGTCCTAAGACTAAGATACCTGCTCTCATAGTTTTCATTAGTCTATACGAGGCAAAAGTTTTGAGTTTTTTTGAATTTTTTATTTCTATAGATCTTTTATTCTTTTGCATTTTTATTTTACAACCTAAAGAAATTAAAAGTGAAATCATTGTTTCAATATCTTTTACTTGAGGTAAATTTGAAATTTTTGTAGTTTTATTTGATAAAATTGATGCTGCTAATATAGGAAGGGAAGCATTTTTTGAACCAGAAATCTTGATTGTGCCTTCAAGTTTTCTTTTTCCAGAAACCTCAAGTTTTTTCATTTTGATTATACTTTTGGTAAGGTGACACCGGTTTGCTTCATGTACTTCCCTTTTCTATCTGAGTATGTGGTTTCAGGATTTTCATTACCTTCTAAAAAAACAAATTGAGCAACACCTTCATTCGCATAAATTTTAGCTGGTAATGGAGTGGTGTTAGAGAATTCAAGAGTTACATGACCTTCCCATCCTGGTTCTAAAGGAGTAACATTTACTATTATACCACATCTCGCGTACGTTGATTTTCCAAGACATATAACTAATACATTTTTTGGTATTTTAAAATATTCTACAGTACTTGCTAAAACAAAGGAATTGGGTGGTATAATACATTCATTAGTATTTTTAGTTATGAAATTACTTGGCTTAAAATTTTTTGGATCAACAATTTCAGAATTAACATTTGTAAAAATTTTAAATTCATTTGAAACTCTTGCATCGTAACCAAACGATGAAAGACCGAAAGAAATATTTCCTTCTCTAATTTGCTTATCTTCAAATGGATGAATCATTTTTTGATTGATTGCCATTTTTTTTATCCATTTGTCTGACAAAACTGGCATAGCTTTATTTATTCTTAATTTTTTTTTGAAAAATTTTTCTCTTCTTTAGATTTTTTTTTAAAGCTTGTTCTAAATTTATGTTTCTTTTTTTTTTATTCATTGCAAAATAGCTACTTCTTGTTTGGATTGGTTAAATCTTCAAGTGTAATTGGTTTCTCTAAATCAATTACTTTATTTTGAGGTTCTATATTTTTTCCTTCTTTGGCTGCTCTTTTAGCTTTTTTTTCAGCAAGTTTTTTTTCTCTTTTAGCTTGCTTCTCCATGGCCTTCATGCCTCTGGTAGATTTATAATCATAATGAATGCCCACAAGTAACTCCTTAAAAAAAATGTTTTATTACAATAAATCATATTAAATAAAAAATTAAGGCAATAATTTGAAAAAATTTAAATTATACATTAAATTTGATGTATATTTGCCTTTATAGTTAAATGGTATAACACGTCCATGGTAAGGATGAATTCCAAGTTCAATTCTTGGTGGAGGCAAATAATTTAATTTTGACTAACATTTTTCTCAATAAAAAAAGTGAAATGTAACAGGGCATTACGAGAAATTTATAATCTGAAAATTTATGTTTATTTGATATTTTTATAAATATTAGATAAATTAAATATTTCTGTACATTTATATGGACTTTACCTATAAATACCAAAATTTGTAAAATATTATTTATCAATTATTTATGAAAAGAACATATAATCCAAGTAACAAAAAAAGATCCAGACGTCATGGCTTTCGATCAAAGATGAAAAATAAAGGTGGAAAAAAAACGATAGCTAGAAGAAGAAAAAAAGGAAGAAAAAAATTAACTGTTTAGATTAATGAAGAGCATTATAGTTTCCCTTTCTAAGAATGATGAATTTAAGGAAATTTTAAAAGGAAAAAAGTCCAACAATAAATATTGTACAATATTTTTTAAATCATTATTAAAAAAAGATAAAAATAAACTTAATATAAGTTTTGTTGCAAAAAAAAAACTAGGTAATGCTATAAAAAGAAATAAAATTAAAAGAAAACTAAGAAATATTTTCAATGATGCAACTAAAAAAATTAAGCTTAAATACGAATACTCTTATTTACTAATTGCAAAGGATACTATCTTGAAAGATAAATATTTAAATGTAAAAGAAACAATTTTTAATGAACTTAATAAAATTAGATAATGATAATATTTACAAACATCCTCATTGGAATAATTAAGATTTATAAGATATTTATTTCACCTTATATTAGACCTGGTTGTAGATACTTACCTACCTGTTCTGATTATTTTATAGACTCTCTTAAAGCTTATGGATTATTCATTGGCTTCTATAAAGGAGTAAAAAGGATTTTATCATGTCACCCCTTTAAAATTCTTGGTGGTGGGTCAGGATTTGATCCAGTAAAAAAAAACAAAGGTATAAAAAATGGACACTAAGAATATAATTGCCGCAATATCTCTTTCGGCTGCTGTAATCATTTTATATACTTTATTTTTTCAACCTACGCCAAAAATAAATGGTAACAAAATCTCCCAAAGTGAGGAGGTTATAACAAATAATTCTGAGGCGCCAAGCTTAGAACTTATTACAGAAAGTTCAAAAATTAACAGAGATGATGCGATAAGAGCCGTGAAGAGAGTTCAATTTGAGAACAATAATATAAAAGGATCAATTTCTCTAAAAGGAGCAATTATTGATGATCTTCGATTTAAAAAATATAAAACTCAATTAAATGGTAAAGAAGACATTGTGCTATTAAATCCAAAAGATGTAGAAAATGGCTACATAGTAGAAACTGGATGGGCCAGTAATAGTAAAAATATTGACTTACCCAATTATGAAACAATATGGAGTATTGAGGGAAATAGATCTCTTACCCCTTCAAGCCCAATTACTTTATCTTGGACAAATGATCAAAATATTAATTTTTTAAAAAAAATTTCTATTGATGATAAGTTTTTATTTACAGTCAATCAAAGTGTAATAAATTCAACAAGTAATAAGTATAATTTCTACTCTTATGGTCAGATCATAAGAAATAAAGCTCCTGAAATAACTAACTTTTATATTTTACACGAAGGTCTGCTCGGTGTATTTGATGACAACTTAATTGAGGAAGATTATGATGACATTGAAGAAAAGAAATACTCAGTAATTGCGAATTCTGGATGGCTTGGTATTACTGATAAATATTGGATCACAAGTCTAATACCTCAAGAAGGTCAGCAATTTAAGGCAGATTTTGATTATAAAAAAAAATTTAGAGCAAATTTTATAGAAACTAATGGAAAAGAAGTTTTGCCCTCTAGCACAATAAATAATGAAATTAAAATTATTATCGCAGCAAAAGAGGTTGATGTTGTAGATGGATATGCTGAGGAATTAAATATAAATAAATTTGATCTAGTAATAGATTGGGGATTTCTTTATTTTTTAACCAAACCAATATTTTTGATTTCTGATTACTTTTTTAAACTTACGGGTAACTATGGAATAGCGATTATTTTAATAACAGTATGTATTAGAATATTATTTTTTCCATTAGCTAATTATTCTTTTCGCTCAATGGGTAAAATGAAAATTTTGCAGCCTGAAATGACTAGATTAAAGGAGCTTCATAAAGAGGATAAAATGAAACTTCAACAAGAAATGATGGCATTGTACAAAAGAGAAAAAGTAAACCCTGTAAGTGGTTGTTTGCCAGTCTTAATTCAAATACCTTTTTTCTTTGCAATCTACAAAATGCTTTTTGTAACTATAGAAATGAGACATCAGCCTTTCTTTGGTTGGATTAAAGATCTCTCAGAACGTGATCCAACTTCTATATTTAATCTTTTTGGACTTATACCTTGGGACCCTCCATCTTTTTTGATTATTGGAGTTTGGCCAATTTTAATGGGTGTCTCCATGTTCATACAACAAAAACTTAACCCAGCTCCACCAGATCCAATACAAGCAAAAATATTTATGTTTTTTCCATTATTCTTAACTGTAATATTAGCTCCGTTTCCATCAGGACTAGTTGTTTATTGGACAATAAACAATATTCTAACTATGGCTCAACAAGTTGTAATAATGAAAAGAACTAAGGTTAAAACGGTCTAATATTATTAATGGAACTAGACAAAATTCTACCTCATGATGGTCCTTCTAAAGCAGAGGTCGAAAAATATTTAAATAAATATAAAAATGAATTTATTATAATTAAATGTGGAGGTAGTGTTCTTAATGATCCTTTGTTGTTAAAAAAATTAATAGAGGACATAGTTATTTTAAAAAAATTAGAATTTAATCCAATTATAGTTCATGGTGGAGGAAAAAAAATTAATTCTGAATTAAATAAAAAGAAAATTAAAACTAAATTCATTAATGGACTAAGAGTTACAAATAAAGAAGTTATAAAAATAGTAGAAAAAGTTTTGATTGGTTTTAATAAAGAAATAGTTGAAGAGTTTAAAAACTTTTCTTGTAATGCAAGATGTTTTACAAGTATTCAAAATAAAATTCTAATGGTTAAGCCTGCAAATAAAGAATTAGAATATGTTGGAATTCCAATAGAGGTTAATACTAAAATAATTAAGGAAGCTATTAAAGGAAATGCTTTGCCTGTAATTGCACCATTAGGTTTAAGTAAAGAAAATAAAGTTTATAATGTGAATGCTGATACAGCCGCAGGAGCAATATCAAAAAAATTAAAAGCAAGAAGATTATTAATTCTCAGTGATGTAGAAGGTGTATTAGATAAAAATAGCAGACTTATTTCAGAGATTAATTCATTGGAAGCGAATGATTTAATTGAGCAAGGCATAATATCAGAGGGAATGATACCAAAAATAAATAATTGTATAGATGTTGCTAGTAATGGTGTTAAGGGAGTAGTTATAATAGATGGAAGAAAATCTCATTCTATATTATTTGAATTATTATCTGATCAAGGAGCTGGAACGCTTATTAGGCAATGAAAGAATTAAAAAATATTAAAAATTTTATCTTTGATTGTGATGGAGTTTTGTATGATGATTTAGAAGGTGTTTTTGGACAAGTTAGTAAACGTATGACTGAATATATCTCAAGAAAACTTAATCTCACACCCACAAAAGCGAAAGAATTACAAACAAATTATTTTCACAAATATAATACTAGCTTAAATGGTTTAATGATTCATCATGATATTGATCCAAATGAGTTTCTTAAATATGTGCATGATATTAATTTAGACTTTTTAAATAAAGACTTAGTGTTAAGAAAAGAATTATCAAAACTTAAAGCTAAAAAATTTGTTTTTACTAATGGCTCTCATGAACACGCATCAAATATAACTAGTACTCTTGGTATTAAAGACTTATTTGACGGTTTCTTTGATATCACAGATTGTAATTTTGTTCCTAAACCTTCAATTGAACCCTATAAAAAATTTATTAATAAATTTAATATTAATCCTTCAGAGACTCTATTTATTGAGGATATTGCAATTAATTTAAAACCAGCAAAAGAACTTGGCATGAAAACAGTATGGCTTGAAAATGATGAATTTTGGGGTAAAAAAGATTCGAATGAAGACTTTGTGGATTTTAAAATTAATAATCTCTCTGGTTTTTTAAAAGAAATTAATATATTAAAATAATCTTAGAATAATATGACAGATCTTAAAGAAATTATTAATAATGCATGGGAAAATAAAGATAATGTTGATCAAAATTCTGATCTATCTCTAAAAAATGCAATTAATGAAATAATTAATCAATTGGACGCAGGTAAAGTTAGGGTTGCAGAAAAAATTGATGGAAACTGGTTTACTCATCAATATTTAAAAAAAGCAATAATGTTAAGCTTTAGAATTCATCCTATGCAAAATTTAAATGGTCCATATAGCAGCTGGTATGATAAAGAACACTTGCTAAAAGGAAAAACAGCTGGATGGACTAAAGAAGATCATGAAAAAGCTGGATTTAGAATGGTACCAAACTCACCCGTGAGAAAAGGATCTTTTGTTGGAAAAAATGCTGTATTAATGCCTTGTTATGTTAATATTGGCGCGTATATAGATGACGGTACAATGATTGATACTTTTGCAAGAGCAGGCAGCTGTTGTCAAATTGGAAAAAATTGCCATATCTCTGCTGGTAGTGGTGTAGGAGGCGTTCTTGAGCCTGCTCAAGCATTGCCAACTATAATTGAAGATAATGTTTTTTTAGGAGCTATGTCAGAGGTAGTAGAAGGAGTAGTGGTTGGAGAAGGTTCGGTATTAAGCATGGGTATGTTTATAGGACAGTCAACTAAGATAGTTGAGAGAAAAACCGGCAATATTACTTATGGTTCTATTCCACCTTATTCAGTAGTAGTACCTGGGACACTTCCAGATAAGAACAATAAAGATGCCCCCTCCTTAAGTTGCGCGGTAATAATTAAAAAAGTTGATGAGAAAACTAGATCTAAAACATCTATTAATGATCTTTTAAGAGATTAATATGACAATTTATAATGAATTAAAATTAGCAAAAGAGCTAATTAAATATCCTACCATAACACCGGCTGATGTAGGTGTGATGAAATTCTTTTCAAAAAAATTATCTAAAATTGGGTTTAATTGCAAAATTTTGGAATTTAAAGAAAAGAACACAAAACCAGTTAAAAATCTATATGCAAGAATTGGAAATAAAAGTCCAAATTTTTGTTTTGCTGGACATCTTGATGTTGTTCCTCCGGGAAATTTATCTGGCTGGTCTATTAATCCATTTATTCCTAAAATTAAAAAAAATCATTTAATCGGAAGGGGAGCAAATGACATGAAAAGCTCAATTGCTTCATTCACTGCTGCGACAAGCAAATTTTTAAAAGAAAATAAAAGGTTTAAAGGTTCGTTAAGCTTTTTAATTACTGGAGATGAAGAGGGAGTGGCGATAAATGGAACAAAGAAAGTTGTGAATTTTCTTCAAAAAAAGAGAGAGAAAATTGATTTTTGTTTAGTTGGTGAACCAACAAATCCAAATAAGCTTGGAGAAATGATAAAAATAGGGAGAAGAGGCTCGTTAACTGGTAATATAACAATTTATGGTACCCAAGGCCATGTTGCTTACCCAAAAAGAGCAAATAACCCCTCAAATTGTATAATAAAGATTTTAAAAGAGTTAAAAGAGATTAAATTTGATAATGGTAATAAAAATTTTCAACCGTCAAATTTAGAGATTACGAGAATCAACATTAAAAATGATGCTGATAATATTATTCCAGGAATTGCAACAGCAAGTTTTAATATACGATTTAATAATAAACATACCTCCAATTCATTAAAAAAGAAGCTTAATAAAATAATTTCAGATATTTCAAAAAAAAATAAGTGCAAATATAAAATTATTTACTCACTTTCAGGTGAATCTTTTTTATCAAAGAAAAATAAAACTACTTTAATGATACAAAAAATTATAAAAAAAATTACAAAAGAGAAAGCAATACTAAGCACCACAGGAGGAACATCGGATGCTAGATTTATTAGAAAAATATCTCCATGTGTAGAATTTGGTCTTGTTGGAAAAACTATGCATAAAATTGATGAAGCAGTTTCGTTGAAAGATTTAAAAAAATTAACAAAAATTTATAATCAAATACTTACAGAATTTTTTTTAGAAAAGTAAATTGTAAATGAAAACTGTAATTTTAACATCTAATACTTCGTTGAATCATTACACTGGCATTGGACACCCTGAAAGACCAGAGAGAGTTTCATGTGTAGTTGATAATTTAAAAAAAAAATATAAAAAAAAAATAGTTTGGGAAAAGCCAAGTATTTTTGACAGAAAATTATTAAATATTACTCACACACAAAAATATATTGATAATATTGAAAATAACTTCCCAAAAAAAGGTCTAAATTTTTTAGATGGAGATACAATAGTTTCTCCAGGCAGCAAAAAGGCGTCTTATGATGCAGTGGGATCAATAATTAAAGCAATAGATCTGGTTCAAAATAGATCAAATAAAAATGCATTTTGTGCTGTGAGACCACCAGGACATCATGCTGAAAAAAGTAGAGCAATGGGATTTTGTATTTTTAATAATGTAGCTATTGGGGCAAACTATTTGCTTAACAAATATAAGTTAAAAAAAATTGCAATAATAGATTTTGATGTCCATCATGGAAACGGTACACAAAATATATTTTATAACAATGAAAAGGTTCTTTATTTGTCAGCACATCAGTATCCATTTTATCCAGGATCTGGATCAGATCATGAAAGAGGTAAATACAATAATATTTTTAATATTCCTTTAAATGCTGGCACTACATCAGAAGAATATTTAAACGCATACGAGAATATTTTAAGAAAGTTAAAAGAATTTAAGCCAAATTTTATACTATTTTCTGCAGGCTTTGATGCGCACAAAGATGACCCATTAGCTCAAATGCAGCTATCATCATTAGATTTTTATTATTTAACAAAAAGGACTTTGGAACTATCAAAAAAATTTTGTGATGGAAAAGTTGTTTCTATTCTGGAAGGAGGATACGATATTAATGCTTTAATGGAAAGTAGTGAGATGCACGTTAAAGCTCTTTTAGAATTTTATTGAAAAAAAAATAATAATCATTAAAAAAATAATAGTGAAACTCTATAAAATTAAAAAAACTCCAATTGATAAAAAAGGCAAAGGTTTAGTTGCAACTTGCAACATTAAAAAAGGAACTAAAATAATAAATTATATTGGAAATATAATTACAAAAAAACAAACTGAAACAAATCCTAAGTTTGATAACTCTAAACCAATATATCTCTTTAATCTAAATAATAAATACGATTTAGATGGAGATGTTTCCTGGAATACTGCTAGATTAATAAATCATTCATGCTCTAATAACTGTGATTATGATGGCAAAGGGTTAAAACTTTGGGTTACGGCTATTAAAGATATAAAAAAGGATGAGGAGATTACGTGTGATTATGGTTTTGGTTATGACTCCGATTACAAACAATTTCCATGCAATTGTGGATCAAAAAATTGTGTTGGTTACATTGTAAGAGAAGGTTCTAGATGGAGAATTAACAAAAAGTTTAAAAAAACGAGAGTTAATAAATAACTTTTTCTAAAAATAACCCATTCGAAGGAGCTGGCGGTGCACATAAACTTCTTTTCTTTGACTTAAATACTTTAATAAATTTCTTCTGATCCCATTTTCCTTCACCCAAATATTTTAGGCATCCAACCATTGACCGAACTTGTTGTTGTAAAAAAGATTGAGATATAAATTTCATATAAATAATATTATTACTTTTCGAAATTTTAATTGATTTAATTGATTTAATTGGACTGTTAGCATTACAACTAGAGGATCGAAATGTTGAATAATCATTAGTGCCTAATAATTTTTTTGCTCCTTTTCTCATAAGATTAATATTAATTTTATTTATAATATGCCATCCTCTTTCTCTATAAATGGAAGGTTTGCTTAAACGATTAAAAATTACATATTTATAAATTCTCATTTTTGCTGAATGTCGTGCATGGAAATTTAAATTTTTTTTTTTTATTTTTAATAAAGAAATTAAATCATCATTTAAAAAAAAATTAATTGACTTAAGGAATTTGTCTAAATTTTCAATTTTTTTTTTTGAGTCAAAATGAGCAGATTGCTCATTAGCATGAACGCCTGTATCTGTTCTTCCTGATCCAATAAGTTTTATTTTCTCGTTAATGACTTTTGAAATTTTCTGTTCAATTGTTTTTTGTACAGTTCTTGAATTTGGTTGAGCTTGCCAACCATGAAAATAAGTACCAACATACTCAACCAAAATTTGATATCTATGCATTATTTAAGTCTGAGCCTTGTTTAATTTGAGAACCAAGTAAAAATTCGCTAATTTTTTGAGGTTTTTTACCTTCTCTTTGTATTTCTACAATTTTGATTGAATTAGATTTACAAAAGATTTCAAGATTTTCATTTGAAACTAAACCTGGAGTGCCACTTAGATTTCCAAGTTCTGCTCTTAGTATCTTGTATCTCTGTCCATTGTATATAAACCAAGCACCAGGGATTGGATATAAGCCATTAATTTTACCAAGAATCTGTTCACTTGTTTCATTCCAATTTATTTTTCCCTCAGATTTTAAAATTTTTTTTGCATATGTGGCATTTTTATTAACTTGATCTTTAAAAATTAATTTATCTTCTAATATTTCGTCTATATTTTCTAATAGTTTTTCAGATGCCAATAATGATAATTTTTCAGATAAGGTTGAAAAATTATCATTATTATTTATTACAACCTTATAACTATTAGAAACTGGTCCAGCATCTAGCTCATTATTTATACGCATTATACTAATCCCCGTTTCCTTATCTAAATTCATTATTGATCTTTGAATTGGAGCCGCTCCTCTCCATTTAGGTAATAAGGAAGCATGAATATTAATGAAGCCTTTTTTAGTTAAGCTGAGAATATCGTTAGGAATGATCTGACCATACGCAACTACAATTGCTAAGTCTGCTTCCAGGTTCTTAATGAAATTAATTTCCTCTTGGTTTCCCTTTAGGTATGACGGAGACCGAACATCAATTCCGAGCGTTTCTGAAATACCTTGAATAGGAGAAATATTTAATTGCTGACCTCTATTTGATTTTTTTGGGGGTTGTGTATAAACAATACTGACTTGATATCCATTTTGATATAATTTTTTTAAAATAGGAACTGCAAAGATAGGAGTGCCCATAAAAATAATTTTTTTGAGCATTGTTTATACAACAATTCTGTCAGGTTTATTTTTAGATAATTTTTTAATAATATAATCTCTTTTTAGTTTAGATAGATAATCAATAAATAGTATACCTTCTAAGTGATCCATTTCATGCTGAATACAGGTTGATAAAAGATTATCTGCTTCTAAAAATTTTTTTTTTCCATCATAGTCTAGATATTCGATAGTACATTTACTTGGCCTATCAATTTCTGCAAACTGATCGGGCACAGATAAACATCCTTCTTCATAAGTTGTTAGTTTATCGTTTTTTTTAATTATTGATGGATTAACAAAAAATAAAGGTTTATTTTTATTTTCTTTTTGACCTAAATCTATAACTATAATTCTTTTTGGAACGCCAACTTGTATTGCTGCTAGTCCAATGCCATTTGCGTCATACATTGTTTCCAACATATCATCCATTAATTTTCTCTCATCATCGCCAACTTTCTCGACTTCTTTTGATACCTGTCTCAGAAATTTATTTGGCTCTGTTAAAATTTTTCTAATTGTCATAATTTTAATTATAATGTCATAATAATTTTAAACTTTTAATGGCACAATATCTAAAATAATAGTATCTCTTAACTTCTTAATTTTAAGCTGATTAAGAGTATCAATTATAAAAAACAACGATTCTGAACCTAAATCCTTAATTTTATCTTCTCTTATAAGTTCAACCAATTTTAATAGACTCATTCCAATTTCTTCATTATTAATAAATTCTTGAATTTGCCGAGGTATTTTAGGCTTTGAAACATTATACAAACTTTTATATTTATTAGGAATTTCTATACCATCAAACCTTAATGACTCTATTATTATAATGTCTTTTGTAGAAAAAATATAATTTTTATCTTTTTTAATAGTATCTTTAAAAATACTTTCCAAATTTTTTTTTGTATCATCTGCTGATATTTCTCCGCTGAAATACCTCAAGAGTTTTGACTGGTGTATAATTTTATTGTTTATTTTTTTTGATTTTATAGATGGGGTAATGATTTTGATATTTTTTTTATAAAAAGTAGTTAAATTAGATGGCACTTCACTTTCTTCAATAGATAATAAAAAATTACTTAATTTACTATCAAAGGCATTCTCCGTACCTGACTCCTTAAATGAGTTCTTTAAATCATTTAAAATTGATATTTTTTTATTTGGTTCTTCAAAAATTAAAGCTCCTTGATACAATAATGCCCTTCCTTCAACAGGATGTAGCAATTTATAGGATTGCTTGATATTTAGATATTGATTTATATTGAATAAAAACTTTTCATAAATAGCAAATAATTGATCCTCTGAAAAGTTTTTATCATGCGTAGCCTTTTCTAACGCAAGAATTTTTTCTTTATTTTCCAAATCCATGTTATCAATATTTGCTAATAAATTTGCAGAGGATAGATAGCTCCAAATAAGTTTTGGAGAAGAAATATTTGGCTCATATATAAATTCTTCGTTTAGTCTATGAGAAAGATGAAAACTTAGCATATCTGAGTCATTGATCTCATTTGTAATACTTTCGTCATATCCAATTAGCTTGAATACCCTCGTTTCAAAAAATTTGTCACGAAAACCCTTTTCTTGAAGTAAATCTAAATGCAATAAACTTTCTTCAATTTTATCTTCATTTAATAAGCAATAAATTTTAAATTTTAATAAATAATTACTTGTAATATTAAAATTACTATTAAATATTTCACATGCTGTATTTAAATCAGTTTTTGATAGGTTCTGATCAACATAATATTTTATAAGTTCATCATGTATATCTAAATTGCTGTTTATATTTAAATAATTTCTTACTAATTCTAAGTCACCATTCTTTACAAGCCATTTAATTTTAAAATTAATAAATTGCTCAAAACTTATATTTTTTTGTGGACTATATGTATTTGTAAGAAGGGCAATTTTTAGTATTCGATTTGAATCTTCCGATAAATTTAATTTTAAAATTTTATTTAGTAATTCATTAAATATTTTTCCATCTGTTTTAGTCCACATATCTATTGATAAATTATTTTCTTTAGGATCGTAGATACCTACTATTTTGTCACTATCTGAATTCGAGTCTATTTTTTCATTGATTGTGATTTTATTTGAATTTTGAATATTTTGATTGGTTATTAAAATATTTGAATTATTATTGTCTAAATCACCATTTTCTTGGATTTTTTTATTTGGATCAATGTTGTTCTTTTCTAAATTCCAAATATCTACGGTTTCTTCTGAATTAACGATATTTATTGATATAAAGATAATTAAAATATGAAAAATTATATCATTTAATAATTTTAAAATTTTCATTTGGAACAACTTGTTTTATATCTTTTTTTGGATATGGAAATTCAATTTTATCTACAAGAAACACTGCAAGAAAAAACAAACCAATAATTGCAGTTAGCTTTACAAAAGTCTTTAAAATAGAGCCACTCATTCCTAAGCTTGTTTTTTTTTTGAATTGCATATAATCTTTTAATAATTTCAAATTAAGACATATTTGTGTTTTTTCAATAATGAACTTAACAAAACCTAAT
>MDTB01174499.1_pt1 | contig 16029 bp, 15 predicted proteins | sample 811161 | NCBI WGS metagenome assembly MDTB01 (sample SAMN05326650, study PRJNA326480) | marine metagenome | isolation source: seawater | place: Mediterranean Sea | collected 2009 | reverse complement strand
TGGAAATTTTTCAGTTAATTTTTTTAAAGGTGTATTTATAATAGGACAAGATTTTTCTATTGCTATTTCAAGCATCTTAACTTTATTACCAGCAAATGGAACATTATCTAATGCACCTGGAGCCTCTAGCCTTCTGAATAATGATTTTGCTACCTCTTTTTCTGGTGAAATAATTACATCTATCGGAATATTGGACTTATTATAAAGTTTGCTCCACTTTCCTTCTAAAAAATCTTTCGTTCTAATTCTCGCAATTTTTTTTGATATATTAAAAAGTGAACTGGCTAATTGACAAACGATCATGTTTGTTTCATCGTTTCGAGTTACAGCGATTATCATATCAGTGTTTTCTGCTCCAGCATTTTCTAAAACTGAAGGTAAAGTTGCCCTTCCAACTATTCCTTTTGCGTCTTGGGTATCATTAATTTTCTTTATATCTTCAGATGATTGGTCAATTACAGTCACTGAGTGGCCTTGAGAAGATAATTGTTTACTTATTGAAAAGCCTACTTTTCCGGCACCACATATAATTATGTTCATTTTTAATTTATACCTTTTATACCCAATTGTTTGAGCTTTCTATGTAATGCAGAACGTTCCATTCCTATAAAATCAGCAGTTTTAGAAATGTTACCATGATTTTTTTTAAGTTGTATTGAAAGGTATTCTTTTTCGAATTGCTCTCTGGCCTCTTTTAAAGGCGCTGCAAATGTATTTTTAAGTATAGACTCATCTTTAATAGTATTATTGTTTGTTAATATATCGTTGATTAATTTATTAATGTTTTCTTTACTTTCATTTGCAGAGAGAATTGTAACTCTTTCAATTAAGTTTCTTAACTCTCTTACATTGCCTGGCCAATTATAAGTGTAAAGTTGCTCATTTTTTGTATCAATTTCAATTTCTGGTATCCCGTTGATCTCTGATATTTTCTTTTTAAAATAATTAATTAATTCAGGAATATCTTCTGTTCTAGAAGACAAAGGGTTAAGTTCAATTGGCACAACATTTAATCTATGAAATAAATCTTCTCTAAACTGTTTGTTATCTACTTGCTCAACTAATTTTTTTGATGTCGAAGATATAATTCTAATATTTACGTTTACGTCTTTTTTTCCATTAACTCTTTTAAATTTTTGATCAATCAAAACTCTTAATATATTTGCTTGTGTTTCTAATGGAATTTCCGTTACTTCATCTATTAATAATGTTCCTTTGTTAGCTCTATCTAATGCTCCAAAAGAAATGGTTCCATCTTCAAACTCCTGCCCGAATAATTCTTTTTCATATGTATTTTCTTTCAGTGATGCAGCGTTAATTGCAATAAATGGTCTTTTATCTCGTTGAGAAAATTTATGTATTTTTCTTGCAACTAGCTCTTTACCAGAACCTGTAGGACCTGAAATTAAAACTCTACTTTCAGTATTAGATAGTTTTTCAATCGTTTTTTTTACTTTAATAATTGAATTACTTTTTCCAATTAAATCAAAAGAATGGAATAATTTTTTTTCTATAGTATCTCTTTCTTTTTTTAAATTTGCAGCCTCTAGTGCTCTATTTACATAATTTAATAATTTATCTCTTGAAAATGAAGCACCCTTTTCTATAAATTCATAAGCTCCTAATCTTATAGACTCTAAGGCTATTTGCACTGTCGCATGACCAGAAATCATTATTACTGGAACTGAGTTATCTTTTTTCATTAAATTTTTTAATAAATCAATACCGTCTTTATCGGCTCTGTCCAGCTTTATATCTATTATGGCCAAATCTGGAATTTTTTTATCAATTTCCAACTTTGCTTGGTCGTAATTAGCTGCAGAACGAATACTAAAGTTTTTTTCTTTTAATATATTACAGATTAAAAATCTTATGTCAGGGTTGTCATCTATAACTAATATTTCTTTGCTCATAAATTAAAAACTTGGTAACCAAATTTCAATTTTGGTCCCATTTTCTTTTTTTATTATTAATTCTCCAGAATGTTCATTGATAATTTTATTTACTATTGGCAAGCCTAAACCAGTTCCATTTTTTTTAGTAGTAAAGTAAGGTGTCATTACTTTTTTAGTATCTGAAATTCCTTCACCGTTATCTTTTATTATGATGACTATATAATCATTATTCTTAAAAATATCTATGTCAATTTTTCCCTCGTATTTAGGCTTTTTTTCTAAAATTTGAATTATTGACTCATCTGCATTTTTAATAATGTTAATAAAGACTCTATATAGTTGATCTTCGTCACCCTTAACAAAATAAGCTTTTTCATTTCGTTCAAATGATATTTTGCTTTTTAGTGATATTTTAAAAAAATTAATAGACCTTGAAATCACATCACTTACGTTAATCTTCTTAATAACAGGACGAGGCATTCTTGCAAAATTTGAAAATTCATTAACTAAGTTTTCGATATCTTTTATCTGTCGATTAATCGTTTGTAAATAATCGTTAAATTGATTTTTATCTTCTCCAATTTTAGAAGAGTATTTTTCTTTTAGCCGATCAATAGAAAGCTGAATTGGGGTCAAAGGGTTTTTTATTTCATGTGCAAGTTTTCTAGCGACAATCTCCCAAGCTTCATATCTCTCTGTAACTAAAAGTTTATCTTGTTGTTTTTTCAATCTTGTTATCATGTTATTAAAATTAATATTAAGTTTTTTAAATTCTTCATCTGCTTCTACTTCAGGAACTTTTGCATCTAATTCTCCTTTGCTTATATTTTCTGATGCGCTAATTAAATTTACTATTGGTTTTGTTAATCTTCTTGCAAATGTAATTGCTATCGAAGTCGATAGAAAAAGCAACAGAGTAACTACTATTATATAAGTGATAGCAAAAGTAATTTTTATACCAACTTGACTATTTTCGACCGAATAATAAAAATCTACTGCTTTCTCTGTTTCATTTAAATACTTTAAAATTTCTGGTTCTATATTTCTAGAAATATATAGATATGTATCAATAAAAGAATTTAACTTTATCATAGCTGAAGATTTATTGTCTAAATTGTCTGGTATTATCACAGGTGCTCCCATTAAAGCATCATTAAAAATTTCTTCCCCTGGTATTAAAAAATTTTCTGTTGAGTCATTAGTTTCAGAAAATAAAATATTTCCTGCACTGTCAATTAAGTAGACATCGTCTATTCTTCTTAAAATTTTTTCGGCATTTACTACTCTTAAAAATTGATTTGGATTTGAATAATAAAAATTTGATACTCGATTTAAACCTACGCTCATCAATATAATATCGGATTTAACATTTTTTTTGTTTTCCTCTAAATAGTTTTTTGCAACATCATTTGAATTATTTACCGCTTGGGTAATTTGATCATCAAAATATTTTTGTAAACCAAAATTAAAAATTAAAAGAGAAAAAATTGCTACTAATAGCGAAGGGATTAAAGTAAACAATGAAAATAAGGATACATACTTAATATTTGTTTGAGAGCCTGATTTATTTTTTTTACCAGCAGTATAAAATCTTAAGAAGTTTTTAAAAATTAGATAAAAAAAAATTAATAATAAAATTATGTCTATAAATAGCAAAACAAATAAGTTTTCTTCTGTAAGAGGTATAAATCCTTCATTTATAAATGTAAGAAATGTTAAAATACCCAGAAAAATACAAGTAAAAGAGGATAAGATGATCCAATTGAAATTTTTAATTATTTTAAACATGTAATTAATAATTTATATGAATATAGTGTAAATTTATACTATGAGTTTTTGTTTAATCATTCTTGCTGGTGGTAATAGCCATAGATTTAGGTCTAATATAGGCAAACCATACCAAAAAATAGCTGGTAAATCGCTAATAGAGATCAACATAAATAAAGCAAGAAAAGTCAAACAGATCAAAAAAATAATTCTTGTATATAATAAAAAAGACAAAAAAAAAGTCAAATTGTTGAAATTAAAAAATATTAAATTAATTTTAGGCGGTAAAAATAGACAGCAATCTGCTTATAACGCTTTAAAATACTTAATTAAAAATAAAGTTTCTTCAAAAGTTTTAATACATGATGTTGCAAGACCTAATTTTACACTAAAATTACTCAATTTAATTTTAATTAAAATGAAAAATGCTAGAGCTGTAGTTCCAAAAATTAATATAAGTGATGCTGTAAAGCAAAAAATTGACTCGAGTTTAAACGAATATATTTTAGGAAAAAAAAGGGATAACTTATTTTTAACTCAAACACCACAAGCATTTAATCTTAAAGAGATCTATCATTTGCATAAAACTAATTCTGCTAAATATAAAGACGATGATATTTCTCTGTATATGGATTTGAATAAAGTAAAATTTGTAGAAGGTGAAAAAAATAACTTCAAAATAACAGATTGGTCAGATTTTGAAAATTTGAAAAATATCTACAGATCAAAACAAAATGTTGGAATCGGTTTTGATGTTCATAGACTTGTTCCTAGGAGAAGGCTTTATTTAGCTGGATTAAAGATTAAGTCAAAATTAGGGACACTTGGTCATTCAGATGGAGATCCTGTTCTTCATTCAATTACTGATGCAATCTTAGGTGCTTGCCAAATGGGTGATATTGGCCAAATGTTTTCAGATAATAATAAAAAATTTAAAAACATAAGATCAACTATCTTGTTAAAAAAGGTACTGAAACAAATTAAATTAAAAGGTTATTTTATAAATAATATTGATATAAATATTATTACTCAAACACCAAAAATTAAAAATTTGAAGAATAAGATGATTGAAAATATTGCTAAGCTTTGTGAAATTTCTAAAACTCAAATTAATATTAAAGGTAAAACAGCTGAGAAATTAGGTGTTATAGGAAAGGAAAAAGCGATAGCTTGTGAAGTCATTACATCTGTAATAAAATATGATTAAAATTATAAATTACTTATTTGTTACTTTTTTTGGAATAGGAACAATAAGATTTGCTCCTGGAACAATTACTTCTTTAATTACTACTTTTCTACTTTATAGCTTATTTCATATACTGAATTTTTCTAATAGTTATATTCTTTTAGCTCTTTTGTTAATTTTTTTATATTCTTTTTATGCTGTAGCCGAATATATTAAATATAGAGAAGACAAAGATCCTAAAGAAGTTGTTATTGATGAGTTTATAGGACAGTCTATTCCAATTTTTTTATATGAAATAGCACATGGTTCGAAAGAAAACTCACAAGAGATAATACTTATTTATATTTATATTTTTGTTTTGTTTAGATTTTTCGACATAAAAAAACCGTTTCCAGTCAATATATTTGACAAAAAATTTAAAAATAGCGTTGGTGTAATTCTCGATGACGTAATGGCAGGGTTATATGTTGTTTTTACTTTAATTGTTTTTATGGTTATAAAGTCCAAGTTTTTCTAATGAATTTAAATAAAAAAATATTTTCTCTTCTTAAAAGAAAAAAAATTAAGCTTGCTATTGCTGAGTCTTGTACTGGAGGAATGTTATCAAGTGCTATTACCTCTATAAGTGGATCTTCAAAAGTTTTTGCAATGGGTCTTGTCACTTATTCTAATGAAGCAAAAATTAATATTTTGAAAGTTCCAAAAAAAATTATTCAAAAATATGGAGCTGTCAGTGTTCAATGCTGTTTATCTATGGTTAATAATTTAAGCAAAATTAGTAAATGCAAAATTTGTGTATCTATAACTGGTGTAGCTGGTCCAAAAGGTGGATCAATGAAAAAACCAGTTGGATTGGTATATATAGGTGTAAAAAAAGATAAATTAGTAAAAATAAATAAATATATCTTTAAAAATCGAGGTAGAAGTTACATTCAAAAAAGTTCGGTAAATAAAGCTTTAAAATTAATTCATAATTTTCTCTAATATTTGTGCAGCTAATATATTAAATAAGAAAAAAATTACCAATACATCAAGATAAAGCAAAAAAACTAACCTATTTCTAAATCTTCTCTTTTTTAAAACATTTGGCTTATCTGGGCTAAACTCCTCTTTTTTGTTTGGCTTAAAATCATAAGAAAATTTCCAGTAATTGTTATCAGTTTCATTTGGATCACCTGTATTAAAATATTTAATATATTCTACTAAATACCACCAAAAAATTAAAAATATTATAATCAATGATATTGTGCCTATCATTGTCTGTATAGTTTTAAAGCTCTTTTTTCAAAAGCATCTGCAATTTTTTTCAAACCAAAATTGAATGATCTTTTCATTATAACGTTTAGTAAATTATTTTTTAATTCAAAATCAATTTTAAATTCAAGTTGAGTTGAATTATTAATTTCTTTAAATTTCCACTCATTTTTTAGGTGCGTGAGTGGGCCGTCAATATTTGTAACTAAAATTTTATCTTTTTCTTTGTAGTACAAAACTAAACTTGTATATGTTTCATTAATTATACTTTTACCAACTTTTAGGTCAGCTTTAATTTCAATTAAATCGCTACTCTCATTCCTTGAATGCACTTTTCCTCCCAAGCACCAAGGAACAAATTCTGGATATTTTTCAATATCTAGAACCATCTGAATTAACTGATCTTTTTTACAAGGAATAATTTTTTTTATTGATGCGTTTGACATTCAAGCTGTTTATTTCTTGTGTCTTGTAGTTTCTTAAAATCTTCATCGGCATGATAAGAGGATCTTGTTAAAGGTGATGAAGATACTAATAAAAAACCTTTCGTTTTTGCTATTCTTTCTAATTCTTTAAATTCTTCAGGGTTGTAATAACGAGCTAAAGGATGATGTTTTGGTGAAGGTTGTAAGTATTGACCTATAGTAATAAAGTCAACTTCTGCAGATCTTAAATCATTCATTACTTGAATTACTTCATCTTTATTTTCCCCTAGTCCAACCATTATTCCAGACTTTGTAAAAACTTTTTTATTAAATTTTTTTGCGTTTTTTAATAGTTCTAAGGATGAAAAATATTCAGCGCCTGGTCTTACTTTAGTATAAAGACTTGGCACAGTTTCAATATTATGATTAAAAACATCGATATCAGCTTTTAAAATTTTCTTATATGCATCACCCTTCCTCAAAAAATCTGGTGTTAAAACTTCTATTGATGTTTTAGGATTTTTACTTCGAGTAGCTTCCACAACTTTAAAAAAATGTTCTGAACCTCCATCTGATAGATCATCTCTGTCCACAGACGTTATTACAACGTGTTTTAAATTTAAATTTTTTACTGCTTTTGCAATTTTTGAAGGTTCGAAGATATCTAAAGCTGAGGGTTTTCCAGTTTTGACATCACAAAATGCGCAAGCTCTCGTACAGGTATCTCCCATAATCATAAAGGTAGCGTGCTTTTTACTCCAACACTCTGTTATATTAGGACAATTGGCTTCCTGGCAAACCGTAACTAAATTGTTTTGATTAATAATCTTTTTTGTTTGAAAAAATACTTGAGAGTCAATAAACTTTGACCTTATCCACTTTGGTTTTTTTTTAATAGGATTTACAGGCTTATTGATTTTTTCTGGATGTCTTTTATCTCTATCTATCATTTCAGTTTTATAATAATCTCATTTTTTTTTCCAAACTTTAATTTTTCTCTGTAGACCATATCAATATAATCTAAATCTATTTTAGTAGAGAGAAGTTTATTTCTCTTTTCATATTCTGAAAGTTCTTTAATAATTTTTTCCTCTTTTGCTTTTAATTTTTCTTGTATATGTTTTTTTTCATAAAAAGATATAAGGCCTCTTTCACCACCAATTAGATTCGTTGCTATATAAAGCACTAATAAAAAATTTAACAGTAATAATTTTTTTGTTTTTAAAAATTTATAAACTTTCATATTTAAATTTTAGCCATTTTTGAAGAATTTCCAAGCTCCTCTTCTATTCTTAAAAGTCTATTATACTTAGAGACCCTCTCTGATCGAGCCAAAGAGCCAGTTTTTATTTGAGAAGAATTTGTCGCAACAGCTAAATCGGCTATAAAAGTATCTTCTGAGTCGCCTGATCTATGTGAAATAATAGTAGCAAAATTATTATTTTGAGCAAGTTTAATTGCTTCAAGTGTTTCACTTACTGTACCTATTTGATTTGGTTTAATCAAAATAGAATTAGCTGATTTTTCTTTAATCCCCTTTTCTAATCTTTTTTTATTTGTTACAAACAAATCATCACCTACAATTTGTGTATTAGTTTTTTGAGTCAATTCTTTCCAATTATCCCAGTCATCCTCTGAAAAAGGATCTTCGATAGATTTTATAGGAAATTTTTTTGTAATTTCTAAAAAATATTCAACCTTTTTTGGCTTTCTCAACTCATTAGCAGCAACATCTAAACAGATTGAAATATCTTCACCAGGTTTAAATCCTGCTAATGAAATCGATTTCATAATTATCTCTATAGCTTCTTCATCCGAAGCTAGCGACGGTGCAAACCCACCTTCATCTCCTACACTTGTAGAAATATTTTTATCCTCTAAATTTTTTTTTAAATTTTGAATAACTAAAAATGACATTTGCATACACTCTTTAAAGTTTTTAGCTCCATCAGGTCTAATCATAAATTCTTGAATTTCTAATGAATTATTAGCATGTGCGCCCCCATTAATTATATTCATTAGAGGATAAGGCATGCAAAAGGCGGGATTAGTTTTATTGTTTATAAATCTATAGATTTCTTTATTATCAAATTTTGCAGCAGCTTTTAAATTTGCAATAGATACAGCCAATATGGCATTTGCTCCAATGTTTGATTTATTCTCTGTTCCATCTAAATTTATTAGTATTTTATCAACCTCGCTTTGATCTTTTGAATTTTTATTTATCAAAGTTTTAGAAATTTTATTATTTATATTGTTGACTGCATCAAAAACACTTTTATTTAAGTAATCTTTATTATTATCCCTAAGCTCGTGCGCTTCGTGGCGACCAGTTGATGCTCCAGATGGAACAATAGATGTTCCTAAGAATCCATTTTCTAATATGATTTCTGCTTCAACGGTTGGATTTCCTCTGCTATCAAACACTTGTCTACCTTTTACATGTTTAATTTTTGACATTATTATTTTACAAGCTTATCGATATCAGTTAATTTTTTTAATAAATCTTTTAATTCTTTTAACGGAACCATATTAGGCCCATCTGATGGGGCGTTATCCGGGTCCTCATGAGTTTCTATAAAAATTGCTCCAACACCGACTGCAATTGCTGCTCTAGCTAGATGAGGAACAAATTCTCGTTGACCACCACTCTTTTCTCCCATTCCTCCAGGTTGTTGAACTGAATGTGTAGCGTCAAAAACTATTGGAAAACCAAGTTTTGACATTATTGGCAAAGCTCTCATATCTGAAACAAGAGTATTGTATCCAAAACTTGCTCCTCTCTCAGTTATCAGAATATTTTTATTTCCTGAGTCTTCAATCTTTTTAATAACGTTTGCCATATCCCAAGGAGCTAAGAATTGTCCTTTTTTTACATTAATTATTTTTCCTGTTTTTGCTGCTGCTATTAATAGATCAGTCTGTCTGCACAAAAATGCAGGTATTTGTAAAACGTCTACATGTTTTGCCACTATCGAACATTGTTCTGTAGTATGAACATCAGTTAAAACTGGCACTCCTACTTCTGTTCTCAATTTATCAAATATCGGAAGGGATTTATCTAAACCTAAACCTCTTTTACCTTTGAGGCTAGTTCTGTTGGCTTTATCAAATGATGTCTTATAAATTAGATTAATTCCAAGTTCACTTGTAATTTTTTTTAATTCAGTTGAAATCTTTATGGCATGCGTCTCGCTTTCAAGCTGGCAAGGACCAGCTATTAAGGTGAAAGGTTTATCATTTCCTATTTCAAAATTATTACATTTAACTTTATGATTTGTCATGCTTTTGATTTAACTTTTGCAGCTTTAATAAAAGATGAGAATAAAGGATGTGGTGATAAAGGTCTAGATTTAAATTCAGGGTGAAATTGAACTCCAATAAACCATGGATGGTCTCTTAGCTCTATAGTTTCTGGTAACTTACTGTCTGGTGATAAGCCTGAAAAAATCATTCCTTTATTTTCAAATTTTTCTTGAAAATTAATGTTAACTTCATATCTGTGTCGATGTCTCTCTTTAATTTTCAAAGTTTTATAAATTTTACTTATTTTTGTGTCTTTTTTAAGTCTAGCCTCATAACTACCTAATCGCATAGTTCCTCCTAAATCTTTATCTGTGCCTTTTATTAATTTACCATCTTTTGACCATTCACTCATTAAACCGACCACGGATGCTTTAGAAGGGCCAAATTCACTAGAAGTGGCTTTTTTTATATTAAGTTTATTTCTTGCAAACTCAATAACTGCCATTTGCATTCCAAAACAAATACCAAAAAAGGGAATTTTATTTTTCCTAGCGTAACTTATAGCTGCTATTTTTCCTTCAGTTCCTCTCTTACCAAAGCCTCCAGGAATTAATACTCCTGAAACATTGTTCAATTTCTTTTTAATTTCATTTGGCTTTAAATAATCAGACTCAATCCTTATAAGGTTTACTTTCAAATTATTTGCTATACCGCCATGAGTCAATGCTTCGTCTAATGATTTATACGCATCCTTAAGTTCTACATATTTTCCAATTATTGCAATATTAACTTTTTCTTTTGAATTTAAAACTAATTTTGTAATTTTCTTCCAAGGTTTAAGATTAGCTTTCTTTTTAGATTTGATTTTAAAGAATTTTATTACTCTTTTGTCTAGTTTTTCTTTATTAAAGCTTATAGGGGCCTCATAAATAGTTTTAACATCTACAGTTTCAATAACATCATCTATTGCTACGTTGCAAAATAAAGATATTTTTTTTCTTTGATCCAAAGGAATACTTCTTTCAGATCTACAGATTATAATATCAGGTTGAATTCCAATGCTTCTAAGTTCCTTCACTGAGTGCTGAGTTGGTTTTGTTTTTATTTCATCTGAGGCTTTCATATAAGGGACTAGAGTTAAGTGAATAAATAAAGTGTTTTTTCTACCTATCTCATTTGAAAATTGTCTAATGGCTTCTAAAAAAGGCAGGCTTTCAATATCCCCTACTGTTCCTCCAATTTCACAAATTACAAAGTCTTCTTTTGAAACATCGTTTCTAATAAATTCTTTTATTCTATTTGTAATGTGTGGAATTACTTGAACAGTTTTACCTAAGTATTTTCCCTTTCTCTCTCTTTTTAAAACATCACTATAAATTTTCCCTGTAGTGATATTGTCTGACTGTTTTGCTGAAATACCCGAAAATCTCTCATAATGGCCTAAATCTAAATCAGTTTCAGCTCCATCATCTGTTACGTAAACTTCTCCATGTTGAAATGGGCTCATTGTACCGGGATCGACATTTAGATATGGATCTAATTTTCTAATTCTAACTTTGTAACCTCTAGATTGTAATAAATATGCTAGTGAAGCAGATGATAATCCTTTTCCTAAAGATGAAACCACGCCGCCAGTTACGAATATGTATCGCGCCATGGAAGTATGTTATAATCGAAAATTGTGTAAAAAAAAAGTTTTTATTTATTGGAATCAGGTATTTGAGGTAAATCTGAATTTTCGTTTTCTTCTAATTCTAAAACTGACTGAGTTTTTCTAATATCATCTCTATTAATAGCAACTAATACTACGCTACAAATTATGAATAAAGAGGCTATTATCGCAGTTAATCTGGTAAGAAAAGTACCAACTGATCTTGACGACGTGAAATTATCTTGTGAAACACCTAGGCCTAAGGCGCCTCCCTCAGATCTTTGAAGCAAGACTACGATAACAAGAATAATTGCCAATATTATATTAATTACTACGATTATATTTTCCATGGTGTTTATCTATAGTAATTCTTCATTATATCAATAAATTTTTTAGATGATTTTGATGCTCCACCAATCAAAAAACCATCAATTTCTTTAATTTCTTTAAAATTTTTTACATTGTTTTCATCAACGGAACCTCCGTAAAGGACTGGGGGACTGTTTTTCTTAAATATATTCTTTAATACTTTTTTAATATGAATAGTTATTTTTTCTAACTCCATTGAACTAGGTATTTTACCAGTTCCTATTGACCAGATTGGTTCATAAGCCACTATAATATTATTTTTATTAAATTTTTTTTCAAGAACTTTTGTTAGTTGTTTTTTTAAAACACTAAACGTTTTATTATTTTTTTTCTCCTTAACATTTTCTCCGATGCAAAAAATAACTTTTAAATTATTTTTAAGAGAATACGTAACCTTACTTTTAAGCATTGAGTCAGTGTCCCCCTCATCTCTATTATCTGAGTGACCTACTAAAGTATACTTAGCACCTACTCTCCTGAGCATGTAAGAGCTTATTGCAGCAGTGTTAGATGAAAATTGATCTTTTTGATAACAATTTTGTGAGCCAATTGATACATGTCTATTCTTAAAATGTTTAGAAAATGTTTCTAGTAAAGTATAGGGAGGTGTAATAATGACCCTGTATTTGTTTCGATTTTTATCTTTAGTTATAAATGAATTAATTTTATTAAGAATTTTAATAGATTTGGGAACCCCAAACATTTTCCAATTTCCGATGAAATATTTCATGATATTTTATTATGGGTTTGATCTATTCGAATTAATAATTTAATAGTTATTTAAAATAATAATATGTTAAATTCAATAAAAAAATATTCCAAAACTTTCTTTTTTAAAGTTTTAGTGGGTATAATAATAATGCCTTTTTTGTTTTGGGGCATGGGTGATGTATTTAGTGGTGGAAGTCAAAATGTTGTTGCTAAAATTGACACTCAAAAAATTAGTACTCGTGATTTTGTGAATTATTTAAGAGTGTTAAATTTAAACGAGCAAGAACGTAGAGACCTGTCAAAAACTAATTTAATAGACAAAATTTTATCTGATTATATTGGTAAAAGAGTACTTTCATTAGAGCTCAAAAGCTTAAATGTTTATATTTCTGATGCCACTCTTAAAGAAATAATTATGAATGATAAAATGTTTTTTAAGAATAAAAAATTTTCGAGAACAGAATACGAAAAGTTTTTAATTACAAATAATCTTACAGCTCCTATATTTGAAACAAATATTGCTGAGCAAGAAAAAAAAAGGCAGTTGTTAAGTTTCTTATCTGATGGGATTGAAGTGCCAGATTTTTTAGTTCAGTCGGAGTTTAATAAAGAAAATCAAATTAAAAAAGTTGATTTTATAAATTTAAAAAATTTTTATAATAAACCTATTTCTGATAAAAAGTTTGAGACTGTGTATAATAAGAATAAAGAATTTTATTCAGAAGAATTTAAAAATTTTAGGATTGCTGAATTAACACCTAATAATATTTTAGGTGTAGAAGAATATAACGAAGCTTTCTTTAATAAAATTAACGAAATAGAAAATAGAATTTTAGATAATTCCAAATTTAGTGATTTAATTAAAATTTATAATTTAAAAGATTTAAAAACTGAACTAATTAATTTTAAATTTGAAGATACTAATGGTATCAAGTTTGCGAAATTAGATAAAGAAGTTTTAAAAAATCTTTTCAATATTGAAAAGAAAAATATTGCAGAATTTTTTAATATAAATAAAAAATTTTATATTGCTGAGTTAGTAGAAACCATAAAAGTAGATAAAGATATAAATAGCAAAGAAGTTCAAGACTCTATTAAAGCTCAAGTAGAAATAGAGAATAAAATTGTTGGTAATAATAAAATAGCTAAAGAAATATCAAACAATAAATTTACAAGATCACAGATGAGCGTATTTGCAAAAGAAAATAATCTTGAAATTCAATCTACTACTCTCAAAAATTTAAAAGAGGGCGATATATTTAGCGTTGGTGTAAAAAAAAGAATATTTGAAACTAGTGACAAAAGTATTAATTTAATAACAGATAATATGCTGAAAAATAATTTTATTATTTATACAAAAGAAACAAACTTACCAAAAATAAAACAAGAAAATGATAAATATAATGAATATAAATTAAGAGCTAAATTGAGACTTGCCAATGAAATTTATAATATTTATGACTTAAGTCTAAATAAAAAATATAAAGTTGAGATAAACAATAAAACTTTAAGTCGGATAAAAGATTCATTCTAATGAAAATTAGTACCACCTTTTCAAAATTTAAAAAAAAACACATTAAAAAAAAAAATCAAATTATATTTACAGAGAAAAAGTGTTTAGATTATAAAAAAATTGAAAATATTTTTAATTTTATTCTTTCTACTAAAAATAGTTTTATTTTTGAATCAGTAGAAAAAGGCAAAATTAAAGGAAGGTATACAATAATAGGTTACAATCCTGACAAGATTTGGAACTTTAAAAAAGATAAATTAAAAATTTCTTTTAACAACAAAACAAAAAAAATTAAAGTTAATCCGTTAAAATATATTAATAATTTAATACAATCTTTGAAAATGGATTTACCGAAAAAAATACCTGCAATGTCTTCAATGTTAGTTGGTTATTTTTCATATGATATAATTAGGTATGTTGAAAAAATTCCTGATAACTGTAAGGATGATTTAAAAATTCCAGATGTAAGAATTTTTAGACCTCAAAATCTAGTAATATACGATAACTTAAATAAAAAAGTTTTTTATTTAAAGAATATTTTTGCTGATAAAAAGATTTCAAGTTATTTAGATGAATTTGCGAAAATAAGAAATGAGTTTAATTTGTTAGATTTTTATAGCAAAGTAAATCTACCTAAAAATTTCACCTATAAGATTAATAAGAATAAAATTAAATCGAATATCAAAAAAAACCAATTTAAAAAAATGGTTCTTAAAGCAAAAAATTATATCACGAAAGGAGATATTTTTCAGGTAGTTCTAAGTCAAAGATTTGAAAGAAAGTTTGAAAAAAAACCAATTGAAATTTACAATTACTTAAGAAAATCTAACCCTTCACCATTTATGTTTTACTTCAACTTTGAGGATTTTAAAATATTGGGAAGCAGTCCAGAAATTTTAGTGCGCTTAAGAGATGATCTAATAACAATAAGACCTATCGCAGGCACGAGGCCTAGAGGAAAAAATCTTAAACAAGATAAAAAATATAAAAAAGATTTATTAACAGATAAAAAAGAGCTTGCAGAACATCTGATGTTATTAGATTTAGGAAGAAATGATGTAGGTAAAGTTTCTGAGATCAATAGTGTAAAAGTTACGGAAAGCTTTAAAGTTGAAAAGTATTCACATGTAATGCACATTGTTTCTAATGTTACTGGAAAATTTAATAAAAAGAGCTCCATATTTGAAGCGTTATTATCAGGTTTTCCTGCAGGCACTGTAAGTGGAGCCCCTAAAATAAGGGCTATGGAGATAATAGATGAGCTAGAGAAAAATAGACGTAATCTTTATGCTGGTGGTATTGGTTATTTTACTCCTTATAATGAATTTGACACTTGTATAGCTTTAAGAACTGCTTTGATTAAAAATAATAAATTTTATGTTCAAGCCGGTGCCGGAATAGTTGCTGATAGCAATCCAAATAAAGAATATTTAGAAACGATTAATAAAGCCAAAGCTTTGATGAGAGCGGTTGATTAAATGAGAATTTTATTAATAGATAACTACGATAGTTTCACTTATAATTTATATCACTATATTTCTAAGTTTAAAAATAATGTTGATGTTGTTAGGAATGATAAGATTAATGCAAAATCAATTTTGAAAAAAAAATACGATAAGGTAGTTATTTCTCCTGGTCCTGGAAATCCAAATCAAGCAGGAAATTGTCTTCAAATTGTAAAACAGATATATAAAAAAATACCTATTTTAGGTGTTTGTTTGGGACATCAAATTATAGGTCAAGTTTTTGGAGGAAAAATTGTTAATGCAAAATATTTGATGCATGGAAAAACGAGTCTAATAAAACATTTTAAAAAAGGATTATTTAAAGATATAGAAAATAATTTTAAGGCAACAAGATATCATAGTCTTATTGTGGATCGCAAAAAATTCCCTAAAAATCTAATAATTACTGCTGAAACTAAAAATAAAACAATTATGGGATTAATGCATAAAGACTACAATATTCATGGCTTTCAATTTCATCCTGAGAGTATTAGTACTAAAGTAGGA
>MDTB01239888.1_pt1 | contig 16030 bp, 10 predicted proteins | sample 811161 | NCBI WGS metagenome assembly MDTB01 (sample SAMN05326650, study PRJNA326480) | marine metagenome | isolation source: seawater | place: Mediterranean Sea | collected 2009 | reverse complement strand
GGAAATGAGGATTCCCCGGCTTTCAGGACCCAAAGGGGACCGCTTGCTTTTTGATGGGTGGGACAAAATTCCAAGCGAGTTTAAGGTCCTTGAAAAAAAGGGAGAGGAAGTAACCCGGCTGATCTGGAAGGGGAATGATCCGTGGAATGAATATGTCACTCTCGCTCAGGGGCCGAAGGAAGGTTCGGATCGTGTGCTACGCATATGGCAGGGGACGGAAGAAAACCCAGAAAAAGCGGATGATACCCGTTTTGTTGTGCAACTCGATGAGATTGACTTCACCTTCGACGCTTCCAAAGGCTACACGCGACTCCACTTTGAACACAACGGTCGTATTCGTTCCGGTCGTGGCGGATTTGGAACACGAGGCGCGCACGAAGCAGGATTTTCTCTCAACGGGCGTATGGAATACCTCACTTATGATGCTCGGGGTGGAATTCTTGAACGAGATTCGCTGAGAGCCGAAAACCGAGGAGAAGACTCTTATGGGCAGTTTCGCTATCGTAATTACTTTGGTCCGCGTAGCTCCTGGACGCGTCAGACGGTACTGACTCAAGAGGGGTATCTCATCGTGCGTGACAGTTACCTTCCTTGCGAGAGTATGAATGGTTATGAAGCCGGACCATGTTGGCTGTTGCGCCCTGAGCTGGATTGGAAAAATGATGATCAACCGCATCGTGGGCCGATCGGGCATGATCCAGATCGAAATTGGTTTCACGCTCCGGCCTGGGATCACGCCTGGTGGCAGAAGGAAAAGAAAAGGCTTCTGGTATGGATACACCCTGGAGAGGGAAAAACCTTTGGCGTGACCGCGCACGACACTACACCTGACATTTCACGGATGATGGGGTCGAACTATTACCCCACGCAAAACTCCCACGGCAAAGCGATATTGAAAGCCGGAGAAACGGAAGTCTTTTTAAGTGTGCTTGTTCCTTTTACGGAAGGAGAAAAGGCCGATCCGATCGCTGAGAAGATCGAAACTTGGGTCACTAATGAGAACTGTCGTGCCACGATTGGGAAGGTGGCGGTTTCCATTGGACTTCAGGGTGAGTGGAAAGTGAGTCGTTAATATGAAAATGAAACAGCAATCTTCACTCCTGATTCTATCCTGGGTGTTTCTTATCGCAATTCCCGGGAGCCTAGCTTGGGCAGATGATCTTCTTACCGGTCATCCGAGACCTTCCTACGAAGACGTTGAGGACATCGATGCAATGGCAACGGCGCTTCAGAAATCTCTCGCCAGCCGTAATAGTTATTCGTTTTCCCGGGGATGGTGGGGTTGGGACCGGCTCCGCTGTCGATATGTTGATGGGGGGCGCAAGAGCGGGAATGAACTCAAGATCCTGGCGGCAGTTTTCCGCGGCTTGATTCTCGATTGGCACGCCAAGCTTGAGGCCAAGGACGAAGGTGATATGATGTTCATTTTTTACACCACCACGAGCGGGGATAAAGTGAAACGTAAACTTGAAGGAGACGACCGTATCTTGCGACGAGATTATCACGGAGGCGGATATCACGGTGGTTGGGGAGGTGCTGCAAGGATGCGCATCTACGAAGAGCTCGCAGCTCGCGGTGTTCTGTCAGATGACGAAAAGGTGCACTTTAAAAAGATCGTTTTTCAAAGTTTAGAAAAGCGATTCATTAACTTCGAGGCCAAGGCCCAAACGGCCTACAACAGTTCTTACGGAAATGCGGGAGGAGTGGCCCTAGCGATCAAGTTGTTTCCAGATGCACCTCAAGCCAAACAGGCACAAGCTTGGCTTGATCGTATTTGGAAGAATTTCTCCAATTTCGGTGACTGGACGGAATGGAACTACTATCCTTACGGCCCGATCTTTTTACATGGAATGCTGGACATCGCCGAAGCGACCGGGCGGATTGAATCGGATCGTGAACTGATCAAGTCCGTTGGAGGACGATGTCTCGAATTCCTTCACGGTGGCGGGGTGCGAGGCAATCCGAATTCGGGAGTGCGCATGAGGAAGAGTTATGAGTCGGTTTACGCCGACCCCTGGAACTACGGCTATTACGATGTCGAGCAATCGGCTCGCGACGGACATTTCTGGTATCGTATGGCACAACACTTCGAGGACCGGGAATTTCTATGGGCGGCGGAGCAAGTGAACTTGGGCGGGCGGACTGCTAGGGGAAATGCTTCGGATGAATATTGGAGTGCCTACAAAAAGCGATTTGGGTGGTTTTCGGAGCGAGATATCTTGCCTGAGATCCCGAGGGGAACTGCTTCAATCGGATTGCTCAGTCCAGAAAAACAAAAGATTCATGAACGCATTTTTTTACGCCCCGGTCGTCTCCCCGGTGATCCCACGGCGGCCTTTTTTCTCTATGACAAGAAGGACCGGCATCTTGATAATGACTCGGGACATCTCTACGAATACATCGCTCATGGAGCGAAGCTTCTTCATAGCTCAGGAAAATATAACAATGTCTATTCTGGAACAGATTTGCGAGGCGGTGGGGTAGGTGAGGAAAGTCTAGATCTTCTTCTGGTGATGCATCAGCGGCATCAGTTTCCCATACACCCGGATCGCAAAGGCGACGAAAGAGATTTTATGCGGCGCGGGTCCATTAAAAACCTAGCTGCTTTTAGTCGGGCGGAAAATAACGATGCCGAAGACAGCTTTGGGCAATATGCTTTTCAGGATTATTATGGTCCCGGAAGCCGCTGGATCCGCCGGTCGGTTTTAACGCGGGAGGGAATCCTTGTGGTGGCTGATCATTATGTTGGAGGAGAAGGTTTGGGTGAAGATTACGTAGCCGGACCGGTGTGGCATCTCGCGGTTTCAGAAAAATCGGGGGAATCAAGTGATGCTATAAAAATCGTGGAGCAGAAGGAGAACTGGTTTGATGCCCCAGCTTTTGCTCATGCCTGGTGGCAAGGAGAAAAAGTCCGCGTGTTGCTTCGGATTCATCAGGATGGTCCCCTGAAGTTTGGAAGAGTCCGCCAACGGCATTCCCAGGACTCGGATCCCAATATCACTTGCTTTGCCTGGCGCCCGATTACACGGGGGAAAGAGGCGCGCTTTTTGAGTGTATTTCTTCCTTATCTCTCGGGCGAGAACCCAAGCGCTTTGTCTGCTGCCATTAAAACCGAAGTGACTCCTTCGGGCGAATGGATTGCTCAACTCAGGGGAATCAAGATTCGCATTGAAAAGGATGGGCAATGGAGTGTTGTCAGAGCGGATTAATGAGTTTTGTTGATTTGGATTTTGAAAGAGTTCATTGGTCAAGCCATGCGCATTTAAGTCATAGCGGCACATGATATTTCGTGGGAGGTTAAGGATGAGTTTGTCTCACTCAAGAATTGTTATTCTACCGATTACAAGGTGCCGGGAGGTGCCCGTCGCAAGTGAGTCGAAGCCATGGTATAAATGGCGACTGATTCGCATATTCATGAGAAGCTGGTTTTCTAAAGAGTTGGAAAATTATTAAGACCTGATTGATTCAGTCCTCATGCTAGGAGTTTCAAAAACGTCCTCTCTTGGGCCAAACCAAGAGCGCTGGAAAAGAGTGCGTCATGTCGTGCTCGATATGGACGGCACGATCTACCTGGGAGGACGCCTATTTGCTGAAACTTTGCCATTTCTGGCGACCCTTGAGGAGTTGGGGATTGGCTGGGATTTTTTAACAAACAATAATTCGAAGAGCCGAGCGGATTACGTAGAATCTCTGGGGCTGATGGGCATTGTCGTAAAAGCCGAGCAGGTGGTCATCTCAACCGACGCGTGCGTCGCCACTTTACGCGGTGACTTTCCGGAAGTGCGCAAGATTTTTGTGCTTGGAACGTCCGGAATGAAAAAGGATTTAGAGGATGCCGGATTTGAGGTAGTGGCGGAGGACGGGTGTGATGGGGTGGTGGTGGGTTACGATACCAGCTTAAACTACCATCATCTTTGTCGGGCGGCCTACTGGATTGGACAGGGTAAGCCATATCTTGCCACCCACCCGGACCTTGTGTGCCCGACCGAAATGGAAACCATTCTACCAGACTGTGGGGCCATCTGCACTTTGCTGGAGGCGGCGACCGGGAGAACACCAGACCGAGTGTCGGGCAAGCCTAATCCGGCAATTCTCGAGACGATCCTGGATCGGAGAGGACTGGATGCGGGAGAGGTGATGATGGTCGGAGATCGAATTTACACAGACATGCGTATGGCCCGGGAAGCGGGAGTTCTGGGGGTCTTAACCTTGACGGGCGAAGCCACACGAGAGGAGGTTATTGATCCGGCATCTACTCCTGATTTAATCATCAATGACCTCGGCGAACTGGAGGCCTTGCTGAGATCCTCTCGATCAACACCCCTTTAACCATGGAACCATTTCTTTATCAAAGTATCGGCGGCGGGATCGTATTTTTCGTAGGAATGATTTTTGCGTGGCGGCAGGGATACTTGGGATGGAGTGGACGGGGATTATGGCATCTCCTAGTGTGTCTTGGAGTGTATTTCCTCTTTTTGGGGATGACGGCATTTCTGCAGTTTGCGCCGATGGAAGAAGCTCCGGCACAAGCATATAAGGGCGGGGCTGAGCACGTCCTGGGCAGCGAGGGCAAGACGCGCGGGACAAAGTTGGATTATGGCATCATGATCGGATATTTCGCGATCATTCTCATCGTGGGGACTTGGTTTGGGCGCCGCCAAAAGACGACGAAAGATTTTTTCTTTGGAGGGCAGCGGTTCTCCGGTTGGCTTATTGGGTTTAGCTTGGTAGCAACCACGGTGGGATCGTACAGCTTTGTGAAATACTCGAACAAGGGGTTTGGGTATGGACTCTCGAGCAGCCAGTCGTATCTCAATGACTGGATCTGGTTGCCATTGTTATTATTCGGCTGGCTGCCGATTTTGTATTTTTCACGGGTGACTTCGATTCCGGAGTACTTTGGCCGACGATTTAATTCGAAGGTACGATTTTGGGCAACGATGTGTGTCCTAGTTTATTTGGTGGGATATGTTGGGGTCAATCTTTTCACGATGGGGAAAGTGCTCAATGCCTTGTTGGGCTGGCCGATTCCGACAGCGGCACTCATTGTTGCGGTGATCTCAGCAACTTATGTGACGGCGGGCGGACAGACCAGCGTGATCATGACGGACCTCTTCCAGGGAGTCATGCTGCTCTTTACGGGGGCTTTGATTCTTTATTTGGGGATTGATTACCTCGGTGGATTTGGGGCCTTTTGGGAGAATTTGCCAAGGGGACACCGGACCGCTTTCCCGAATTTTAATGAAGACCCGGGTTTTCCAAGTGTGGGGATTTTCTGGCAAGACGGGATTGCCAACACTGCCATGTTTTATTTTCTCAATCAGGGGATGGTGATGCGGTTCCTGGCCGCAAATTCGCTGCGCGAGTCGCGCAAGGCAGCCGTTGGAATGGTCGTGATTTTAATGGTGGTGGCAGCATGTGTCGTGGGTGGCGGTGGTTGGATTGCACGCGCGATGGTGAACCACGGAGACTTGCCAAATACCGTGGAAGCGAGCGAAGCATTCTACGTCGCGACAGAATTGCTAAGTAGCCCCGGAGTTTTCGGATTAGTTTTGGCGGCTTTGACGGCAGCGTTGATGTCGACGGTCGACACTTTGATAACGGCGGTAGCAGCAGTGGTCGTGAACGATGTTTACAAACCCTACATCCGCCCTCAGGCCACCGAAGCGCAGATGATGAGAGCGGCCCGGGTCACGTCGGTTTCGGTGACGGTTTTTGGGGTTGTTCTCGTGCCTCTCTTCATGATGTTTGATTCTATTTATGAAGCACATGGCGCATTCACAGCTGCAGTGACTCCTCCCCTCGTGGTGGCATTGTTGATGAGTGTGTTTTGGCGGCGCTTTACCGCCACCGCAGCGCTATGGACGATCGTCGGAGGCCTCATTGCCATCGGGATCTCGTTGTTTGTGCCGGAGGTCATCAAACCTTTTGCGCAGGGAGTGCCCATGAAAGATGCGGGAGATGGGATATTTGATGGCATGAAGCAATTCAAATACATGCGGGCGTTCTATGGGCTAGTGGTCTGTTCAACCATCGGGGTGATAGCGACGTTATTGACCAAGCCGGAGTCTGCGGAGCGGCAAAAAGGCCTGGTGTGGGGAACGGTTGCGGATGCCATCAAACGCTACAAAGGGTCTGCAGGATCCGAGCACGAGATCGTTGAGGCAATGGCGATGGTAGAGCGCCTGGAAGAAGAGCCAGAATTGTGCGGAGAAGCAAAGTTGGCAGGGGTCACTATTTCCCGGGCATTGGCAAACCACCTTGGCGCGGCCTGCGGTGATCTTGTTTATGTCAGCGACACTCGAAAGTGGTTGGGAGGGCTCCGTTCGAGCCACGCGGTTGTCATCTCAGTGTCCGGGGAAGAAGGCGGGCCAATCATCACACTGGGGGCTGATACGTATGAGACAGTGGTAGTTCCGAAACGAGCGGAGAGAGCTGTGCTCGTCCAGCGTCTGTATTAAGACTGACAGGAGTCTGCTCAAAAGCTGCAGAAGATCGGTATGAAGAAGGTGATGCGTTCAGCCGATTTCTCATGTCCCATTGCATTCTTGATCATGGAATTTTAGGGTCCGGGGCGGAAAATTTTGATCTTACTTGAATCCACTTCGAGATAAGGACCTCCGATCAGATCAATACAATATGGTATCGAGGGGAACACAGCTTCGAGACACTCACGAATAGCTTTGGGTTTGCCTGGTAAATTCACGATCAGGGCAGCACCGCGAATGCCAGCGGTTTGGCGGGAGAGGATAGCGGTTGGCACATACTTGAGCGATGTGGAGCGCATGAGTTCGCCAAATCCCGGGAGCATTTTCTGGCAGACAGCCTCCGTGGCTTCCGGGGTAACATCCCGCACAGCTGGACCGGTTCCTCCTGTGGTGAGAATGAGGGTGCAGCTTTCTTCGTCAACGAACTGCCGCAATTGCGTTTCGATTTGATCCTGTTCATCGGGGATTACGGCGTAGGCAGTCTCAAAAGGAGTGGTGACCCACTCCTCGAGTAGGGAGACTGCCGCCTTTCCCGGTATATCTTGATAGACGCCCGCGCTAGCGCGATCAGATACGTTGATGACTCCTAATTTCATACTCGCAAATTAATTACTAAAATGAATTTTCCCATAACGCTAACCCCTATGACAAACGAGAGCTCTGATTGTATTTCCCCGACTTTTTGTTTTTGGATAGAGTTCGCACCTGACCTTTAAAATAGAATCAGATCACCATCCTTCCCGTTCACCCTATCTACTCAGGCTCCATGGCCCTGCTCCCAAAGGCAAATTCCTAGCGGTCAGTTACATTTACTTTCCAAAGCAATAGAGGGTCTTCTGGCTACGAAGGAAGACCCGGTTGTTTGCCAAGGCAAGACTACAACGTTGGTCACGCACCGTGCGGTCACCAAATTGAACTTGGTGCAGAAGGGAAAATTTCTTGGGATCCGCCGCCACCACAAACACCTGTCCGTTGTGGTCTTGGAAATAAATTTTACCATCGCCAAGGGTCGGCGAGGCCTCGATTTTGGCCCGTGTTCCAAGCGCACCTGTCCAAAGCACTTTGCCGCTCCTTGGCTCAATGCAGGAAATTCTTTTGTCCTTATACTCCCCATTTAGAACATAGAAGTGACCATCGTGGTAAAGCGGAGTGCAAACATCGGAAGACACTTCGGGGTCCTCGCTTTTCCACAGCAGCTTCCCGGTCTTCATGTCGACGGCATAGACCGGGCTCTTTTTGGGAGCACAGACTAGGGCAACGCCGCTTCCTGCAACCGGAGAAGGCACCAATCGCCAGTGTCCGATTTTTGTAGGGTTCCAAGTCCCCCAACGCCAGAGTTCCTTCCCATTTTTAGGATCGTGACCAGTAAGAGCATCACCACCAGCCACAAGAAGCTGAAGGTCTCCACCGTCATCGGCGGTCCGACTGAGAACCGGAGAGGTGAAGGCCTCAAGCGACTCAGCCACCGCATCACCCGGACGGTCAGCCTTCCAACTCTCCTTACCGGTCGCAAAGTCAAAGGCAACAAGGTAGGACGGAATCTTAGTTGCTCCCTCAGTTCCGCGTGACATCCCACCGTAATGAAACGGAACGTCACGTTGCAGAATCTGCATGATAAGATTACCGCCCGAAAGAATAGGGCTGGTAGAAAAAGTCCATTGGAACGCGAAGTATTTACCACCTTCCGGAATGAGATTTTTGCGCCACTCTTCCCTACCATCCATAGAGAAGACAATCAGGTCCCCGGTACCAAAGAAGAACGCGACCCGCTTGCCGTCAGTGACCGGGGAAGGCGAGGCAAAATCGCTCCGATCGTCCAAATGCACCTGTCCCTTTGAGACGACCTTTGACCAACGGGGCTTGCCGGTGGAGGCATCAAGACAGATGGCGTGAAGCTCCTTTTTCTCATGATCAGCCGCGGTCACAAAAACATAGTCTCCCCAAACGACCGGGGTGGCAGCTGAACTGCCCGGAACTTGCGCTTTCCAAACGACATTCTCGGTAGGCGAGAACTTGGCGGGTAACTTCATACCTCCCTCCGCGGTGCCATTGAAGTGAGGACCACGTTGAGTCGGCCAATTGGGAGTAGCCATCGCGACAAGCGAGAGAGACAAGCTAAGTGAAATATAGAATAGAGTTTTCATCAGATTACTGGACTAGCCTATGCCATCTATGGAAGGAGACTCAATACCAATCCTAAAAATACAAAAGATTCTACAATCCTGAAAACTAGCACTCGAGACAATATTCGACTCTTGCCCACAATCTACTCCAGTCCGAAAACGACTTTAACCCTTTCCCTTCCAAACAAATTCCCTGCAGTCGACGCCGTGGTTTTTGCGAGAGAAAAAACTTGGCAAAACAGAGTTCGTGTCGTTCTTTTCTCCTACTTATGAAATTTTTATCGATCCTTGTAACGATTGCTGGACTCTCACTTTTCTCTAGCTGCACGAGCACTGCCCCTTGCACCGACGAGTGCTGCGCAGATACTCAAGAGGGCAAGTAAACCCTGTCCAAAACACGGCGAGGCTCCAATTACGATAAGGAGCCTTCTTCCTTGCGGCTTTTCACTCTGGCCCGTAGGCAGTTTGCACCTTTCCTCGGTCGGAGAGGAATCCTTTTGTTCAGCTTGAGAACTAGGTATGACGGATATCTTCTGCCGACGTGATAAAGACCACGTCTTCGGCAATATTTACCCCTAAGTCAGCGATAAGCTCAAGACTTCTTGAGATGAAGATAATATGGAGTAGGGATTTCGTTCCTTCGAGGGATTTCCAAAAACCTTGGAATGATTAGTGTATTCAATCAGCTCACCCAAGTAAAAGAAAGGATTACGATCGGAAACGCGCATATTATGCGTCACGATAAGAATTGTAAAATCATGTTGAAGTTCGACGATTAACTCCTCGATACGGGCCGTGGCAATTGGGTCGAGCGCCAAACAAGGCTCATCAATAAGAACGATTTGGGTTTTCACCGCGATAGTGCGGCCAATACACAAACGCTGCTGCTGTCCCCCGAAAAGAGATACCCGCATCGAGAAAAATTTAGATATCAATCATACCTGCCCGCACTTCTCCATTCATCTTCCCTGCAACAGTGTAAGCAGGACCTCCCTCCTGCCAAAAACAAATCCCTAGCGGTAAACAAACACGAATTTAACATCGGTTCAATTAATGTTTATTCAATAATAATCGATTAAGTATTGGGGAAGAAGATGTCTACAGTGATTACAAATCTCATTTGAATCTCTATGGAAATCTTATTTGTTCTAATCTTTCTTTTCGTTCCTTTTATCCTGCTCATCGTATTGATCTCGAAGCAAAGCACGCAGGGATCTTCGATCGAATTTCTTCATTCAAAATTGGATAAAATTTCGGAGTCTCTTGCGTCTCTTGCAGAACAGTCTCACCCATCTTTGTCAGCAGAAGAACCCCTCTCCGAGACATCTTTGTCAAAGGAGAGCAAAACGGAAATCCCGATTGATCCAGCTCTCCCCGAAGCGAAAGATGCTCTTCAAGATCTAAAGACCATTCCAGAAAAGAGCATCTCCTCGCCTCCCCTGCTGCCTGAAAAAGATCAACGAGAGTTACTTGCACCAAGAATCGAAGAAGCATTAGAGAAAACCGAAGAAGCGGCACAAATCGCCACGAAGGTTTCTGAGCCCTCGAAGTTTGAAACCGCCGCAAAGGAGATCCTTCAGAAAATCTGGAGTTGGATCGTCGTCGGAGAAGAGCATCGCCCTAAGAACGTTACGATGGAGTTTGCTGTTGCAACAACGTGGCTTCTCCGACTGGGTATCTTCATTCTCATCCTTGGTATTGGCTTCTTTCTGAGTTACACCGCAACCAGCGAAGCAATGGGACCTCTCGTTCGGATTTCGGTCTCCGTGCTAACGGGGGTCTTGCTTCTCGTGGGAGGAATCAAACTCATTTCCGGTCAGTATGACCTCATTGGGCAAGGTCTAGCCGGGGCTGGATTTTCTACCTTCTATTTTAGTTTCTTTACCGGCTTCCGACTTGAAGTAGTCGGCGCTCCTCTTGCCTTTGCCCTAATGATTTTAGTGACGATTGCAGCAGGAGTAATCGCGATACGAAGAAACTCACTCTTGATTGCAATTCTAGGCATCGCGGGAGGCTACCTCACTCCCTTTATGATCGAAACGCAGAACCCAAGCGTTGTTTCCTTTCTCGGGTATCTGCTCTTGTTGGGTTCCGGCGTTCTCTTTATCGCCTGGCGGAAAGACTGGAGGATTTTAAACTATATCGGTTTCGCCGCAACAAGCTTACTCACGCTGAAAGCAGTCGATACGGGATTTTCCCCAGAACGCTTCTGGGAATTTATGCCATTCCTTATAGGGTTTTTTACTCTCTTCTCCACCGCTACCTTTCTTTATCACCTAGTCAGTAAGCAAAAAGCAACGCTCCTAGAATTACTCTTTCTTTTTCTGAATGCTAGCGTCTTCCTTGCCTTCTCAGTCCACCTTGTCGAGAACACCTTCTCCAGAGAGGCGATTGCCTTCGTCACTTTGGGACTCGCAGTCTTCTATGTCGGACATATCGCCTACTTTCTCCGAAAGAACATCGAGGACAAAGGACTGCTTCTGAGTTTCATGGGCTTATCTTCGGTCTTCGTTGCCATCACTTTACCACTCGTTCTTTCGAAAGGCTGGATCACGGCAAGCTGGGCCACCCAAGGATTTGTGATGCTATGGATTGCCTCAAGGATGAAAAGCGAGTTCCTCCGGCAGCTCGCCTATGTGCTCTATTTAATCGTCCTAGTCCGAATCGCAATTTTTGATCTTCACGATCAATTTGGTCAATCGATGGCCAGTCTTTCTGGAGGAGAATACGCCCTTGCTCTAGTAGAACGCCTCTTTCTCTTCGGCCTTCCTATTGCCTCATTCTTCGCAGCCGGGCGCCTTTTCTCTCGCGAAGGAAAAAAAGCTGGAACCTGGCTGATCTCTGATAAGAACGATATCAAACCTTGGTTCGGTCAGACGCTTTTCAGTCGAATCTGCTTCTGGGTCGTGGCTGGGCTTTCTTTTCTCGTTCTTAATTTTGAAGCTACTCACACTTTCAATTACCTCTACGAACCTTTCACGCGCCCCGCCTTAACCTTCATCTGGCTTGGTCTGGCAGCAGTTCTCTTTCGTGAAATGCTCGCGAATCCCAATGGACTCGCAGCCAGCACGTTCTGGATGATTATCAGCATTCTCACACTCAAAATTTTCTTCTTCGACATCAGTTTCTGGAATCCGGGACTGAATCTAGTCTATCAAGTAAACGAGTTCTTCGCCGGAGGCGTAATGCGACTTCTGAACTTTGGTTCGCTCATAGCCTTCTTGGTTTTGGCATGGCAGTTTTCCCTACGACATCTTCCAGATTCCAAAACCACGAAGATTTTTGCTTTCGCTTCACTTGCTGGTCTTTTTGGGTATCTCAGCCTTGAAGTGTGGACTGCCCTCAACCAATTCGTTCCCGGATTGAGAATGGGAGGACTCTCCATATTCTGGGCTATCTTTGCCCTCTCTATACTTTTAGCAGGGATCTCAAAATCAAAAGCGGAGCTCCGCGGGATAGGATTGACCTTGTTCACCGCTGTCATCCTAAAGGTATTCGTTATCGACCTCGCTGGCCTCGATCAGATTTTCCGCATTATTTCCTTCATCCTCCTCGGCCTTGTCATTCTTTTTGGCTCCTTTCTCTACCTCAAATATCGCCACCGCTTTCTCACTGATTCTTCCTATCCTGAGAAGAAAGATAAACCATCTGACTCCACTGATTCATGAATCGATTCATTCAACTCATAGCCCTCCTATTTCTCAGCAACTCTTTAAGGGCAGATGAGACGTGGCCACCAACAGCTCCGTTCGCTTTCCTTCGCGACTCTGCGTCAAATTCATCTCAAGAAGGGCTTGGGAGAATCCAAGTCGATCGATCCTTATTCGCAAAATGTGAATCAGACTTTGCTGATCTGAGACTCTTTAGGGTCCGAGAAGAAGAAGTTCTCGAGTGGCCCTTCCTCGTGCGAGAAACCCGCCCAAGGAAGCGAGAGATTGCACCACAGGAAATTTCCAGCGCGATCGTCGCCTTCGACAAAACATCCGAAGACCTCCTTGTTTACACCGTCGAATTACCTAAGGATTCGCCACAAATATCAAAGATGCGCATCCATACTCCCTTGCGCAACTTTGAGAAAACGGTTTCTGTCCACGCCAAAAAAAGAGAAGGAGAATGGTTCCTCCTGATTGATGAGTTTTTGATCCACGACCGCGAGGCCTTTGTCGATTTCAGAAGAACTGATATCGATTTTCCCGGCGGAGATTACGATCAGATTCGAATACAACTTGAAAACGCAACAGATGAGCAGCAATCGGACCTGCGACGAATCACGGAAACTCTTGGCGTAGCATCGGGACCGCAGGTCACGGAATCGACCACGATAAAAACACGAAATTTCCGTGTCGACAAATTCACCTTCTTCACTCCCAAACAACCCCGCCTACCAGAACGAGGAATCGTTAAATACCCACTTGAGATTATTTCCCAGAAACAGATCGTGGAAAATGAAGGGGAGAAAAAGAAAGAGACCGAAATCATTCTCGAAACCGGAACCATCCCGATCAACCAGTTGGCCCTCAGAACAGGGGGGAGTAATTTTAGCCGTAAGGTCCGTATCGAGATCCCACGCAAAGATGACCCCGAAAAATGGAGAGAGATCAATCAGGATACGATTCATCGCTACGATCTGGCTGGACTCAAAGAGGAAAAGCTCAGTTTGCGATTCCCGGAAACCCAAGTAGAGCAGATAAGGCTCATCATAGAGAACGGAGACAACCGACCCATCCAAGTCGAATCTACAAAAGGGAGCGGACCTCTTGTCGAGTTGGTCTTCCTCACGGAACCCAACGATTCATGGCAGATCGCCTACCATGCCCCAGCCATAGAATTACAAAAACCCGACTACGATACCGCTGTCCTTCAGCGAGCCGAAAGGGAAGGTATTGCAAGAGAAACTATCGCAATGAGTAATCCTCGACCTAACCCGGATTTCGACAAACGCGCAGGAATTGACCTCCCGCCGTGGTTTGCCACGAAATGGATCCTACACACACTGATCGCCTTCGTTGTCGGCATTCTCATCTGGGTTCTTTATGGTGCCGCGCGGAAAATTGAATCGGTGGAGTAAACTGGGTGGGATCTCTGAGCTAATCCTATAGTGGACTCAGGATCTTTTCTTCTACATCTATCTGACGAAAGCCGACTCCGCGAAACTTGCCGCAAAAGCAAATTCCTAGTAATCAAGAGATCGCTTGACCGACTAGGGGGTCTTATTCATCTTTTCCTAACGCTGCATTAAGTGTTTTCTCGAAACCTCCTAGAATTCAGTGGAATCCATAACCTCCAAAACTAAAAGACTATGAAAACCTTATCCAAAATCCTCTCTATCGCAGCCCTTTCGGCCAGCTTCACAGCATCCAACCTCCAAGCGCAAACTCTCGGCGACGTGATGAAAGAGGCCGGAATCGAAAAGATGCTCGGCACCTGGGTTGATGCAGATACCAATGGCGAAAACTTCAAGCTCTCATACAAATGGAAAATCAAGGGCCATGCGGTGGAGCTGAGCCTCAAAACTCAGGACACTACTTCCTCAGCACTCATCGTCTTTGATCAAGAATCCGAACAAGTCCTCCAAATGGGGGTGAACTCAAAAGGGGCACTTGGCCGTGGCACTTGGACTGCTCAAGATGGCGCCGCCGTTCTCGACCTGACCCAAACCAATGCCGACGGCGAGGAAGTGGAGCTTAGAGTGACCCATAAAATCGTCGATAAAAACTCGCTTACGGTTGGATTTGAAATGCAATCGACAGGTGACACGGGTGAAATCTCACTGGTGCGCCCTGCAAAGAAGCAGAAAGCAAAGAAACCAAAAGCTGAGTAAGATAACTCCCTCGCCGGCCTTCTCTCCTTTCCGCCAAAAGCAAATTCCTATTAGTCATAGGTTTTGTTTCTGTTGCCATTGTTCCCTGTAATCGATGAAGAGTTTCCTAATGAATAATTGATGCCCCGTATCATTTACCTCAGACTACTCATTGTTCTTGTCACAATCGTGTGCGCCGAGGGTCGCCCCAATGTCCTCTTCATTGCCGTCGATGATCTGAGGCCTGCTTTGGGATGCTATGGCGACAAGACCGCGGTCACTCCGAACTTGGACAAGCTTGCCGGAGAGGGCATTCTTTTCGAGCGAGCTTATTGTCAATTGGCCGTTTGCAGTCCTTCCCGTCTTTCGCTGATGACCGGCCACCGCCCGGACTCGATCCGGGTATGGGACTTAGTTACCCATTTCAGAAAGGCCATATCCGAGGCAGTCACCCTTCCTCAGTTCTTCAAGCAAAACGGTTACCATACTCGATCAATCGGAAAGATCCTGCATGGGAGCGGTTCTCCTTCCAAGGATCCAGTTTCCTGGAGTGTAGATCCGATCCATGACGTCAATCGCGATCCCAAATTCCGCTATGCAAGTAAGAAGAACCTCAAGGGCAAGGGATTGAAGAGAAGCGCATCGGAAAGCGCGGAGGTGCCTGACGAGACCTATATGGATGGTCTGATCTGCCAGGAGGCCGAAAAAGCCTTGAGGCAATATGGCGAAAATTCCCCCCCTTTCTTTCTCGCGGTCGGATTCAAAAAACCGCACCTGCCCTTTTGCGCCCCGAAGAAATATTGGGACCTTTATGACCGGAAGAAAATTTCCCTTCCATCAAACCCGGGGCATCCCGAGGGAGCCCCCGAGCTGGCGACCCGAAGTTGGAGAGAGCTGGAGGGATACACCGACATTCCCCAAGATGGCAAGCTGAGCGAGAAAAAGATCAGGGAGCTCAGGCATGGTTATTATGCATGTGTGAGCTACGTCGATGTCTTGGTCGGTCGTCTGCTCAAGCAACTGGAAGCTTCCGGCCTTGCTGAAAACACAGTCGTTTGTCTTTGGGGGGACCATGGTTTTCATTTGGGAGAACAGGGCTTGTGGACCAAGGCCAACAACTACGAGCTTTCCGCCCGGGTGCCTTTGCTCTTTCGTTTTCCCGAAAAAATCAAGGCGGGTAAACGGTCGGCGGCCTTGGTCGAGTTGGTGGACGTTTATCCCACTCTGGTGGGGCTTTGCGGGCTAAAGGCCCCGTCCGGGTTGGAGGGAATAAGTCTGATGCCCTTGATCGAAAAGCCTGGGCTCACCTGGAAAAGCGCCGCCTTTACACAGTATCCCCGCTCTTTGAAGTCTCACCGGCATCGCGGACCGGGGGACGTCATGGGCTATGCCGTCCGTACGGATACTCATCGATACGTCGAGTGGCGCGAGGGGATGGAGGGTAAGGTTTTGCACCGTGAACTCTATGACCACCGAGAAGATCCAGAGGAAATGAAGAACGTCGCCGCACTCAAGAAGAATACGCAGGCCGTTGCCAGATTGGCCGAAGTCCTTTCCAAAGGTTGGCGCGGAGCACTTCCCTCCGATCCTTCAAAGCCATGAAAACTTTGCCCGCAATT
>MDTB01197137.1_pt1 | contig 16030 bp, 14 predicted proteins | sample 811161 | NCBI WGS metagenome assembly MDTB01 (sample SAMN05326650, study PRJNA326480) | marine metagenome | isolation source: seawater | place: Mediterranean Sea | collected 2009 | reverse complement strand
AAAGAAATTTATATATGGAGAAAATAGAAAATAAAATAAACAACATAACAAACCAAAAAAATAACCAATCGATCACTTGACTCTTTTTGGAACGAGTATAGCCATACCATACACAACAAAAAAACAAAAGTGAAAACATAATGCGGTATCGTTGGTGAATAATGAAATTACCCCCTGCTACTGCCATAAAAATAATCCAGAATGTGATGTAAAGCGTCATTGGGGCTGGCTGCCTTTTTCTAGAGCGCCAAGCCTGTTGTACGCCAGCTAAAACAAAAGGAAAACCCAACATCATCAACAGAGATGTAAAAAGGGTCATGAGATGTTGCCAAGCAATCCAACTATTATTCATCAATCCATTTAACGAAACTGTAATATTGGGCAAGGGAGCCGCTAGATAAAGCACCATTCGCGCAGGCAAATAAAGTAAGTGTTGTAACAAGTTGTTGGGTATTAGAAGCATACCAATTGAGTTTTTACTCCACGATAAAGGAGTCATATCACCAGAAAATGATTGCAATCTATTCAATGCTAAGAGATAATCTACGTTGGAGCCACCAACAAGATTCTGAAGGTACGGCCCAGCCAACATTCCCGCGATGGTAAGGACAAGTAGAAAACCCTTCTTCAGTGGACCTATCTTATTCTTTGATCTCAGCAATAGCATAATTACCCCAACGCTGGCTATAATCGGTATGGCCATGGATGTACGTACAAATAAAATTGCAAAAAACGCCGTACCGGATAAGATAATAGTTTTGGTAAGACCAACGTTTTTAGTTCCAACCAAATAGCGCCCAACGCCTAATACTGTAAAAATAATCAATGCTGCCATCAGAGTTTCCCTGGCAGTCATCACGTCATACCACAGCACTTCTGGCACCAATAATAAGCCAGAGATCGTCCAGTCCTTTGCAGTGCGGTTCGGCAGAGCACTGTAAATGAAACGGATAAGGAACAGCGTGCAAAGAAGTGTTGCAAACGCGTTAATCAGTGCAGGAATAACTGGGTTGTGACCTAAGAGATAAAAAATTGCACCGTAATAAAAGATAATTCCCTGATAATTTGAACCAACTAAAGGATTCCAACCGTTGTTTACTAGATCCCAAGCATCTCTGTAAAAACGCTGCGGGTCATAGCCCCAACTTACCGATGAAGGATCTAACTGCGGTATCCATCCGATGTAAAGCAAGAACAGGGTGATAACCACCTTTAGTAACCAAAAGGTGTTTAATATTTTTAGCTTAGGATCACCCAAGTTCACTTTCGTCCGGTGGCAAAGCCACAGGCCCGAAAGCGTAAGAATGACAAATAGAAGCAGCGTATTTAACAGTTCGACACTTATAGTAAGGCCCATTAGGCATAGGCCACCTCCGAAAAGCGCAACCAGCAAAAATGCTTGCATTGCATTCAGTCCAAAACTTGTGCTTGGTACGCGTGCTAATCGTAAGTCTGCAGTGCTATTTATTTTGATACCGGTATCTTAGATTAATTATGCTTTGGATTCAATCCTATTTCAACGCCACCGAGTGATGGAAAAGCATAGCCGTGCTTACTTAATATAAAAATTCTCTTATTAAACGCGATTTGTTATTTTTCCAGTTCCATATATTTTTTGGCACTGGATGCATGACTCTTATTAGCCTGTAAAAGACCCAATTGTCGGAAGGTTGAGTCCAAACGAACGTCCCAATTGTGCTGGGCCCCAGCCTTTTTCTGTCCCAATCGACCGATGCGCTCTCTTTCTACATGGTGGTCAAGGTAATAGCGAATCTTTTTAACCGCTTCCTGTGGCGATTCATAGCATTCCATCTCTTCGCCCTCTTTGAAGATACGGCATAGGTCAGGATTACGATGGGTCATATAAAGAGCACCAGTCATTAGAGCGTCAAAATCCCGAAGCTTAAGGGTATACACATCCGGGCAGTAACCAACCGTACCCACACCAAGAATAATACTCGCACGCTTTGAAAGGGAGGCCATTTGCTCAGCATTCACATATCCATTCGGCCAACCTCGTCCATAGCAATCAACTTTAACTCCATGATTTTTAATATATTGGATGATTTCTCCACGGGCACCATACTTATTTCCTATGAACAGTACATCAATATCGCGAATTTCATCATCAGATGGTGCAAAGACTTCCGGCGAACTAGCAAGCGGCCAAAAAAGTGCTGGACACCTTTCTACAGCATACCACAGACAGGTTTCGGGAGAAGTAGTTAAAACCATATCTACACCCTCTACAAGACCTACAGAACCTAGCCGTAAGCCATCACTATCGCTCCAGTTTTCAGGTAAACGATCATCCATTGAAATATTAATAACAGGTATGCCCATAGACTGCACTTTGCTAAGGGCTTCCTTTGAAATTCTGTGAGCCCACATTTGCCCAACCAGCACATCAATACCTCCTTCAGCATGTGCCTTCATGACTTGCTTGAGTAATGAATCATCATTAGCTTTTCGAATCTCTTCAAAATTATTAGAACTAGATGACATGGCATTTCCACCCCAAGTCCCATATAAACCTTTATGGTTATAGAATACCGTGACCCTTGCAAGCCGCTGTAAAGCCTGTATAAAACCCGACTCATCCTGATCTCTATTTGTACCTACCCAAAATATTCTCAAGGATCCTGAAGACGCTGGAGTAAAATTAGGATATTTTAATTCAAGACGGCTCTTAAAGTCTGCCACAGTTTTATCTTCACTATAGTTAATGTTAGAAGTAATTGCTTTTCTCTGATATTCAGTAGAGAGTCTGGCCAAATCACGCTTTAACTTATAACCTTTAACTCTGGCATTTATCCAAAACAAGAGTGCAGATTTTTTAGCTATCTTTCTCCAATCAATCATTATTACTTAAAAAAAAATTTATGTAGAAGTGTTATCCAATTTTTGTGATCGAGTCATGTAGCCAAAGCAGAGTAGTTCACTAGAGCCACTATCGCGACGCTCCATCAATGTCAACATTATGATAATAGGAATAGTAATAATTCGAGTTATCAGGCCCAGCAAACTGGAGGAATACATTTTCCCAACAACTCGACTTCGTCTGAGTTCCTGCGCTATAAATGAGAACCATGTTCCATTGGCAACAATCTCTTCAATCTTAAAACCTAACAAGGGTAAATGATGTGTATACCAATAGCGGTTATACCCACTGAAGTGATAAGGAGCAAAGTGGGTTAACGAACAGAACGGAGCGGTCATCAACAACGTGCCACCGGGTTTGAGAATACGCTTAAACTCCCGCAAAGCCGAAACCGCATCAGGAACATGCTCTAAAACTTCCGTACAAAGAATGGCATCAAATGATGCATCATCCACCGGGATACGCGTGATGTCCGACACAATATCGAGCCGTTCGTTGTTCCACTTGCCTGTTTGAAGACCAGTAGCATCTCCATCTCCGTCATATTGGGCAAAATCCTGTGAAACATATTCCAGATGACTACAATGCGGTTCGAACTGACGCTGACCCGCGCCAGCATCCAATATTCTAATGCCTTCCGGCAAATATTTTAGTTGCTTGATAACCCAGTCAATCCGTACTTCACTACTATCACCGCCAATTAACTTAAAATTCATTCATAGACCTAGTTAAAAAAATATTAGTTACTATACTATCGATGAGTTTGCCTTTAAAATTCTGAGATTGTATCTAAAAACTATTCGCCTTTTAAATATTTATCACCCAAAACACTCGGAGTCTTTACGACAATAGTTGTTGTATCAGTTATGGCTTCAAAATCAGTTATTTCACCTGGGCTTAGTGTAATAATATCTCCATCACGCCACTTACTTCCATTCATTAATACCTCTCCATTCAGAATGAGAGTTATTTCTGTTGCTATCTTATGATAGTGCGCACTTTCTTTTTCACCAGCAGAATATTGCTTTACTGCAACTTCACATGCTTCTGTTGAATGAGCTGTTGGATTAAATGCGCCCACAAACCAGCCTTTTACCATTTTTTCAATATGATCATGCTTCATGCTAACTTACTCCCTTCAAATTGTTCAACTAATTTATCAGTCTTCAATGGAATATATTTTGAATTATCAATTTCTTTTACACCAATTTTTTTCTGATTTAGTACCATTTCATTAAATGTAGGTGCAATAAAATAACTACCATCAATCTGTGCATCTTTTTGAATAATTTTTTTTGCACCTTCTACAAAAAAGGCAGTTTTTGAAAACCAGAAAATACCAACAGTAGCAAATAAGCTTATAGGTTTCCGTTGCGCTGCTTCGGTCACAAATCCTTCATTATCTAAACGTACATAGGAATATCTTGGATGCACCGAACGAAAAGTCAACGTTCCTGCATCTAGTTCTCGACTACGGAAATCTTGGATTACTTTACTCAAATCAAGGTCTACAATTTCATTCGCACTAATTATAAGGAGTTCTGCTTCTTGCTCTAGTTGGCAGGTTGCCAATAATGCCGTACAAGCCGATCCTTGAGATAATTCTTGTACACGCGTACATTGTGAATCTGGCACAAGCAGCTTTGCAATTTTTTCTAAATGAAACGCTATTGCATCAGTCTCTAAAAAAGTAAAAGCATATTGGCTATTCGCTATTGATGAAGTGTTACGAACAATATGTTCTAAAACCGAAGCGCCATCCACCTCTGTCAAACATAGAGGATATTCATTATTTATATTTATTGAATTTAATTTACTAGATGCAAGAACAAGTATATTGATAGAAATTTCTTGCTTTTTAGTTTTCATATTCATGTGGTTGCTCCAGATTCAATTTCACGGATTCGATTTAAAATATTAGTTAAGTTGACGTCTGTTACTTCTTTTATTACCATCAAATGCGCTCCAGAATCGCGTGCTGCTTTTATACCATTTTCATTATCTTCAAGGATAAGGCACTCTTTCGGATTAAGAGAAAATTTGTCCATACTTTGCAAATACATCTCTGGGTCAGGTTTTCCGTTGCTAACATCTTCATTCGATATCATCAAATCCAAATAATCTGATAAAGCTGCTCTTTGCATCATGATCTCAACGGAATTCCTTACAGAATTTGAACATACAGTAAGTATGTAGCCCTGTGATTTTAGACTTGATAATGCATATTCATGAATGAAAGTAGGTTTGCAACGACTTGCAACAATTTCCATGGTATATTTTTGTTTCATTTCATTAATAAATAAATGGAGTTCTTTTGGTAGATCTCTCTCAAGAGAAAGCAATTCAAGTTTTTTTAAGGTTGGAAGGCCATCAAAAGTAGTTAGATGATCATAGCGCGATATGGGCATACCAAACAACTTCAACGCACGGTTGAGAGCTTCATAATGCCACTCTTTCGCTTCAATAAGAACACCATCCATATCAAAAAATACTGCCCTAATTTTCATAAATTAGATTCCTTTTAAAAAATGTTCTGTTGCCTTAACAGGGAAGTCAGTACAAAGAATTAATCGATGTTCCTTTGCAAGTGGTAATAACATAGTCCAAAGACCAATATATTCACGACCATGTAACTCAGGAGATACCACACATACTTGCTTACCTTTATTTAGCAAATCACTAATTAATGTTAAATCATACCATTGATTATCAAAACTATCGAGCCAAATGCCATCTATTTGTTCAAACCAAACAGGTGTTTTTTCAACCTCACTCATTCTTGCAAACACGGGGTTGCCCTCCGAAAGATGGTCTAGAGTATCTGGTATTGACATATCAAAAACGAACCAATTTTTACGATCGTAGCCAATCATAGCCTTAGAAACCAATTTAGCTAGTCCATCAGATTTTATGTTGAGCGCTAACAACAATTTATATTTCTCTGACAATGAAAGTAAATTTGAGAATGAGATTTCTCCGTTATTTACAATATCGTGAGAAATTACAAGCTGTCCCATATGATCTCTTAAATCGGTCTCCAAACCAAAACCCAAATCAAAAGAACGTTGAAAAGCAACTACAGTGTTTTTCTCTGATGGAGTTTTCCAGAAACCTCGATGACTGATTATTCTCATACTATTTTCTCATATGCATAAATATCCATATTGGATGATATCTATCACCAAGTTTAGGATGCGGTGAAATTTTTAATTCATACTTTATATCGCTGAATCCCATAAGCTCAAAATCTTTTGTTATGGCATCAAGGTGATCTGAATTTGGTATTGTTACATCACATCCAGCATTAGTTGATCGAGCAGTATAATGATTATCAAACCAATTAATTTTATTATCCCAGCCGAAACCCATTTGGAAGCAAGATTGGCCCCCATCTTTTAACAATCTGCTTAAATCTTTAAATATTTCTGTTCTAACACTATGTACACAAATGTGCTGTAAAGCAATTGTAGAGTATATGAAATCATATTTTTTGTTTATTCCTTTAACTCCAATACCATCAGATAAAAATAACGAATACCTTTCTTCCTTTATACCAAGGCTGGATAAATAAGTCTTTGCAAACTCCAAATTATTTGAGTTCAAATCAACCCCATCTACAATATCAAAATGCGCGTGCATCCTTCCCATCATACGACCAATACCACTTGCAAAATCCAAGGCTGAACCATAATCTCCATCGTAATGCTCTAATAAGTAGTCCTCGTAAGGATATTTTTCATGCGCATCAAACGAACCAACACATAGATCTTTAGAATCATCAAAATTCTATGTATAACCATCATAAGCTCGTTTTTGCATTTTTTGATAATTTTTTATGCCTCTGCTTGGAACAAGCAAGAATAAAAAACTTTTAATCAAATCTAATATTTTAAGAATAAAGTGATAGGAAGGTCTCAATATAAAATAGGCTATGCTATTATTTTTTATTAATTCTTTAATCATATTTTAAAAAATCAATCTTGTTCTTGTTCAACTAAAGTTAGCCAAAAATAATGTTAAATCTTCCGGAGTACCCAGACCATACATACCTGCACCTACTGAACCTACATTATAAACTCTAACTTTTGATCCATCACCTATAAAGATATTGTAAGCAGGTGCTACATAAAATTCCCCATTTACTCGCTCATTATTAGATATCATTTTCTCCGCTGATTTTACAAAGTTTTGACCTTCACGAAAATTATAGATTCCAACAGTTGCCTCACTAGAGATAACTTCTTTTTCAACAACACGGGTTACGTAATCTTCATTATCTAAATCAACAAAAGACCATTTAGGGTCACTTGCATGCATGGTCATTATTAACCCATCTAATGTAATGTCCTCAAAAACGTTTAGATACTTATTAATATCGATATCAATAAACTGATCACTGTTCGCGATCATTAGAGGTGAATCGTTGTCAATAAATGATTTTGCAGTTAAGACAGTACACGCAGCACCTTCAGTGAGGGCATCAATTTCAACAATCTCACACTTCGGTGCCCAAGTAGAAAGCTTCTCTTTTAACCCATATTGATCAACGTGGGCTTTTTGGCAAATGAAAATAAAGCGATGATTTATCTTGGGCGTTAAATTCTCAATTACCAACTGGATCATCGGTTTGCCGTTAATAAGGATTAATGGTTTGGGTTCAGTATAACCAACTTTTGAAAAACGACTTCCTGCTCCCGCCATTGGTATAACTATGTTTAATACAGACATTATTTACTCACTTTTTTAGTTGGTTTATCAAGAATTTTCTCATCAATAATTAAATCTTTCATTGATCCATATAAAATTAGCCAATCATTAAAACTGAGCTCAGGATCAAATAAGCCATATTGAGGATAACGATCATCATTAAGTGTGTACTTATGCCAATACATTTTTATTGAAGCACTATCAATGATAACAAAGCGATCTCTTATAGTATTGAAACTATCTTTCAAGGTCCAAGCGAGATCATATCCAATTCGCTGGAGAAATTCAGAACACAAGTAAACCCCACCAACACGCAATTTAGAGAATTTACGCCAAGTCATTGTTGTCGTATCAAATTCTTCGTCTAGTTTTTCACGAGAATCTAAGGGAATATTCCAATAATTGATCATATCATCAATATGACCATAAAGGAAATGATCCCCAATACCGTATAAACGATATTTCATTGTATCCAATGATGTTCCGACTAATCGGCTAGCCTGATTAGTAACATTGCGTGACAAGGGAAATGATTCTATAAGGTTAAATAAATATGTTTCAAGGCTAGGATGATAAATACGCTGATCAGTACGAGTTTTTAACGCATAATGGGCGCCTAATTCTTTTGCCGCTAAAACACCTGAGCTGGAGGTGGTGATTTGAAAATTTATATTGGAAATTCCTGGATTATCTGGCGGTTTATTTTGAATAACATGGACATTAAACTTTTCCGCTGCTTCGAGTAAAATAGGAGAGACGGTCCACGTTGACAAAATAATTATTGCATTAGGGAAATGACAACGATAAAGCTCGATTGTCGAAAGTGTAAAGTTGTCATTCTCAACAACCGGACCTTGAATTACAATTGCAAATCTTCTCTCCGAAACAGATTGTAAGACACCATCATTGGGTTGATTATTGTGATGTTTTTTATACATCCTGTAAGTAAAAAAATCACTCCCTTTGACATATACGCCGATTAATCTGAATAAGTTTTTTACATATGTTAATCGCATGACTTGTTATTTATCCCACTGGCCTTGCTGAAACTATACGAAGCCTATAAACTACCCATAATAGGTATGATAGTGAGTGAATTATCATCGAATAGACTGCTCCGGCTAAAGCGAAATAGTAGACCCCAACAAAAGCTGAAGCAATACCAATAATTGAACTTCCGACAGACGCCGGTATTAACTCATTCGTCTTCATTAGACCCATTAATTTTGACGAACACACAAGGGCTATGGAGAATATTCCCCCAGCAAAAACAAGCCAAGGTAAAAAATGAGAAATGGAAGAATAAGATTCATTAACAAGCAATTGAAAGATGTATGAATGCAATACTGCGGTTACAAAGACGCCTAAGGATGTCAATCCAAAACCTAAAACAACTACCTTATTTATTAGTTTGCTAACATTATTATTGCGCAGGGAAGATGTTCCGTCACCATACCTTGCAAATAATATTGGCATTAAAAATGACATTGCCATACCGGCGATAATCTGAATAGGGACATAACCAAGTTGCGACAGTACAGAATACAATCCTACAACCTCTGTTGATTGAAACACCTCCAAAGCCCAGCGCGCAGAATTTTGCTGCACTCCCGCAATAAGACCCCAGGTCACAAATGGAAAAGAATAAACCCACATTTTACGCAACAACTGGTCATCTCGAACTATTTTCGCAACGTCATTTGGAATAATTCTACGAAAAAAAAGTAATTGAGAGAATAAAATCAAGGCTGTAGAACTGCTAAAGCCGATAAGGACAGCCGTGCCTGTATTTCCTAGCCAATAGATCATGACTACAGCCAATCCAATTTTCAGCCAAGCACCCAATGCATTATGAAAGGCAACGATTGATCTCTGCCGAGCTGCATTTTGGATACCAGCAAATACGCTGTTGTAACTACCAATCAATGAGAAAACGATTGAAGCAATTGCTAACCCTGTCCAATGCCGAAAGCCAAGTAAGAAGAGACCAGCGATCAATAGAAAGCCGACGATCAATGTCGCTAAGGTGGCATAGAGGATTAAGCGACGGACTGCACGCCAGTACCCAAAAAAATCCTTTTTCTCAATCGCAATAGGATAAAAACGGATAATGCTATTTGACACTACGCCCAACATAGTGGCATTCATCAAACCTGCAACGGTCAACCCTAAAGCAAGCTCTCCGTACCGTATTGGCTCTAAGTACTCTGTGAGCACTCGAACCATCACTAATGAGCCACTAAAAGTGGCTATCTGCCCTACGACGATCCAACTACCTTCTTTTAATAGACGCTTGACTCGTTCCATGCTTTATTTTTGATTCAAAGTAATTTCTATTCCAATCTGTAAAACACTTTACAATGATAGCAGGAAGTTGTAAAGGCTTATTTATTAATAAGATGGTTAATTGTCTACTCTGAGAAAAGTAGAAAAAACAATTTCTAGGCACAAACAATATGTAAACAATTAATAATTAAATCGAGATAACCTATTTTAGTCTACCACGGATCAACTCGGAGGTATTTTTTAAAATCAATGATTTTATTTCAGACATTTTGTCCTTTTCTTCTTTTTCGCTATTTGTGGCATATTCGCGAACAAAAGCAAAAATCAGACCAAGTCCAACCCCCAATATCCCGGCTAAAACAACTGTGCGTTTTTTATTAGGCTTTGATCTTTTCAGCGGAGCTTCAGGTGCATCTAAAATGATCACATAGTCTGACTCTTTCACTTCTTCAATTTTTGTAGTTTCTAATTGCTGTTTAAGAGTCGTAAAAACACCAGTTAAAACCGCTACTTCCCTTCCTAGTCTTTGCTCCTCTAACTGGAGCGCTGGTGAATTTTCAATACGTCTGTTTCTATCCTTGAAGACTTTAAGATTTTCTTCAGCAGTCATTAATTCCTTTTCTACATCTATAATTCGCTCTTGAATAAATTGTTTCGTATCACTGGTTTTAGCTTTGTTATACTTTCGTTGATGTGTATCCAGTTCTTCAATGAGCGCTTGGTTGACTTCTGCCGCGAAGATTGGCTCTGATGCATTAATACTTAATGTTAAAATGGCAGTTTTAATATCCTCAGAAATATCAATCATCCCTAAAAACTTATCGACAGCCATAATCTCTAAAGCATCTAAACCTACTTGATCAATATCATTATCATAAGTCAAGATCTGCAATAGATTTTTTTGAGGTCCAAATTCATTTGTATCAAACTTCCGCTTCAGCATGGATCGTGCCAAAGTCCGGCTTTTAATAATTTCAGGATATACCCATTTTGGTTCGGATTGGCTGGCGGGAATATTGATTCCTAATTGGGCTGCTAGACCCGATGCTTGAGACGTACTGGTCCCACTGGATGAAGACATAATTTTAGCTGTGGATGTATAAATAGGTTTTGTAAAAAATAGAACGTAAATAATCGTTAAAGTACATAAGACCGTTGGTGTAATGATAATGATCTTTAACTGGCGCGCCAGAGTAAACATTATATCCGTTAAAGAAATCGTATCTTCTTCCAAATAATAAGGCTGTTGTATTTCCGGTAGAGGCGGGGTGGACTTGTTCATATAATTATATACTAATTTAGGTAAAAAAGGATTCTGGAAAAAACAATAACCGATTATTGGAATTGAGTTGGTGCGTCATATCCCAATTTGGTGCAATATCTATAGAATAAATAGGTATTTCCCTTTTGTAGCCACATATAATCTTTAATTAAACCAAACTTTGGATCTGGGAAAATGATTTCATAAATAAAAGTGTATCATCAGCTTCAAATTTCTGTATTTTATTCAAATCCACTCTCAAGTCTTTTGTTTCCATTTTTCATGAATTCTAAGCGTAGCTCCGCCCCTTGACTCACATATGATAAAAGCCCAAAAACTATAAAAACCATTAAAAATAAAGTGCGCCAGGCGCACAAAAGATATTACTATCTAATGTATCTCTAATCTCTAGATACTGACTCACCCCAAATCAAAAGAGCCTGATCCATATTGAGTTGCTCCCACAAGGAGCGTAATTCTTTTATTGTAACCACCATGGGTCGAATCTTTCGTGAAATATCTTTGCCACGTCTTTCGGCAATGCGATTCAATTCCATTGTGTTAATATTGCCAATCAAAATTATATCAATTAATCCGGAATCAATTCCTCGGGCATAATCACCCACCAAATAAGCCGTTTTAACATCTCCGAGTTTCTTTATAAGTGTTTCTACCAATTTATCAACACCTGCATACTTTTGGACTAAAGCACGAATTTCATTGAAGAGAGAATGCTCTGTATTTGCATGATACTCTATGGTACGCCCTACATTTTCAGCAGATATAAGTTTTGCTTCTGAAAGGCGGTTCAGCTCCACTCGAACACTATTGGTGGATTCATCAAATTCTGTAGCTAATTCCCTCATGTATGCTCGGGTACCCGGGTTCAAGAAAAACTTCATTAAAAGCTTAACACGAGTTTTTGATGTTATTAATGTTTCTAGCACAGGAAAATTCTTTTATGAGTAACAAAGTTACTCAAAACATGTTTTTATGTCAATATTGTATTTTATAGATCAATTTAGTTTCGTGCTAAAATAATCATTGTTATCGATTGAGCTAAATTGGCAACGATTGCGGTCAATTCTTTGGCAAATTTTGTTTTGTCAAAGGGCTCCTCTTCTTTTTTAGTGCCAACAGAAATTATGGAACCATCCATAACTTTCTTGTTTCCTAACCAACGACTGTATTTGTATGACATTCCATTTGGATAACGAATGTAAATATTATCTTTTTCAGCGTTCTGAGAAAAACCACCGGCCATTTTAATTATATCATTGATACGCTTTCTAGGCTGGTACTTATATAAACCCGGTGCATTTACCTCACCCACTACTTCTATGATTTGGGGTCTCAATGCGATATAAATCCCATCGCCATCTTGAACTGCTATATTCAATTTTGATTTAGGGTATTTTTTAATTTTTTCAATATCCAATTGTACATTTCGGCCTTTTCGAGTAAATGTGCTGGCAAAGGAATATGCATTGGGCCGTAAACCTCCAGCCCTTTCAATTATATCTGTTATTTTTTCTTTAGATGATAAAATTGTATATTGCCCAGGGTATAAAACTTCACCTGTCACAGTAACTTGTTTCTGATAAAAAAAATAGGGATCAGGACGGATGGAAACCAAATCATAGGGCTTTAACTGGAAAGTAATTTCTTGTTTTGAACTATCATCAAAGTTTCCAGATGATACTCTGAATTTTTCATCCATATTAAAGACAATAGTTTCTGCATATTCATTTAATTTATTATTTAATGGATCTATTCTAGCTACTTCTACCCTATACCTGTACACGGTTTCATTTAATCCACCAGCTTCCAAAATCAGGTCTTTTAAGGCCATGTTTGTTTTAAGGTTATAGGTACCGGGGCTGCGTACCACTCCATTAATTGATATAGGTCGCACAGTATTGAAAACAGCCTCAGAATAAACTCTTATTTCATCTCCTGGTAAAAGAATAATATTTTGTTTATTACTTTTATCTGACAATACAATATCCAAATTAAATGGGATAATCGATTTGGTGATGCGGTCATTGTCAAAACGAATCAGATCTGCTCGATCTAAGAATGTTTGAGACTTGTATAATGGGTCATCAAAACCGCCAGCCTTGAATAACAGGTCATGAATGCGCATATTCTCTTCAAAAAGCTCGTAACGGCCTGGACGCTTCACATGGCCCGATATGGAAACATAACGGGTTGCCCCTTCAATCTCCCTAACACTATATATTCGAACTGCGTCATCCGTACGTAGAGTTGTATTGGCCATTCCCTGGTTATCCAATACTTGACCAAGATTAAAAGGAATAATTTCTTTCTCATCACTATTTTCCCTGACTCTAACAAGTTCAGCACGTTTCAGGTAAGTAAGTTTTTTATATTCTTCATCCACAAAGCCGCCAGCCTTGAAAATCAAATCATAAAGTGTCATATTATCCTGTACTAGGAAACGACCCGGGCGTTTTACATGCCCGGTTATGGAAACATAAGTTCTTGGCACCATTTCTGTCATACCATAAATCCGCACTCTGTCCATTCCCTGGAGATATATATCATTTTCAAAATCTTCATCTATAGCTTGCCCAAGATCCAATTTGATTAATTCTTCAGAAAAGTCTGGTTTAATGCGAACCACATCCACACGCTCTAGGTAGGCATCTCCCAGAAGACCATCTGCTTTGTTGATTAATTCACTTAATTTTAACGAATCACCCAAATCATAGCTCCCGGGGCGAGTGACAGCACCACGAAGGTCCACTACATTCTGACGAAGGCTTAATACGGAAAAAATCTGTATACCATCACCATCCTGAAGTGGAAACCTATCTACAGATTTAAGGACCTGCTCCAAATTCACATCAGTATACATTCGATCCATCCCCGACTCTGCTCTTTCTTTGAAAGGAACAATGCGGTCAATCTGAGCGCGATCCAGGTAGGCTGTAATCTGTAAATCTCCTGCTATAGTAATAAGATCAGTAAGGCTCTCTTTTGGTTTTAGCTCATAAATACCACTTCGATTAATTTCTCCTTCTATGGTAACAGTATTTAATCGACGTGGAATAAAAATAACATCATCCAGCTGCAATTTCAGATCTTTCGGTTTTTTCCCTGTGAGTAAATAATCATAAAAATCAATGGATGCTATTTTTTTACCACCGCGTATTAGTTGAATGTCTCTAAGGGAACCTTGGGTCGTAGGTCCATTAAAATAATATAAAGCTGAAAAGAGTGTCGCTGAAGGACTCACTGTGTAGGCGCCTGGCTGGGCTACTTCTCCCAGAACCTGGATTCTCAAGGGGCGTAAATTTCCAAGACTCACATCTAGGAAAGTAGTGGATGTTTGGCCCTGAGGGTTTAAACTTGCATAAGATTGGGAAAAGACCCTGAAAAGTTTTGATTCCAGAAGATTAAGGTTCAAGCCATTAACAAATACCTGTCCTATCTCAGGGATAAACACAAATCCTTCCCGATCCACAGTAAGTACTTGACGGAATTGGGTCTCCCCCCAAAGCATAACAATAATTTCGTCACCGGGACCGATAAGATAATCCGGATCCACAGCACCAACAGTTGAGGCTTGGAATAAAGCAGGATCCCGTGCAAAAATATCGTAACCAAAATAGGACAATCCGCTTCGAGCAGGTTGTGCTTTTGATTCAATGTCCTGTCCATAATCATCCACAATTTCCAGGTCATCTTCACCCATAATAGACATTTCCTCATCCGTAATAGGCAATTCTTCACTCACTAAAGGCTGCATAGTCTCCAACGCGGGTTGCTCTTGCGCAACTTTATTGGATTTACCAAGTTCCGGTAGCCCTATCTTTTCTGATGGTTCGGAAATAGATTGTCCGGATTCCGTATTTGAAGCTTTCTCTTTTTTGATAGCGGTATCAATCTGTTTTTCAGTAAATCCCCTTGCCTTAGCTGCATCTCTTGCTTGGTTTACTGACATACCTGTTTGGTTGATCACTTCCTTAGCTTGTCTAATCTGTTCTGAGGTTTGGCCTAATAAAAGGCTAGTAGATATAATTATTATTTTAAATATGCTTTTCATAGTTAAGTCCTGAATATTAATTATTTAGTAAGTCCCTAAATATCCACTGGGGTTATCATCAAAATATGACCCCTCAACAGAATTATACGTAAACAATGCCATCCAGGACCGTTTACGTTCTTCAAAGCTGATAGTTTCATTATTTCCCTTTGCAAGGGCTTTACCTGCAGTATCATTAGAGTAAAGACAAATCACAATATTAGAAAACTCAGTAAAGTGTTTTACAAGATCTTCACAAAGCAGACGTTGACTTTCACTACTCGAGTTTATATTTAAAGTAACATAAACTTTACCCTGTTCAAATTGCCCGGATAATTTGTCCACTCGCTCAATAGTATATTTTGGAAGGATTGCTTTAGGCTCTACAAGTTTATGTTTTAGATCCTTTCTTTCTAGGGTGTTTTTAACTATAGGTTTAATTTGATTATCAATGATGGGTTTTACAGGCTTAACATCATTTACACTTTCAAGATCTTTAACCTTTTTAGGGGTAATTAAAATAACTCTTTCTTTTTTACCTTTGTTTGTTTTGAAAAAATCATCAACGAATATTGTTATTCCAATTGTCACGACAATAATGGCTATAGTTGACCTAGGATTGAAATTAATAAATGGCTTTATTGAATTGGAATTGCGGTTGCTTTTACTCTCGTACTGCATATCCAATTCATTTTGCTTGGTCTTTGCTTCAGATAAATCCTTTGTTCTTAGAGCATGAAAGATCCGCTTATCTTTTTTCCCACTTTCTGGATTAATTACATAAGTTTGGTAATAATAATAACCATCCCTTCCTTTTCTATATATGCTACTCATTTTATTTTTT
>MDTB01122305.1_pt1 | contig 16033 bp, 12 predicted proteins | sample 811161 | NCBI WGS metagenome assembly MDTB01 (sample SAMN05326650, study PRJNA326480) | marine metagenome | isolation source: seawater | place: Mediterranean Sea | collected 2009 | reverse complement strand
TGTGTTACCGCGCCTAAATCTGCCGGCACGTCGGTTTCTCCAACACCATTACTACCCCAGCACCGCACCTCATCATCTGCTTGTAACACACAGGTATGAGTGAAACCCAGCGCGAGTTGTTTCACCGGCCCCAGGTCTGCCGGGACGTCAGTCGGTTCAAGATTATTAGCGCCCCAACACCGAACCGTGTTGTCGGCTTGCAATGCACACATCTGCCCTGCACCCCCAAGAGAGCTAGCGGAACCCAATTGACAGACTTCATCGCACCGATCTGGCGGTGGCGGCGAACAATAGTCTGGATTGACCTCAGCGGTAACCGCCGTAACGCCGACCCTAAAACTCAGCAAGGACCTCATGGCAACCCGAAAGTCCTGTGGCGCATGCCAACCTGCACCCACGATGATGAATTCAGTCGTGTAAAACCCCGCGGGCAGGTATAGGTTGTCGTCCCGATTAAGGCTAACCCTCACCTGACCGTGCCCACGCTGAATGCCGTCATTCATTTTTAGCCATCGGCCTCCAAATTTCTTTTGGATTCTTAGAATCGCATCATGACGCACTCCAAATTCGTCAGTAACAATAGCCGTGACGCTGGCATGTCCGCATTTGCCGCTCGAGAGATTACGGTCAGGAGTGTGCACCTCTGAATGAGTAATATTGGTTTGAATTGGGACGTAGAAATAAACGCTAGAATTACCTGAGGGCCTACGACGGGAATAATTACTCGAAGTTTGGTTTAGGTTGATCGAATCGATGGACAGGATACCGCCATGCGCTTCCTGGTAGGGATATACCTCGTTATGCAGTAGCTCCTGCATGCTTTGCTCCGCTTGGGCAAAGTAAACCGGGAGCGTTGCTAACAACGCAAGTAACGCTAGACTCTTTCTCATAACCCCACCCTCGTATTTTCGCCACACTTTCTGAGTCTGGGCTTATCCCCCGCGACTTGCAGAGCCTTCTACGATTTTTGAGAACTGGCTGCGCTTGGAATACGCTTGGAGGCGGCATTTGAGTGACAGGTGGCGATACCAGGTCGGTGTATCTCGCGGACATTGGATCAAAGGCTAAACCCGGCAGTCGGCACACAGTTGCGGTTATGAGTGCTGGACCTCATCGAAGCTGCCGCTACAATGCAGCGGAAAGACACACTGCAGTTATCATGAACTTTAAATCAAGTCCTACACCCTCAGAAGCCATTCAGGCGGCCCGGTCAGCTCTCCAGGAGCAGGTCATTGGCCAACCCATCCTCGTTGAAAGGATGCTTATGGCCCTGATCTGTGGCGGACACCTTCTTGTGGAAGGCGCGCCTGGCCTCGCCAAGACGCGGGCTATCAAGGCACTCGCCAATGTGATTGAGGGCGATTTTCATCGCATCCAGTTTACCCCCGACCTACTGCCCAGTGACGTTACCGGCACAGAAATCTTCAGGCAGGAAGACGCCACGTTCACCTTTCAACGGGGGCCCATCTTTCACAACCTTATTCTGGCGGATGAGATCAATCGGGCGCCGGCTAAAGTCCAGTCGGCGTTGCTCGAAGCCATGGCGGAAAAACAGGTCAGCTTTGGACGCCAAACTTTTGCCCTACCGGACCTATTTATGGTGATGGCAACCCAGAACCCAATCGAGCAGGAGGGTACCTACCCCTTACCCGAGGCACAGCTAGACCGATTCCTACTGCAGGTCTGCGTGGAGTACCCGGATCGAGAAGCCGAGGCCTTGATACTCGACTTGGTCCGTGCAGAATCTCTCGGCACCAACACCCCGGCGTTAGCCACCCCCTTGGTCTCTGAACAGCAAGTTCAGGCGGGCAGGCGCGAGATGCTTGATCTGTACATGGCCGAGCCGGTACAGCGCTATTTGATTGAGATCATTATGGCCACGCGCAACCCGCCAGCCGATCTTGCGCCCTACCTGGAGTACGGGGCGAGCCCCCGGGGCAGCATATCGCTGGACCTTTGTGCACGAGCCAACGCCTGGCTGCAGGAGCGAGATTTCGTGACCCCTGAGGACATTCAGCGCATGGCGCCCGATGTGCTGCGACACAGGCTCATTCGCAGCTTCGAGGCAGACGCTCAGGGCATCTCAAGTGATGAACTGATTGACCGTCTTCTGGCCCTTGTTCCTGTTCCCTGAAGGCAGCTCAGGTGACTAATCGCAATACGTCCTCGGCGCGCCCGGTCAGCGACATCATCACCGGACCCTACCTCTCCTTAGAGGCCTTGCTCAGACTGCGTCACAGACCCTTTCGCCAGGGAGCCAGCGGGCGCTTTCAAATTAGCGGCAGCCGAGCCGGACAGCGCCTCTCCAGCAGCAAGGGTCGCGGCATTGACTTTGCCGAGGTGCGGCAGTACCAACCCGGCGATGATGTCAGGACCATTGACTGGCGGGTTACCGCGCGAAAAAATACGCCGCATACCAAACTGTTTAGGGAAGAGCGAGAACATCCTGCGCTCATCCTTGTCGACCAGAATCAGCATATGTTTTTTGGTTCGATACAGCGTCTCAAGTCTGTGGCTGCTGGCGAGCTTGCTGCTCGGATCGCCTGGCAGGTCACTGCCGTTGGTGATCGCGTCGGGGGAATGGTTGTCAGTAACGGCCGTGAGCAGCTATTCAAACCTGTACAGACCCAGAAGGCTGTTGCTCGATTCTTAGCCGCCATCGCTACAGCAAATCAAAATCTCAATCGACTGCCGCCGCAGCGCGGCCCAGCATCCTCCGCCAGCGCCCTGAGTAAGTTTAGACAGCTAGCGGGCGCGCGCTATCGGATTTTTGTCATCAGCGACTTTAGTGGGCCGATCTCCGCCTGGCAGGATCAGTTGCTGCCCCTTGCTCAGGACCATCTGGTCAGACTGCTGCACATCGTGGACCCACTGGATGCAGAACTGCCTCCCGCCAACCAATACGCGATCAGCAGCGCTGGACGCCGGCATCAATTCAATTCTGGCGATGACTCGCTAAGGAGTCGCTATCGCGGGGTTTTTGAGGAGCGGGTCCAAGCGCTGAAATCCCTCGAAGGCCGACTCACCTATACGTCCCTAAGCACAGCAGATCCGCATTGGGACCACCACGCCTGGACCTCATGAATACCGATCCTCTCGCGGCGCTGCGCGATATTTACCTACCCAGCGAACCGTCCTGGTGGCCACCCGCGCCCGGATGGTGGGTGCTCGCGATCGGACTCCTGCTAGCGAGCCTTTACCTGACGTACTGTCTCTATGGTGCCTGGCGTCAGCGGGCGCCCATTCGAGAAGCCTTAAGGCTCCTGCAGGCCAGCTACGATGAACTCCAGCAAGGCCACATCCAAGCCCTGCAATACCTCAACCAAAGCAATGAAATCCTCAAGCGCGTGCTGGTGAAATGCCTAGGCATAGAGGACCTTGGACCCGAGGCGGATGAAGTTTGGCTTAGAGCGCTGGATCACTTCAGCAAACGGGATTTCTTTACCCAAGGTGCAGGTCGGATGCTGGGCAACAGGCGTTTTGCACCAGTACCTGAACCCACCCCAACAGACCTGGCGGACCTGTACGCGACCCTAAAGCGCTTAATCAGCGCCCTTCACCCCAAGCGGAGCCCGGCACAATACCTAGCGTATCGGCTGAAAACAGAGGCGATTGGTCATGATTGACTGGGTGTGGCCTCTCTCCTTCCTGGCTCTCCCACTTCCGCTGGTTGTGAGATTGCTGAGCAAGCGTCAGGCTCGGCCCGTTGCGGCACTGAGCGTCCCTAATCTAGTGGACTTCCAGGAAGTCATTGAACATCGGCAAACGGACAGCCGAAACCAGTGGGTGCGACTAACTGCTCTGTTCATCATCTGGTTGCTTTTGATCACCGCCATCGCACGGCCTCAATGGATTGGCGACCCGGTCAGCCTGCCGACCACGGGACGAGACCTCATGCTCGCCGTGGACATCTCGGGCAGCATGGCCACTGAGGATATGGTTGTTCAGGGCGACCTCATCGACAGGTTGAGCGTGGTCAAAGCGGTTATCGCCGAGTTCATAGCAGCCCGAGGCGGCGACCGGGTTGGACTCATTTTATTCGGCACCAACGCCTATCTTCAGGCACCTCTTACCTTTGACCTGAAAAGCCTAGAAAGCCTTCTAATGGAGGCACCAGTGGGCATCGCCGGGGGAAAGACGGCGATCGGCGATGCCATCGGTCTAGCGGTCAAGCGCCTAAGAGAACGCCCTCAGGAAGAAAAAGTGCTCATCCTCCTGACCGACGGCGCCAACAATGTGGGCGAAGTTGAACCCGAAAAAGCAGCAGAGCTGGCGGCTAGAGACGGCATTCGTATTTACACCGTGGGTGTGGGTGCTGAAGAAATGCGAGTTCCAGGCCTGCTCGGGCGCCTAACCGGAAGAGTATCCAATCCCTCAGCAGACCTCGACGAGCAGACCCTAGAAAAAATTGCGGGGGCCACCGGCGGACGATATTTTCGCGCCAAAGATCCGCAAACCCTGCTCGCCATCTATGATTTGATCGACGAGCTTGAACCCGTAGACCAGGAAGCGGAAATTTTTCGACCCACCCAGGCGCTGTACTACTGGCCACTTGCCATTAGCCTGATCTTGTTCTGCCTGCTGCTGTTATTCGATTTGATTCGCGCTCGGCACACTCAGGAGGTCGACCATGCTTCCTGAGCTGTTTCACTTTCTACGGCCTGCGGCGCTCCTGGGCCTTATCCCTCTAGCGATAATCATCTACTTTTGGATTCGCCATGTTGGCGCATCTAATACCTGGCGAGCAGCGGTGAGCGAGGACTTGCTGGCGGTCCTGATGGATCCCAAGGAGCACGGTCGCAGTCGCGGCATGGGCTATCTGTTATCGGCCCTCGCCTGCATTGGACTGATTGGCATTGCAGGTCCCACCTGGGAAAGGCTGCCGCAAAATGTTGAAAAAAATAACGAATCCCTGGTCATCGTACTGGACCTCTCCCTCTCCATGCTCGCGGAGGACGTCTCTCCTTCTCGGGTTGAGCGGGCGAAACAAAAAATTGTGGATATTCTGCGGCTGCGCCAAGAGGGCATGACTGCCTTGGTCGTCTTCGCGGGAGACGCGCACAAGGTTGTGCCGCTAACTGAAGATACCAAGACTATTGAGAATTTATTGGTGGCCCTGACGCCCGCAATGATGCCCGTTTTCGGTAGCGATGCCGATCACGGAGTCGCCCTGGCCCGGGAGCTCTTGGCCAATGCGGGCATGCAGGAGGGACGAATTGTTCTGCTGACGGATGGTCTTGAGACTGCCAACATCTTTGCCAGACATAGAAGCAAGGCCTTCCCCATCTCCATCATTGGCGTTGGCAAATCCGAGCGAACTCAGGTTCCCCTCTCCGCCCCAGGACCAGATCGTCAGTTCTTGACCGATGACCAAGGGCGCATCATTAAAGTGGATTTTTCTCCCAACCTGCTGACGCAGGCAGCCCAACAGAGTTATGGCAACTATGCGCCCCTCTCCCTCAACGATGCGGATATCGAAGTTGCCTTGGCGACGCGGCTCCCTACGGAGGATGTCACCATTGAGGTCGAGCGAGAATTCGATACCTGGATGGACCAAGGCTTCTGGCTGGCCCTGGTTATGGCGCCCATCCTCCTGATCTGCTTTCGCCGAGGCGCCCTGGTGGGCATGCTGCTCGTGCTATCGGTCCCCACCGGGTCCCCCCTTGCCGAGGACACCACCCCTATGGCCGCGAACCAGAGCCTACCGCACCCCTTGGGCAACCTATGGCAGGGACTGTGGCAGCGACCAGACCAGCGAGGCTACCAAGCCCTGCAGGCGGGAGAGCACGACAAAGCTCGGTCGCTCTTTAAGGACGACGCTTGGCGCGCTGCCGCCCTCTATCGGGGCGGGGAATATGAGCAGGCGGCGCGCCTTTACAGTCAGAGCGGCGGGAAAGAGGGGCCGTATAACCTGGGCAATGCTCTGGCGAAACTCGGGGACTTCGACGCCGCAATTGAGGCCTATGATCAGGCCCTTGCCCAGCGCCCTGACCACGAAGATGCCGCTTTCAACAAGGCATTGGTTGAACAACTCAAACAACAGCAGGAGACCGAGCAATCTGAAGCGGACCAGGCGTCATCGGCTGAACAAGAACCCTCGTCCTCTCAGGAAGACGCCCAGGAGCAAAGTGCCCAAGAAGAAGAGGCCGAGCAGCCCGAGCCTAAGGCCTCCGAGCAGCAGGCAGAAGAGGCCGAAACTGAAGAACCCGGGGAGCAGTCCGACGCAGAGCAGCGACAGGAAGAAAAAGAGGCTGCGCTGGAAAAATGGCTGCGACGGGTACCCGATGATCCCGGCGGCTTGCTGCGCCGAAAATTTCAGCATGAAACAAAGAGAAGGCTGCGCCAGGGCGACTATAGCCGTCGTCAGGGAGATCAAATTTGGTAGCCCAACGCCCTATTTTTGCCTCGATGAGACGCATCCTGTCGGGGCTGATTGCGCTCCTGCTCCTGTCTCCCGGAGCCCAGGCGGAACTCGACGTAAGGCTGTCAGATACGATTATTGAAGAATTGGACTCTGTGCAGCTATTGATCCGCGATCGAGGAACGCAGCAGAGCGAGACTCCCGACCTATCACCCTTAAGTTCGGACTTTCATGTTATGGGCGTCAATACCAGCAGCCAGTACCGCTACACCAACGGCCAAACTCAAAGCTGGGTGGACTATCAAATCACACTTCAGCCGAAGACCGTCGGGCGGCTTACAATCCCACCGATCACCATTGGCGATAAACAAACGGTAGCCCTGGCGCTTGACGTGCGAGCCCTTAACCAAGACACGCGCAACCGGATAGATAGCCTCGTGTTTTACGAGCAGGACTTCTCTGCTGATGCCGTCTATGTCCAGGCCGAATTGATTATGGTCCGGCGTCTCTTTTATGGCGAAGGGGTACAGCTGTTTGGCGGACAACCTCCCCCGCCGGACATTGTTGATGCGTTAGTGGTGGAGCTAGGCGAAGCACGTACCGGCACCACCAATCGCGAGGGCCGCAGCTACGGGGTATTTGAACAACGCTTCGCTATCTTTCCTGAAACCAGTGGCAGGCTCTCAATCCCCGCCGCCAGCATTTCCGCCAGTGTTCGGCTATTCGATCAAGGGCGCGTCACGCGTAAGGGCGTTCGTATTCGCACCGAACCCAAAACCATCCTGGTCAAACCCATCCCATCGAGCTACCCGAGAAATGAGCCATGGCTGCCTGCCCATTCCCTGCAGATCACTCAATCCCTCACCCCAGACCTAGCAGAAATCAGCACTGGTGAGAGTATTCAGCGCCGAATAGCCGTCCAGGTTCGGGGCAACACCGGTGCAAGTATCGCCGGGTTCGACGTCTCTCAGGATGGCGGTAATTTCCGGCTCTATCCTAAACCGCCTCAAATTTTAGACGAGGCCCGCAGCGACAGCATGTATGGTCAGCGAATATGGACAGCGGATATCGTGCCATTGATGCCAGGGGCTCAAAGCCTGCCGGGCCTTTCCATCTCTTGGTGGAATACGGATACCGACGCTCTCCAGGTCACGACGCTGGACGCTCTCGCTCTGACCGTGATTGGCGCAGCCGCTCCGGACACCATCTCAGCAGCAATACCCCGCGAAAAACCCGATTCCGTTTCAAAGGTGCCTGCCGAACCCGTCTCTGATAACGGCGGGATGAGCCTGTCCAGTTTTCTGAAAGGGCTAGTGGGGGGGCTGATAGGCTGCGCGATTCTGCTGATCTGCATCACCCTTTATCGAAAGATCAGGGTGTCAGGCCATCGCCTTGGGCACGCCAAGCGCGACCTGGACACGCTTCAGGGCACCCTGCTTCACGCCATCGATAGCGGTCGGGTTGCCACGATTCGCCCCGCCCTGTCGGCTTATGTAGAAGCTCGGTTCCGGGTAGGGCCAAGCGCAGGTCTTGAGGCCTTTGCACAGAGCTCGCCGCTAGCCGGCCCCTTCCTTGAGGCGCTCGCGCGAAACGCTTTTTCCCAGGCCTCAGATCAAGACGCCACCCTCAATGCGGATCAGATCGACAACGGCAGGCGCGCTGTAACACGCCTAACCAGCCCGAGCCGTAGACCTAAGCGTGCCTCTCTGCCCCCGCTGTATGCGGGTTGAGCGGTTACGCTAAGGACTTGGTGACGATTTCATATAAATCCTTGGATAGGCTGGGGCGGTCTGAAAGGAGCTGAAGTTGATTTCTCATTAACCGCTGACGAGTCAAATCGTATCGACCCAGACGCGTTAGAGGGGTCGCTAGACGGGCAGCCAACTGTGGATTAAGGCCGTCGATCACTGCCACGGCCTGTCCCAAAAACTCATAGCCGCTGCCGTTCAGGGCATGGAAGCGACGATTGTTCAACATACCGAAAGCCCCGTAGACCGAGCGCGCTCGATTCGGATTACGTTGATCAAAGGCTGGATGTGCCACTAAGGCCTGTAACCCATCAATGTCGATCTGGGGACTTTGCGCCTGCAGATTGAACCAAAGGTCAATCACCAAGGCGTGGTCCTGCCAGGTCTCATAAAACTCCGCGAACAGGGATCTGCGGAACTCCGCAGATAAAACCTGACTGCGGGAGGCGATGGACAACACCGCCCGACGATCCGTTAGATTATCCGCTGCGCGATATCGCGCCATCAGAGCATCCTCAAGGGCCACGCCATCGAGTGTCTTGCTCCAATAGCCAAAGGCAACATTACCCAATGCCCGCCTGGCCATGCCTAGGGCATCAGAGGTGTAGCCCTGACCTGATTCGCATCTGTCTACTAACTCTGCCCACAGCGCCCCATGCTCGGTGGCCACCCGCAATAACGCTCCATCACGGACATCAAGAAGTTGATCAACGTCGAAGCCCTTCAACTGTTCAAAGAGGTAATTTTCTGCGGGCACCGAAAGCATCGTGGCCGCCAACATCAGTTGTTCAGAGTTATCCCACTCGGAAATAGAGCGAGCCAATTGGCCAAGCACCGCTACGGGATCCGTGGTGGGATTTTCCTGGGCTGCATCAAATAGCTTTAGCCAAAGGGTCTGCAGGGAATCCCAGCGCACGAAGCCGTCCTTATCGTGCATAACCAGAAAGCCATGCTCCTCATCACTGCGCGGATATTCCACCAGCACGGGTGCAGAAAAACCCCTCAAGAAACTCACCACCGGCTTCGTCGACAAACCGCGAACGATCAACTCCGTTTTTTCCTGCCGGATGCCAAGCATCAACGTCTCACCCTGATCACGGATTTGACACTCTCCAAATGCTGTGGAGAACTCAAGATCAGACCAGGACAGGGGCTGCCCCTGTTGATCAATCAGCCCCACGCTCAGCGGCATATGATACGGCAACGCCTCGGGTTGACCCGCAAGAGACGCACCGCGCTGGGTAACGGTTATTTGCAGTACGCCCTGGTCGAAATGCTCCGCCACGGAGAGGGTGGGGGTTCCGGCTTGGGTATACCAACGCTTGAACTGATCTAAATCAATTTGCCCCACTTCTGCCATGGCTGCGGCAAAGTCATCTGTGGTCGCCGCGGTACCGTCGTGTCGGTCGAAGTAAAGATCGGTGGCGTGACGAAAGGCTTCATCACCCAGCAGACTACGGTACATGGCGACCACCTCTGCCCCCTTTTCATAAATAGTCGTCGTATAAAAGTTCGATATTTCTAGGTAGCTCGCCGGCCTTACCGGATGCGCCAAGGGGCTCGCATCTTCGGCAAACTGGACCGCGCGTAAAAAACTTACGTCCTCAATGCGCTTAACCGCCCGAGAATTCATGTCGCTTGAAAATTCTGCGTCTCGAAAGACCGTGAAGCCTTCTTTCAAGCTTAGCTGGAACCAATCGCGACAGGTCACGCGATTACCCGACCAATTATGAAAATATTCGTGGGCCACAACGGCCTCGACGCGCTGGAAGGCCTCATCCGTAGCGGTATCCGCCGTCGCCAGAACACAGGAGGTGTTGAAGATATTGAGTCCTTTGTTCTCCATCGCCCCCATGTTGAAATCTTCAACGGCTACAATCATGAAAATGTCCAGGTCGTATTCACGGCCAAAGCGTTGCTCGTCCCAACGCATGGATCGTTTCAAAACGTCCATGGCATAACCGCATTGGTCAATATTGTGCGGCTCCGAATAAATCATCAGATCAACCTTTCGACCGCTGAGGGTAGTAAACGTGTCCTCTAGCAAAGCCAGGTTGCCCGCCACCAGGGCAAAGAGGTAGCTGGGTTTCTTAAAGGGGTCCTGCCAAACCGCTTGCAGCCTGCCATCTTCGAGCCGAGTTCTAGAGACCAAGTTGCCATTGGACAGCAGGGTCGGATAACGCTCTGCGTCAGCCGTGATGGTGATTGTGAATTTAGCGAGCACATCTGGACGATCCTGATAGTAGGTGATCTTGCGAAAACCCTCGGCTTCGCATTGGGTGCAGTACATGGCGCTAGATTTATAAAGCCCCTCTAGCGCCGTATTCTTTTGAGGATAAATCTCACTCACCACCTCAACTTCATGGGATTCACCGAGTCCGGGGATGCGAAGGGTTTCATCATCTAGGGCATATTCGTTACTGCTCAACGAACGCCCATCCAGCTTCAGCGACACCAGCGTTTGATCTTCACCAAAGAGCAGAAGCTCAGAGGCCGCCTCTCGTAGCCGACGCACAGATAGCGTGGACGTTACCCGGGTGACTTCGTCGCTGATATCAAATTCAAGCCTTACCTCATCCGTTGTATAGTCTGGCGGTGCGTAATCTACCAGCCTGATTGCCCTAGGTTGAGTTTCCAGAATTTGAGCTGACATACGTTGTTTCCCGTTAACTTTTCGAGCACCAAAATCTAGGCCCGAGTGCTGTTGCTTTTCCGCTTCTTCCTGCGTCGGCTCCGGGACCAGCGGTGATGATGGCCTAACCCGAGCAAGCGCTTCAGTATCGCGGATTCTTCAGCCGTTGCAATCCACGAACAGGGCTTGGAATCTGAACTGCCGTTGACCCCATAGGGCACCAGACTTTCCTGCCTCCCTACGATCTTGTAGGCTCTCTCCATGCTTCAAAATGTCGACAAAGAGGTCATTCAGCAGGTCAACCAATGGCTGCTTGCGGACCGTGCCTGTTGGTTAGCAACCGTGGTGCGAACCTGGGGCTCCTCGCCCAGGCCCGTGGGATCGCTGCTTGCCTGCAACGCTGACGGTGAGATGGTCGGGTCCCTGTCCGGGGGCTGTGTTGAAGATGACCTCATGGAAAGATTGACCGAAGGCAGGCTCGCTGCCCACGCGCCCCAGTACTTTCAGTACGGCGTGACGGCCGAGGAAACGGAGAAATTCGGCCTGCCCTGTGGCGGTCATCTGGATATCCTGGTGGAGCCTCATGCCCCAAGCGAAGCGGTTCGGTCTCAGTTTCTTGCCATTGAGACGGCCTTGGAAGAACGTCGCTGCATACGCCGAATCGTCACGCTGAAGCCTGGCGGCTTTGAAACCATTCCTGACGTCGACTATGCACCGCTTTCCTGGAACCCAGCAGATGAAACGCTAACCCATACCCTAGGCCCTCGGAACCAACTCTTTATCATCGGCGCCGGCATGGTGAGCCAGTACCTGGCCCAGATGGCCCAATGCCTGGACTATCACATTACGGTGTGCGACCCACGAACCGAGCTGCTCGACCAGTTTCCGGTGCCTGACGTAACCAAGACCGATCTCATGCCGGACGATGCGGTCAGAGCGTACGCAGATGATCCGGCCACGGCCATTGTCGCTCTTACCCATGACCCTCGTATTGACGATATGGGACTGATGGAAGCCCTTGAGACCCAGGCTTTTTACATCGGCGCCATGGGTTCCACCAAATCCTCTGCCAGCAGACGAGAAAGACTGATGGCACTTGAGGTGAGCGAACAGAATATCGATCGCCTGCACGCCCCCATCGGCTTGCCCATTGGTAGCAAAACACCCCCAGAGATCGCCGTCGCCATCATCGCGGAAATAACTGCGGTCCGAAAAAACATTCTGGCCCAAGCGCGATCTGAAGGGGTCTAGTGCAGCAAAAAACAGAGCAGTGCTGCAGCGCTCTGCTGCTCGGTGCCGGCCTGGGAAGACGCTTCGGCACCGATAAGCGGCTGGCCCGGCTCGGAGCCGCCAGCGTGGCGGAACAGACCGCCAGGCGCTATGCCCAAACCTTCTCCCAGCTCTTTATCGTATTGCGCCAAGGCGACGAGAGCCTGGCCGAGGTACTGTCGCCGTTTGCCAAGATCGTCTTGAGCGAGCGAGCGCATCAGGGCATGGGGGCTTCCCTAGCCGACGGCATGCAAAGCCTAATGGGAGCCTCGGCCTGTCCCTGGGCCTTTGTCGGCCTGCTCGACATGCCCTTTATTCGGCAGGAAACCCTTGATTCTCTCCAGCAGGTGGCGCTGACGTCGTCAAAGCTAATCATTCGCCCGACGCTGAGCCAGGAGATACCCGTGCCCGAGGCTACACCAAGACAGGGTCACCCTGTCGGCTTTCACGCCTCACTGTTCCAGGACCTTTGTCGTTCTGAAGGTGACAGGGGGGCTAAACACCTCCTTCAAGCGCGCGCTGGGGCGGTACAGGACCACCTTTTAGAAGACTTGGGTATCCTGGCGGATATTGATCGCCCAGAAGACTTAGCGCGCTGGTCTGCCCTGCTCCCCTCGTCGGGCTAAGGCAGCTTCTGACCACCCAAGCGACTCGCCCAATCCAGCTTCGATCGACATGCCTGATAAAAGCTATGGCCCGAGGGATAAAGCAGCCGCAAGCGAGATGGAAATTTCCGAATCTGAAGCTCGTCGCCGATGGCGAGCGGCATATTGACCTGCGAGTCACAGCTCACCTGTGGTTCAACACCTCTCAGTTCGATAAGGCGCATCTTGAGGGTGCCGTCACCGGGCACCACAAGAGGCCGAGACGTGAGCGTATGCGGGAACATAGGGACAATGACGATGGCATCCAGCTGGGGATGCATAATGGGTCCGCCTGCGGACAGAGCATAGGCCGTAGACCCGGTCGGACTGGCAACAATCAGACCATCCGAGCGCTGGTCATAGACAAAGTCGTCATTTAGCCAGAGGGCAAATTCCATCATCCTGGTCACGCCAGGACTCACAACAATGTCGTTCAAGGCCGTTTGGCGGGCAATGACCCTACCCTCTCGATGCACCGAGGCTTCCAAGAGAAAGTGTTCCTCAATGGTGAACTGACCCGCCAAAATTTCAGTCAGGTTACTTTCGATTTGCTCCGGCGAGATCGCCGCCAAAAACCCGAGCCCGCCGCGGTTCACGCCCAGCACCGGTACATCCGATGAGGCTAGCTCGCGACCAAACCCTAGCAGGCTGCCATCTCCTCCTACGACGATGACCAAATCAACCTGCTCGGCCATATCGCTAATCGCACACCCCTGGCGGGACGACGTTCCCATACCCGCGGCCGCCAAGGCATCCAATGTCTCCGGCCCAAAGACCACGCGCACGCCATTGGCCAACAGCACGGCTTCTACAGCGCATACACTGTCGATAATCGTATCCGTGTGTCGTCGCGCAACGACCGCTACGACGCTGAATGAATCATTCAAGGCAGCCTTCCATCCAATAAGGTTCTCGCGATTATTTCACTCATCAGCAAGCAAAGGGAACCTCCATGATGCACCCTCGCCAACGACCCTGGCTGCAACCTGTGACCGTTCGGCGGACAGGCTGACGGCACAGTATGTGGTACTTGCAAAACTGAGGCGAGGGACTAGGCTGACCATCTCCAGCAAGGAGTATGCGGTGATGGCAGCCCAGACCAGTTCCCAGCACTTAGAGCAGCGTTTTTCTGAAGTCATTTCAGGCGCGGACAATTTAGACATCAAGACTCTGCCAAGCCGCGGCGCGCTATGGCCGCTAATGCGAGCAGAGGCAGAGCGTAGGGCCATTGAAGAACCTATTTTGGGCAGCTACTTCTACGCCACCATCCTCAATCACAACAGTTTTGCCAATGCCCTGAGCTTTCGCCTAGCCAGCAAGCTGGATAATCCCATGCTGCCCACCATGCTGATCAGAGACGTCATTGCAGAGGCCTGCGACGACGACCCCGAAGTCTTGGGGGCCGCCGAGATCGATATTATCGCGACCTATAGCCGGGATCCGGCCTGTTCAGATTTGTCCAGTGCCTTCCTGTTTTTCAAGGGCTATCACGCACTCCAGGCCCACCGTATCGCCCACTGGCTTTGGCGGCAGGGACGGCATACCTTAGCCCAGTTTTTTCAAAATCAGATTAGCGTGACCCTAGGCGTGGATATTCACCCCGCAGCCAAGGTAGGTTCCGGCATCATGTTCGATCACGCGACCGGGATCGTCATCGGAGAAACGGCCGTCGTGGAGGACGATGTCTCTATTCTGCACTCGGTCACTCTAGGGGGTACCGGTAAGAGCACTGGCGATCGGCATCCCAAAATTCGCAAGGGCGTCCTCCTGTCAGCGGGCTGCAAGATTATCGGTAATATTGAGATTGGTGAAAATGCGAAAGTGGGTGCTGGCAGCGTCGTTTTAGAGAACGTGCCCCCACATGTCACCGTTGTCGGGGTGCCCGCGAAAATTGTGGGCGCGCCACACAATCAAGTTCCCGCTCACGATATGGACCACCTGCTTGACAGCTAAGGGCCCCGGCGGGCGGGCCCACCGGGCGGAAAGGTTCCAAGGACGGCGATTGATCGGCCTAGCTGGGTTCCCAGCCTCCTCCGGCACGTTACAGGTTGGCTAATGAATCTACTTCAAACATTTACCCCTTTACCGCTAGCCAGGCGGCGGACAGTTTGCCAACATCCGCAGGGTGAAGAACAATAAATGGCTCACATAATCAGCCAGTAATATCCAGCGTCCGGGGGACCTAAGTTGACCAGGGCAGATCAAGCCAAAATCACGGTGATCGGTGCGATTTCCTATGACGAGATTCTCGCGTCGGATACGATTTTTGGTCCCGATGGACCCGGCCTGAACTGTAAGATTGTATCGCGCGCCCACCACCTAGGAGGCTGCGGCGGAAACATCGCCTACGGCCTAGTGCAGCATGGCCTATCGCCGGAGCTGATCTCTATTGCCGGGAAGGGTGATTTCAAGACCTACGCCACAAACCTCTCGCGACTCTCCATCGCCGCAGACAGTATCCTGGCGGTGCCCTATCGAAGCTGCGCTCGAGCGCTGATTGTGACCGACCCCGAGGGCACCCAGTTCACCGCCTTCGAACCCGAGCCCGAGATCACCTTGGGCGACTGGAAAAGCCTGCTTGAACACAGCAACCTGCGCCACAATAAGATTCTAATTTGTGCGCCCTTTCCTCAACAGCGACAACTCATCGCTCTCGAGTACGCGGCTCAGGTTAACCCCGACTGCCTGAAAATTTGGTGTCCGGGACAGTACGCCGATCGGTTAGATGCAAACCAACTGACATCCTTTGCCCCACACTGGGACATCCTCATCTGTAACGCCCAGGAGATGGAAAACCTTCAGCGGTTAGGCACCTTCGACTGGCGAGACAAGCTTTGCTTGGTGACTGATGGACCCCGGCCGGTGCGCGTCCGACTGCCGGATCAGAGTCAACGTACCATTCCAATTCCACGAATCGAACGCGCCGGAGAGGAAGATCCCACAGGGTGCGGTGACGCCATGATTGCGGGCTTCGCAGCCGCCCTCCTAGGCCATATCGAGGATGGTGGGACACCCAAGTGGATCAACAAGCTTAATGCCATCGTCAGAAACGGCATCCGAAATGCTCAGCGATGTTTCGCCAGCGTGGGGTCTCAAAACTACCAGCACGTTGAGGCAGTCGATAGAAATATCCAGGAGTCATGAGCACCCCCGATCTCCCCTGGTTGGCCTCCATTGGGCGCCAGACCTTAGCCATCGAACCCACCCCGCTGCAGAGGATGGAGAGGCTCAGCGCGGAGATTGGTGGCCCGGAGATATGGATTAAGCGCGATGACTGTACTGGGTTAGCTACGGGCGGCAACAAAACCCGCAAACTAGAGTATCTGTTGGCCGACGCGCTGACCCGTGGGGCAGACACCATCATTACCTACGGCGCCGT
>MDTB01203659.1_pt1 | contig 16035 bp, 16 predicted proteins | sample 811161 | NCBI WGS metagenome assembly MDTB01 (sample SAMN05326650, study PRJNA326480) | marine metagenome | isolation source: seawater | place: Mediterranean Sea | collected 2009 | reverse complement strand
TAATGTTGAATACGACAATAACATTTTTGATAATGCAACCCAAAACTGGGTAAGAAATTTTCAATATCCTAAAACACAGATCCCTAGCGCCAATGAAAGCTACATTGTTTTTATTGAAGATATATTTAGGGTTTCTCAAGATGAAGAGGGTTTTGTTACTATAGCAATAAAACACCAATCACCATATGTAGCTCAAAAATGGATAGAATTGATTGTTGATGAAATTAATTATTTTTATAGGGTAAAAGATAAAGCCGAAGCGGAAGCTGCTGCTGAGTACCTTAATAAACAAATGGCGCAAACAAGTTTTACTGAAATTAAAGAGGTTATAGCTCAATTGCTGCAGCAAAAAACACAACAACTCGCCTTGATAGAAGTAAGTGACTTTTATGTTTTTGAGTATATAGATCCTCCTACTCTTATTTTAGAATCAAATGAACCTGCTAGAGCTCTTTTTTGCATTTTAGGCATAATATTTGGCGGAATAATTGGAGTTATAGCAGTCTTAATTAGATATTTTATATCTCAAAATGAATAATTGGCAGCATTATTAAAAAAGTAAAAAAAATATTAATAGTTTTTGGTACGCGTCCTGAAGCAATCAAGATGGCTCCATTAGTTAACGCTCTTAAAACTTCTAAGGATTTCAATTCAAAGGTTTGTGTAACAGCGCAACATAGAGAAATGCTTGATCAAGTTCTTGAATTATTTGATATTAAAACTGACTTTGATCTCAATATTATGAAGCCCGGTCAAACATTGCATGAAATTACTAGTTCTATTTTAGCGGGCTTAAAATCAATTTTAGAGGAATTTAAGCCAGAACTGGTAATTGTTCATGGTGATACCACAACTACATTTGCAGCTTCTTTAGCAGCTTATTATGGTCAAATTAAAGTTGGCCATGTTGAAGCAGGTCTTCGCACTGGCAATATATATTCTCCTTGGCCAGAGGAACTAAACAGAAAGTTAACAGGCTCAATTGCTAACTATCATTTTGCTCCGACTATAAGGGCTAAAGAGAATTTAATAAAAGAGAATGTCTCAGAAAAAGATATTATTGTGACTGGCAATACTGTTATTGATGCTTTGCATTGGGTAAGACAAAAATTACAAAAAGATAAATCTCTTTCAAATATAATGCTTTCTAAATTTAACTATCTTGATCCTATAGCTAAGCTCATATTGGTCACAGGCCATCGCCGAGAGAGTTTTGGAAATGGCTTTGAAAGGATCTGCGAAGCTTTACAAAAAATTGCAATATTACATCCTGATACTCAAATCGTATATCCTGTTCATCTTAATCCAAATGTTCAAGAACCTGTAAATAGGATCTTAAGCCAATTGAATAATGTATATTTGATTGAACCTCAGGAATATCTCCCATTTTGCTATTTAATGGAGAGGGCTTCAATCATTTTGACAGACTCTGGTGGAATTCAAGAGGAGGCACCATCTTTAGGTAAACCCGTTCTAGTGATGAGAGATACAACCGAACGCCCGGAGGCTATTGATGCCGGTACTGTTCGACTGGTTGGAACAGATGTTGATTTAATTGTTGAACAGACAAATCTATTACTGACAGATTCTAAAGAATATAAAAAAATGAGCAAAGCTCACAACCCCTATGGGGATGGAAAGGCTTGTGATCGTATATTAAAATTTTTGACTAGAGGTTAATAAAATGTCTTTTAATACTATTTCAGTAATAGGTCTTGGTTATATAGGCTTGCCTACAGCTACAATTTTTGCATCAAAAAATAAAAAAGTTATTGGAATAGATATAAATAAAAATATTGTGGAAACTGTCAACCAAGGCAAGATTCACATTGTTGAACCTAATCTTGATATTATGGTTAATAAGGCAGTAAATAATTCTTTTTTAAAAGCTTCAACTGAAGTAGAGCCAGCTGATGTTTTTATAATTACTGTACCGACTCCTTTATTATCTTCACAAAAAAAAGATGCAATACCTGAACCTGATATAAGTTTCATCAAAGCTGCATCAAAATCAATATCAAAAGTTTTAAAAAAAGATGATTTGATAATACTTGAATCAACATCTCCAGTTGGTACAACAGATCGATTGGTGCAATGGTTAGCAGACGACAGACCAGATTTAACATTCCCTCATACTCATGGAGAAAATTCTGATATAAGGGTTGCTTACTGTCCCGAAAGAGTATTACCTGGAAATATAATTAATGAGCTAGTCAGCAACGACAGAGTAATTGGAGGCATGACACAAAAATGTTGTGAATGCGCATCTTCACTATACAAAATTTTTTTAGAAGGAAATTGCATTGTTACTAATTCTCGAACTGCCGAAATGACTAAGCTTACCGAGAATAGTTTTCGAGATGTAAATATCGCTTTTGCAAATGAGTTATCAATGATTTGTGATTCATTGAAAATTGATGTGTGGGAGCTAATCAGGCTTGCTAACAGACATCCTAGAGTTAATATTTTAAAGCCAGGACCTGGTGTTGGAGGTCACTGTATTGCTGTTGATCCATGGTTTATAGTGTCATCGGCACCAGAAACCTCGAAATTAATTCATAGCGCTCGCAAAGTTAATAATATCAAACCAGATTGGATTATTGATAAAGTTTATGCTGCTGTTGATGAATTTTTATCTAATAATCCAAAAAAAAACATCACTGATCTTACTGTTGCATGCTTCGGAATAGCTTTTAAACCGGATATTGATGACCTTCGTGAAAGTCCTGCACTTTCTATAGTAGAAACATTAACTAAAGAAATAAATTGTAAATTTTTTGTTGTAGAACCAAACATCAAATATCTTCCTAAAAGCCTTGAGAAATGCGATCTTATTGAACCCAAAGATGTTCCGTCAAATTGCTTTGATATAGCTTTACTTTTAGTAAATCACAAAGAGTTTAATACTTCTTTAAATATACCAACATGGGAATGCTTTACCATCGATGCTTGTGGTCTTTTAGACTATAATTGATTATGTAAATAATTTGTTCTGCTTAGTAGTTACAAAGCGTTTAAAAATTGTAAATATACAAATGAAAGATAAAACAGCAATAAATAATATTTTTAATAAAAATATTCTTGAGCATCAAAAGCTTGTTTCCAAGCTTGAATCGATTTCTTCTGAAGTAAATTTAGCAGGAAATTTAATAGAGGATTGCCTTAAAAATAATAGATATATATTTTTTTGTGGTAACGGCGGTTCAGCTGCGGATAGTCAACATCTCGCAGCAGAATTTACTGGACGTTTTGTTCGAGAACGAAAATCATTTCCAGGACTTGCGCTAACAACAGATACATCAGCCTTGACAGCAATTGGAAATGATTATGGTTATGATCAGATATTTGCTCGTCAGATAGAAGGCCTAGCAAAATCAGGAGACTGTCTTGTTGCAATTTCCACTTCTGGAAATTCAAAAAACATAGTACGTGCTATAGAAAAAGCAGCAGAAATTGGGGTTTATACAATTGGTTTATTAGGCAAAGATGGTGGCCTGATTAAAGATATGTGTGATGTTTCAGTGGTTGTTCCATCTCAAAAAACAGCTAGGATCCAAGAGATGCATATTCTAATAGGTCATACTTGGTGCGAGATTGTAGATGAGTTATTTTAGAGGCAAAAATAAAATGATAATAGTTACAGGAGGCGCAGGTTTTATTGGAAGCCGCATTATTTCTAAACTAAATGAACAAGGCATAAGTGACATAATCGTTGTTGATGATCTCAGTGAAGGAATAAAGATGAAGAATTTAGCAAAAATAGAAATAGCTGATTACATTGATGTTGATGACTTTATTAAAGCTATTAAATTAGATAAAAATTTTGGTAAAGTTGAAGCATTAATCCATATGGGAGCTTGTTCTAGCACAACAGAATGGGATGGAAAATATGTCATGAATAGGAATTATGAGTATTCTAAAGAACTGTTGCACTGGTCTTCTGAAAAATCAATAAGCTTTGTGTATGCGTCTTCTGCATCTGTATATGGGGATGGGAAGAGAGGCTTTGTTGAAGATTCAAAGGCTGAGTATCCTATTAATATGTATGCTTATTCAAAATATTTATTTGATATGTATGTTCGAAGATCGTTACATTCTTATAAAAATCAAGTAGTTGGGTTGCGTTTTTTTAACGTCTACGGCCCTAATGAGTCTCATAAAGGATCGCAGGCTAGTGTACCATTTCATGCAAATAATCAAATTAAGGCTACTGGTAAAATTAATCTTTTTGGTTCACAGGACAATATCGTTGCTGGTGAACAAAAACGTGATTTTATTTATGTTGATGACTGCGCTGATGTAGCAACCTGGATGATTGAAAATCAAAGTGTTTCTGGTATTTTTAATCTAGGAAGTGGAAGAGCAGAAACTTTTAATACATTAGCAAATTCAGTAATAGAATGGCATGGTCATGGAGAGATCGAATATATCGATTTTCCTGATCATCTAAAAGGCGCTTATCAAAACTTCACTCAGGCTGATATTTCGGCATTGCGAAAAGCAGGTTATAAAAAAGAATTTAAGACAATAAGGGAAGGAGTTTTTGAATATCTTGACTCAATAAATCATATCGATATATCTCACACTAAGTAATCATTAAATAATGAACTCACCTGAAACCTCTCCTATACATATTGAAGGGCATCTGGGAGAAGGAAACCGTGCTATTTTTCTTGATCGTGATGGTGTTATCAATGAAGATCGAGGCTACGTTGGTTCTTGGGATCAGTTTAAGTTTCTTGATGGTGCAATTGAAGGTGTTAAAAGTCTGAACTTGCTTGGATACAGAGTGATTATAGTTACTAACCAGTCTGGTATAGCAAGAGGATACTATTCTCACGATCAATTTATTGAACTCACTATAAAAATGCTAGAGGAATTCATGAATCATGGATCAAGAGTTGATGCGGTTTATGCATGCCCACATCACCCTAGTAAACAAACAAATAGATGTAATTGTCGAAAGCCATTGCCAGGCTTAATTCTTGAAGCAATTTCTCGATATGAATTGTCTGCTGAACATTCTTTTCTTGTTGGCGATAAAGAATCTGATATCAGTGCTGCTAAGGCTGCAGGAATTCATAAAACAGCTCTTGTTAGAAATAGTGCAACAAATTATAAAGAGACAAATTCCGCCGCAAGATGGTATGTAGAAGATTTGATTGAATTTAGCAATGTTATTAAAAAAATACATGATTGTTAACAATAAAATAAACAATTTGTTAATGAAAAGCTTTTTTTAAATTAATCATGTCCATAAAAAATCAAAATATTTATAATCTTTTTAGCGCTACTTCAGCTAAGGCTATCAGTGCAATAGGCGTTATTTCATTACAATTTATTATTGCAAGGACAAGTGACGTAAACACAGTCGGCCAATTTTCCTCAATCTTATCAATACTATTTCTAATAGGTATCGTATCTCGCTGGGGTGGCGCTGAATTAATTTTTAAAGATACCCGTGTAATCGAATCTATTAAAGGAGTCAATTATCGTAATAGTTTTATTCTTAGCATTATGAGTCATTGTTTTTTTAGAGGTCTAGTCATAACTTCTATAATCGCTTTGATTAATACTTATATACTTCCTTTGGCAGGATTCAATAAACTCATCCCAAGCGAATACTATTTTTTTTGGTTTATTGCTCCTCTTTTTGCTCTTTCACTACTAAATGCGAATTTTTTCTATTTTTTAAATAGAAACTTTATTGCTGGAATTTCTGAACCTGGTGGTATTGCATTCATTGCATTCATTATTGCTGCTATATTTTTTTTAACAGGAGCTTTTGATTCTAACGTTAGTTTCAGTTTATACATTTATGCTGCAATTATTATTCCTATGACGTCCATACCAGCCATGTACCTAATTTATAGCTCACGTCATCAAAAAAGAATTAAAGTAAATGAGCCTCTCAAAGAATCAAATCTCTTTCAAAGTTCGTTGCTTATATATTTCAGCCAATGGGGTGTTATAGCAATTCTTGCAACCGTTGAATCTTCAGATATTGTTGGAATATTTGCAGTATGCCTCCAATTATCAGTAATATTAAATTTTGCAATGCGTGTTGCAGGCTCTTTATATTCTCATAAGGCCAAACTCTCTTATAAAGATGAACCAATAAAAGATTTTGCTGCAAAATATCAAACTATTTGCAGAGTTATTGCATCCTTCTCTGTCGTTATTTTTGTGATAATTGTTGTCAGTGCTCAGCAAATATTTGAAATCTTTAAATTTACTGATGAAAGATTCTTTTTTATATTCTTCACACTAATTACATCTCGTTTTATAAATAATTTGTTTGGCACAACTGATATGTTTTTAAGTATGACCTATTTTCAAAAAGAGTATAAGTGGATTTTAATCCTCTCAAGTTCATTGACATTAATTGGAGTGTTTATTGGAATTATGGTCAAGGTTGAATTAGCAGCCATAGCAATAGCTTTCTCAATTGTTTTTAGAAATTTATTATCATCATACATAATTTATAAACGGAGTGGTATTATAATGCTGCCTTTTTATGTTACTTATTCAAAAAAATGATTGATAAAGATAATAGTATTGTATTTGTGCATATACCAAAAACAGCTGGACAGAGTATAACGCTCGAACTAGACCGAACATTAGATTTAAAATCAAGAAATTCTAAAGATTTATTAATGGGAAAGAATGTCAATGGCCATCCTGGTCCTGCTCACTTAGATCACTGTACATATTTAGAAATTCTGAATTATGGCGGCATTAGCGAAAAGGACATATCAAAATTTTTTAAATTTTCTTTTGTAAGAGATCCATTAGATCGTGCTATCTCAATTTATAAATTTTGGGGTTCAGAAAAAGATTCATTTACAAAATTTGTGAATAAAGAATTGCTAGGAAGGTTATGGGAAGAGCAATATTACTTTGTTAAACCACAAGCGGAGTTTGTTATAAATGAATTTAATAAGCCAGCACTTGATTTTATTGGAAAAGTTGAAAATATTTCTAATGATTGGAATAAAATCAGAGAGAAACTTAATCATTTAGAGTTAGGATCGTTAGGACATAAAAATGCATCAACTACAATAAATTATAAGATTCCTAAAAACTTTACTGGATTAAAATATTGGTTTCAATCTGGAAGTAATAAGATAAAACGTTATATTAAAGGACCCAACCATTTGATAGAGACAGATGCTAATATAAAATCATCCATATATCGAATATATGAGAAAGATTATGATTTGTTTGGTTATTAAAATATTTTGCAGAAGCTTAATTATTGAATAATTTTTAAATTTCTTATTTTTTAATCAGAAATATTTATTATGCGATAGCACTTCTTGAATTTTGTAACAGAGAACCATTTAAAAAATACTTATACATGATGCAAGCTAAGGAAGAATTTAAGATCAAAAATTTAGATTTCAAATTCTTTATTCTTGGATTTATTGTGTTGTTTCCTCTTTTTATTAGATTGCCTGGTTTACCAGTTCCAATGCCTATTGGATTAATCGTTATTTCAATGCTTGCAGCTATAATTTTTCTAAAATCTTTTCTTTTAAAAGAAAAACTACTTTTTCCAAAAAACTGGATACTTTTGACACTATTATATGTATTAGTATTATACATTCCTCTTCTAATTGGCATCCAGGATACCATGTTGCCATACAGCTCTGTCATGGCTGCATTACAGATGGTTTTACCAATTGGATCGTTTTATATTTTTTTCCATTTGTTAAATACCAAAGAAGCATACATCTCAATGACATTAGGAGCTTTTTTTGCTGTTTTTTTATTCTGTTTATTTGTTTTATTAAGTAAAAATAACCTATTTCTACCGGGTACTTTTGAAGATGTTCATCCAGTTTTGAAAGGCCCATTTGAGTTTTATCAATTTCGACAATATGTAGGCACTGTTATGGCTTCGGGAATGTTATTAGGCTTATTTATGATTAGGTCAAAATTTAACGATACAGTTTTAATTATTTTTGGTTTAACTATAGTTTTAGCGATACCAGAAATGTTTTCTTCAGCTGCGGCTATTATTTCATTGATGTCACTGATGCTGATTTCCTATAGAGTTTTTGGGTTATTAAAGTTAGTCTTGATGTTACCGATATTTCTAGTAACGTTATTTTTGATGGGTTTTGGAAGCGCAATTCAAGAAGCAATTACCTATGAACTTTTAAATATAGCAGATGCTGGCAACAGGTTTGGTGTATGGAATGAAAGTATAGAGCTTATAAAAGAATCACCTATCTTTGGAAATAGTTTTCAATTTGAATCAGCTTTTCAAGACCGGATGTTATCGAGTCATTCACAGCCGCTAAATACCTTTTCTCGTGCAGGGATTTTCCCATTTTTAATTTGGATTTGTATCATATTTTATGCCTTTTATAGATCATATAGTCTCGTTAAAATAAGCTCATCCAGCAATTACTATTATGGCTATATTGGCTTATTATTTGGTATAATTCAGCTAGCGTTTTTGAGTGCGATGGTAACTACAAGTCTTGATCAACCATACAGCGGTACTATAATTTGGCTGTTCATTTCTTTGGTAGAACGAGGTCATTTTTTTGTAAGACAGTAAATTCAGTTATTTAATTCAAAAATACAACATTCTTGGGGAGATACAAATGCATAAGATCATACAATTAGGACCAGTTAGGTTTATAAAAGAACGTTTCATGCGCAAATCTTTCAATTTAATGACAAAAAAAAGCATGAATATTTTTGTCAGAGGTAAAGATATTGGCTCAGTTCGTCCTCAGATTTTTGGAGTACACGAAGAACGCCTTACAAAATTTATAGAAGTTACAGCTCAAGAAGGGAACTCCGACTTCTTTATAGATATTGGTGCAAATGTGGGTCTTTCCTCATGTCAAAATGGAAGTAGTTTTAGTAAAGTAATTTGTTTTGAGCCAAATCCACTTGCGGCAAATATTCTTAAAACAAATTTATCTATATGTTTGCCAGAATCCTCATATGAAGTTTGTGAATTTGCCTTAGGTGAAGAAGATGGATCATTTGATCTTTATATACCTAAACATAATTGGGGAGGAGCATTTATAAAACACGACAATCAATACCCTGAAGATCTTCTTTATAAAAAAGATGGCTTTGATGCATTTGATCCAAAAAATTACACAGTAAGTAATATAAAAGTAAAAGCCTCTAAGAATGTTTTTTCTAATATTTTCTCAACTCTTATCGAAGAAAATCTCAAAAAAGGTGTTATAAAAATTGATGCAGAGGGATATGAAGAGCTAATAATATCAAGTATAGCAAATAACTTACCAGCTCAACTTGATGTTGTAATTGTATTTGAAAACTGGAATCAAAAGTTTGATTTTAATAAAGTTAGGAATCATTTTTCTGGCAGAGATATTGTATTCAAAAAGCTTGTTCGTTCAATTGTTGGCACCCAAAAATCTACAATAAGGAAAGCAATTGAGTTCGCCTTCATAGGAGAGACTACGCATATTGACGTTTTAAACGAAGAGGGTTCAGTTGTCGGTGATATTATTATAGATACAAACCAGGGATCATAAAATGAATATTCAATTTATTAAAAACAAACTAAGATACATTAAAAGATTTCTATTTGGATCTCCATCTAATCTTAATGATTCATTTCCTCCTTCTGAGATCGAGTTTATTTCAAATTTCCTTGAAGAAAATAATACTGTATTTGATATTGGAGCAAATATTGGACTTTGGAGTTTTTGCCTTTCTCAATTAAAACTTAATCTAAATATAATTTCTTTTGAACCCAACCCAAATGTAGTTAAAAGCCTAGAAAAAAATACAGAATCTATAAAAAATATAACGATTGAGCGATATGGGGTTGGTAATAAAGACACAATGGCTGAGTTTTATGTCCATCCAAGCCACGGCAGATCTTCATTTGCATATACCAATGAGTACTCAGGTTGCAAAGTAATTTCAGTTCCAATAACCACTGTAGATTCATACGTAAAAGAAAAGAGTAATTTTCCAGACTTAATAAAGGTTGATGTTGAAGGCCTTGAGCCAGAAGTTTGGGAAGGAATGCAATCATTGCTGCCAGACCATAAACCAAAAGTAATGGTATTTGAGTTAGTAGAGAGACATTTACTTCCTAGGGGATATAGTGTTAAAAGTGTGACAAAGAAAATTGTTGATGCTGGTTATAAATGCTTTGTTTATGATGATGATAAAGCTGAAATGATAACTGTAAATGTAGATGAATTTGATTTTCCTCCTGAAAAACCAAAGCCCCGTAAATTTATTAATTTTGTTTTTGTAGATGCCAATCTTTGTTAGCTAGTATAAATAAAAAACAAAATAATTTAAAAAAATGAAGCAAAAAAAACATATCCTATATGTTGCAACTCATGGTTTGGGAGATTTAATTATGTCTCTTCCAGCAATTGAATATATTTCGGATAATGGTTATGAGTTGGTAGCTCTTGTGAGAGACAACTCTCAAAAAGAATATTTAAAGCATACTTCAAGAATTAAATATAAGGATATTTTAGTTTTAAATTATTATATGAATCTTGGACTAGCATACGGAAAAGTTCTTCTTATATTGAAGCTATTTTCTTTTAGATTTTTTAGAGCTATTCCTCAAATGAATTTGAATATTAAGCGGTTTAATTTCTTACTTTTTTTTGCTTTTGTAAAAGAAAGAAATCTGTCCTCACAAGTCTTAAAAAAAGCATTAGATTGTTCACCAAGGAAGGGTAAAAAGCATAAAGTTGACATTAATATAGAAATGGCAGCAAAGATTATGGATTCAAAATTACCTCATTTACCAACTCCTATGTGGACATCGAGCAAGGTCACATTAAAACAGCAAAAATTTAAGATTGCTCTTGCGCCTGGCTCTGGCGAAGTTGAATCTTTTAAGAGATGGTCAATTAGAAACTATGCTGATTTGTCAAAAAAAATAATGTCTTTTTTTCCAAATGCTGAAATTAAAATTTATGGGACTCCTGCAGAATCTGAACTTTGTAAAAATATCGAAAAACTCTCAGAGAATAGCGCTTCATTTGTTGGTAACTGTTCAGTGTCAGAATTGTATGATTCTTTTAAGGAATCAAGTATTTGCATTTCAACCTGTAACGGCGCTTCTCATGTTGCTGCACATGCTGGAACTAATGTTATTGTAATAAATGGACCATCTAATCTTGCTTTTACTGGAGCATTTTGTGACAAGAGATTTGAGATAACTAATAATCTTAAAACTTCTTCATCATATAAATCAGAATATGATTTGTGGAAATCTAAATCATTTGGACCTATACCAAGTGTCGATCAAGTTTTTGAAACTATTTTAAAAATTCTTAAATAGATAGGCCTATCTGATTAACACTATCTTTATTAATTTTCATTTAATATAATCAGTTTTTAAGCGCAACAACTCATTATGAAAGACACATTTAAAGCTGCGGTATTGTTTGAACAAAAAAAACCTTTAGAAATCGTTGATCTTTATCACCAAAATCCTGCCGAAGGAGAAGTTAAAATTAAGATGATTACTTCCGGTCTTTGTGGTGCTCAAGTAAATGAAATGAGCGGTAAAAAGGGGGAAGATAAGTATTTACCTCATCTAATGGGTCATGAAGGGTATGGGGTAGTTGAAGAAATTGGAGATAAAGTAACTACTGTAGCTATTGGAGATCATGTGATTCTTCACTGGCGTCAAGGTAAAGGTCTTGGCTCGTCTGGAACAAAATATAATAGTACCAATGGAGATATTATTGGTGCAGGCCCAGTTACGACTTTTTCTGAGTATACAATCATTGCTGAAAATCGATGTACTGTAATTGAGCCAAATCAATCTATGGAAGCTGCTTTACCTTTGCTTGGATGTGCCATATCGACTGGATACGGTGCAGTTGTAAAAGAAGCTCAGACTAAAACAGACAGTAAAGTTCTCATTTATGGTGCAGGTGGCTTGGGAATGGCCATACTTTTTTGGTGCAAACTGCTAGAAATAGATAACGTTTTTGTTGTAGATATACACTCTGGAAAAAAATCTCAAATCGAGGAGTTTGGTGGAACCTTTATTGATGCATCTGAACCGCTGATGGATATGGAATATGATGTAATTTTTGAAACTAGTGGCGTAATTCAAAATGTTGAATCTAGTCTCAGGATTGCAAAAAAATCCTCCAAGATAGTACTTATTGGCCAAACAAAAATAAATGAGTCTGTCACCTTTGATAATTTCTTACATTTTTATGACGAAATAATAATGATTGCATCAGCCGGAGGGCAGTTTCACCCACATGAAGATTTAGCTGCCATATACGATAAATGTAAAGAAAATATAAATCTATTTAACAACTTAGTTTCTCATTCTATTTCACTTGAACAAGTGAATGAAGGTTTTGAGCTAATGAAGACAGACAATGCTAGAAGAATTACAATTAAATTTACCTAATATTTGATAAGTAATCTAAAAATTTAAATACTTATGTTAAAAAAAATTCTTAAACAATTTATTACAAGAATCCTATATTCTAGAGGCTTGGCTCTGGTGAAACTTAATAAAAATAGAGATTCCGATTTACATACTTATAGTGATTTGATGCAGGAAATTCATCATCGTTGTGCTCCAGGAGTAAAGTTACCTATTGACATAAAAAAAAGAAAATATGTAATTTATCAATGTATGCAAAACTTATGCTCTGCTAAAAAAGAAATTGTGACAGCAGAATTTGGTGTATGGAGAGGTCACCATTCTATCTTAATGAATGAGGTGGCACATCAAAAAGGAGTAAAAATTCATCATCATATTTTTGATAGTTTTGAAGGACTTAGTTCTCCTGAACAAATCGACGGATCTAAAAATTCAGGTGTAAAGTTTTCTATGTCCCCAAAAATAGAAAATATTAGATCACTTTTGCCTTCAGCATATCTCCATCAGGGATGGATTCCAGATGATATGCCAAAAGATTTTAATGATAAATTTGATTTGGTGCACATCGATGTTGATCTTTATTCACCAATAAAAGGTAGTCTTGATTGGGTTAAAACTCGCATGAATAAAAATAGTATAATTATCGTTGATGATTATGATGAAAGATGGCCAGGAAGTGTAAAGGCTATAGACGAATTTATGTTAGAAAATAAAGACAATTTTCATGGTATAGATACTCTAAATGGTAACTTTTTAATTTTTACTTTGTAAGCAATTTGCAAATTTATCGTGAATACACTTTGTAGTGTCTTAAATCGATATCGTTCTTATAAGTCAATTTGAACTTACGAAGAATAATGATAGCTTTGAGGACCTTTATCTTAATTAACATTTTGACATTAATGCAAAAAGGTTTGCTATAATTGTGTTTTTTTTTAACTACTAAATAGGTATAAACATTGAAAGAACAAGCATTGCATGAACCACTTACCGAAAGGGGTAAAAAGTTAAGAATCCAGACTATTGAGCTTGCTAAGCCAAACGGAGGATATCATTTTGGAGGGTCATTTTCTTGTATTGAAATACTAATAGCTCTTTTTGATGATGTTTTGAAGGAGAATGAAAAAAATAAGTTTGTAATGAGCAAAGGACATGCTTGCTGGCCTTATTATGTCTTGTTAAGAGAATTAGGTCATGATCCCCTCTTAGAAGGGCATCCTCATATAGGAAATGGAGTAAATTATACAACCGGCAGCATGGGTCATGGCATGCCAGCAACTTTAGGTATGGCAATGGCAAGAAATATATTAAATGAAAAAGGACAGTTATACGTTCTTATTGGAGATGGAGAAAGTCAAGAGGGAACAACATGGGAATCTATGCTAATTGCAAAAAGATTTAATGTTGGCAATTTAACAGTAATTGTTGATATGAATGGAATACAGGGTTCAGGTTATGTTGATGAAATATTGCCAGTGACCGCATTAGGGGATACCGCCAGAGCCATTGGTTGGAATGTGCAAGAAGTTAATGGACACAACATATCTGAAGTTACTAATTCTCTAAAAAATATTCAAGGCGATGATCCGAAAATGATAATTTGTCATACTATCAAGGGGAAAGGAGTTCCATATATGGAGGATGTTCCTGCATGGCATGCTCAATGGGTAGATGATGAAAAAGAAGCTGGAATTAGGGAGTTACTAAAATGAGAAGAATTTTTGGTAAGACATTAGTTGAAATAGCAGAGAATGATCCAAACATTGTTCTTTTACATGGAGATGTTGAGCAAGAAATGGATGAGTATAAAAAAAGGTGGCCTCAAAGATTTTTCAATGTTGGTTTAACAGAACAGTCAATGATTTCAATGGCTGCTGGAATGGCGCTAGAGGGTCTGAGACCTCTTGTTTATTCAATTACTCCATTCGTACTAGAAAGACCCTTTGAGCAAATTAAGATTGATATTGATGAACAAAATCTTCCTGTGCTGCTAATCGGTTACTCTGATTATCCAAGCCATGGACCAACTCACAAGGCTGTAAATGCTCCTGCATTATGTAAGGCTTTTAAAAATATAAAGTCCTATTTTCCTGAAAATTCACAACAGGTAAAAGATGCCATGCTCGAATCTTGGGAGTCCAAAAGACCTTCATTCATTTCTCTCAAAAGAGATAATGAAATATAGATAGTGAGCAAAAATTTAAATAAATCCTGTTATTTGATTTCAGGTTTATCAGGCTCAATTGGAGGGGCCTTGGCTGAATCATTAATTTCAAAAGGGCATGAAGTAATTGGAATAACACGCGGTGATAGCGACTCAAAAATAAATTCTAAATATCCAAACGTATCATGGCTAAAATATGACTCATCTTTAGAAGAAGTTAATCCTAAAATAATAAGCAGTCTCAAAGAAATCATAGGAGATCGTCAGCTAAAAGGAGTTTTTCACTGCGCAGGAACTCATTCAAGTGGAAGCCCTATGGAGCTTTCACAAAATGAATTTTTAAATTGTTTTAAAGGCAATCTAATATCAACAGTCAATATAGTCAAACTAACATTTGATTTAATACATCCTGGAGGATCTTGTATAGTTTTAAATTCACAAGCCTCTATTTCAGCATCGAGTGAAGAAGTTGCATACGGTCTTTCAAAAAGAGCAGTATCCTCATATATAGATGGTATGCAAGCTGAAGCTACTAAAAGAAAAATACAGCTTGTAAATGTCTTACCAGGCGCGGTCAAATCATCAATGGCTAAAGGAAGAGAAAATTACGATAAATTTATTGATGCATCGGAATTAGCAAGTTTGTTAATTTATATATCAGAAGCAGGAGCATCTATCAGGATCAAAGATATTGAAATCTTGAGAAGGAATTATTAATTTTTTAAAGATGGTATTATCTAATGTCAGTATTTAAACAAATTTCAACTGATAAAAAAGTCTTGGTGATAGGAGATGTTATGCTTGATGAGTATACATTTGGTCATGTTGAACGAATCTCACCTGAAGCCCCTGTTCCAATATTAAAAGTCGAAGAACACCAACTAAGGCTAGGAGGTGCTGCCAATGTTGCTGCAAATATATCTTCACTAGGAGTTAAAGTATCTTTAATGGGTATATGTGGAGATGATGATACGGCATCTCTTTTAGTTAAAGAAATGCAAAAACATTCTGTTGACTCAAAATTGCTTAAATCAAATGATGTAAATACTATTGTAAAAAAAAGAATAATAGCAAACCAACAACAGTTAATAAGAATAGATCAAGAATCTCGAATTGATAGTCAAGTCTCAAAAAATTTATTCAAAAAGTTTTTAGAAATTTACAAAGATTATGATTTAGTAGTTATTTCTGATTATGGCAAAGGATCACTAATAGGCCATCAAAAATATATTAAAAGTTGTAATTTAAAAAATATATCTGTATTGATTGATCCTAAAGGCGGTGATTTTGATAGATATAAAAATGCAACACTTATGACTCCAAATTTAAGAGAGTTCCAGGAAATAGTTGGCACCATTAAAAATAATGATGAATTAGTTGATAAAGCAATTTCTCTGAAGAATGAACTAAGTCTTAGATATTTAATTGTTACATTAGGACCAGAGGGAGTTTTAATGGTTGATGATCAAAAAAATGT
>MDTB01192511.1_pt1 | contig 16035 bp, 14 predicted proteins | sample 811161 | NCBI WGS metagenome assembly MDTB01 (sample SAMN05326650, study PRJNA326480) | marine metagenome | isolation source: seawater | place: Mediterranean Sea | collected 2009 | reverse complement strand
TCTTCTTGTTTATTTTCTTCTTGTTTATTTTCTTCTTGTTTATTTTCTTCTTGTTTATTTTTTTCTGGTTTATTTTCTTCTGGTTTATTTTCTTCTGGTTTATTTTCTTCACTTGAACTATCAATTGTCGAATACTTTTCACTATTTTGTGCATTTAAAACAGCATGCATCATTCCAAAATTTTTTTTTTTACTACTATTATATTCACTTGAATTATTATCAATTATTGGAGAAAGATTAATATCTTCTAATTCATTTTTTTTTTTCAATATATTATTTGATATAACTTTTTTTGTACCATATATTTCTACTTTAAACATTTTTGCTAAATCAATTAATTCATCTTTATTTTTTTTCATTAATTTATTTAAAGTTAAATTATCTAATTTTTGTAAATTTTTTTTATTATATTTTTTTTTTGTTTTAGGCATAATATTCATATATTATATTTAAATATTTAAATATAAAATAAAAAATTAAAATATATATAGATTATTAAATATTAAAAAAAATACTATAAAAAATATTTTTATATATATATATATATATATATATATATATATGAATCTTAATTTTATAATTATAATTCTTGTATTTATATTATTTTTTATTTCTAAATATAATCATGAATCATTTACCGATGTGGAGTTTAGTGCAGATATGGCAATTAGAGCAGTATCTGTATTAGATCTTAAAAAAGATAGAATAGGTATTGATAAATCTGATGATTTTATCGGTATACAAAATATATATGGTGATACTTTAGAACCTTGTGCTTCTCCTAATGATAAAGGAGATGGTTTTTATGATGCAGATGGAAATTGCCCCTATGGACAAAGATATAAAAAAGATACTATCCCTCCTAGATTATGTATGAAATTTAGAGATAATACAAATACAGGAAATTTTGCAATAAAAACTGGTTATAATAAATTCAATAATTGGTCTGAAGAGTTTACATCAGAAAACAAAAATAATTGTGTTCCAATGGGTGCATTTTCATATTTTAAATCACAACAAAATAAAAATACTGTACCAGCTACATATAAAGAATTAAAATGTAGTGCAATACCTGAAGGAATATTTTCAACATTATTTTATGATGAATGGAATAAAGGAGTAAAAGAAAAATATAAAGACGATGATCAAAATATTCATGGATTAAAACATGTATTTGTAAATTGTCTTAATAATACTAGTATACCAGAATATAAGAGTAATTTAAAGAAAAACTTTTGTAAATTTCTTAATTCAGGAGTACATAATCTAAAAAATAATGAAACCATAAAAGAATTATTTGATGAACACTGTGATGAAGAAGATAATTAATAATATAAATAATATTTATTTTATTAATAATATATAGAAATTATAATATATAAATATATTTATATATTCATATATATATATATATATATATGAATATAAATATTAAATATTTAATAATAATTTTATTTATATTTTTATTTATTTTATCAAAAAGAAATTATGATTATTTTGTAAATCAACAAGGATTACAACCTACAGACAGAAATGATATTATATTTAATAAAAAAAATATTTATGGTGAACATATAACACCATGTATTACTATTCTTGATGAAACAACAATTGAAAATATGAAGAAAGAAGATTTTGAAAGAAGTAATATTAATAAAGATGGATATTGTAAAATGGATGTTAATAATAAAATGAATAAATTATGTGTAAGAATTGCAGATTTAAATAAAAATTTTGCAAAATATGGTGGTTACAATAGTTTTAATAATTGGAGTGAACAACATGTTGGTAAAAATACTTGTGTAAATACAGGAACTTATTCTTTATTCAAAACTAATCAATTTAATGGTAAAACGAGAGGTTCTGAAAATGATCTTGTGTGTGGAGCTATATCTGATGATATATTTTTAAAAGAAAATATTGATAATTGGAAACATGGAGAAAGAGGAAAAAAAGAAAAAAAACAAATAATACATGGTATTGAATCATTAATGAAACAATGTTATGATCAGGGAACAGAGACACAGAGAAAAGGTTTAAAAAATAGAGTTTGCAATTTTATTGAAAGTACTAAATATTTAGAAGGTATTTTTTATAATAGTCCAATAAAACTAAAATATTGTAGTGCTGATGGAGATAAATTATAATCATTTAATAAAAAATTATAATTTATAAAAAATCTTTCAGTTTATCTTTTAATGTTTTATATTTTTTTTTATATTTTAAATATTTATTTAAAAACCCTCCTTGCATTGTTATTTTTGTCATCCTTCGAAAAGTATAATTTTCTATACTATTTTGGAACAATTTAGAATGTGTATTACTAAATATGATATAGAAAATACCTGTTTCTTCAACTGGAAATTTGAAATTATATGGTGTAGTTCTTTTTACTAATTTTTCATCATTATTTACAATACGTAATTTTTTTCTTTGTTGTCCTTTTCCCCCTTTCTTAAATTCCACCCCTAATACTATATCTGTTGTAGATGGAGAAAATTGTATTTCTATTGCACTATGTTTTGTTGAACTAACAACAATTTTCTCAACTTTAACATCACGAGCTGGTATATCTATATTTTTTTTTTTTATACCAATCTTCCCATTCTTCGCTTAAAGCATCCTGAAAATCATCAAAATCATCATCATCATCATCAATTATATCTTCTAATTGTTCTGCAATAGCAGTAGTATTCTCAATATTTCCATCATCTACAACTTCTTTTTTTTTTAAATTATTATAATTTCGTATATCATTAATAGTATTATTCATTTCTTTTACATGTTCTTTTTCTTTATTTATTATTTGTTTATTTAAATTATTAATTCTTATTTCCAATTTTTTTTTTTCATTTACTAAATCTTTACCTTTACTTATAAAGTCATTGGTTTTATTTGTACATTCTTCAAGTTTCTTTACATATTGATTATAATTCGATTTATATGTTTCGAGTTCCTTAGTTAAAACTGAAATTTCATTTTTTTTATTTTCAATTTCTTTTTTACTTTGCGCATCATTACCCATTTGTTTTTTTATAAGGTCCTGGTGAATAGATTTATTCAATTCTAGGTCACTTTTATATTTATTAATAGATTGTTCATACTTTTCTTTTTGATTTTCTAATTGTTTAATATATTCAGATTGTTTATTAAATTCATTAATAGATTTATTATATCTATTTTCTGTATCACCTATTTTATTATTTAATTCTTTAAGTTGTTCTTTTAAACTTATAATTTCTACCTTTTGTTCATTGAGTGACCTATTTTTATTATCACATTCAAAAATAGTAAATTTACTTGATCGTGGATCATTAAAATTTATAAATTCATTTTGTTCTGGTATATCACATGATATTTGTGAAAGTTTACTAGATGATCCACCAATTTTTTTTTTTAAATCATTATATTTAGTCTCATATTTTTTATATTTATTATAATACATATTATAATTATAGTAAAGAAAAGAAAAAAAGTTTTTATAAATTTATATAAAAATATTATATAAATTTATATAAATGGGTAATTCTAATATAAAAATTACATACGAAAATATTAAAGATATAATATATACACCATCAGATGAAAATCCAAAAATATTATTATTAACAGCAATGAAAGAAAATAATCTAATTTTAATGCATAAGGCAATTGATATAATGGGGAAAAGATATAATAATTTACCTCATGATGAATTTAAAGAAAACATGCTATTATTTCTTAATTCAAATATTATTTCTAATAAAAATGCAGAAGATATAGCTACAGAAAATAATTGCAAAGAAGTATTAAAAGAGTTAAATAAGCAAAAAAAAAGATATAGAATTAATTATTTTAATGATAAGAGTTTAAATTTTTTAAAAAATGATAGTTTTAATCATAATAATAATAAAACTAAATGTACTGGGCGTTATGATTAGAATTATAAAATTATTCTTTTTTTAATTGTAAATTATTTTTAATTTTATAATCTAATATACTTTTGTAATCAAATTTTAAAAAATATTTATCAGTTCTTTTTTTTAAATAAAAAAAATCATAAAGATCAATGTTCAATTTCATATCATGTAATCTTTTATTAAAACCATCAATAATTTCTTTTGTACATCCTCTATTTCTATTATTACAATGTTCAAGTTTCATTTTAATCGCTTCTAAATATATATTTTTTCGTTCATTTAATATTGTTTTTTTTAATTCATTCGTCACATTTAATGGTTTTAAAACGTTTAATTGTTTTTCGTTTTTTTGTAATTTAACTTTTAATTTCTTCAATTCTTTTTCTAATTCTATCCTTTTCATATTTTGTTTTTTTTCTGCTTCACTGTTTGTTTCAATAATATATGTAGAGTAATCACTCCATATTTTATTAGTGTTATTAATCTCTTTTGTTAATTGATCTATTTTAATTCTTAATCCTGTAACCATTGCTTTGTATTTTTGTTCATTATTTATATTTACTTTATTAAAAACTATTAATAATTTATTTCTAATATCTTCATAATCTTTTTTTTTTTTTAATATTTGTTCATGTAATTTTTTATTTTTATTTTTTTCATCTAATAATTTCTTTTCATTAATATTATTTTTTTTAACTAATCTATTTAAATCTCGTATATCTTTATTTAATTTGTTTTTTTGTATAGTATTTTCTTGTAAAGTATTAAGTAATATATTCAGTTCTTCTCTATAGCTTTTTTTTATGTAATCGTCATCTTTTTGTTTTTTTTTTAATTCATTCAAATAATTATTTTTATCTAAACATTCAAAAATATCGAAGTTCCTATATCCTTCATCTTTTATATTTAATTTATTATTTTTATTAATTTTACAAGATATATTTACAATATCATCATTCGAACCACCTTTTTTTATTAATAAATATAAATATTTAATTTTATATTTTAAATATTTATTAAAATACATTTTATAATATATAATGATAAAAAATTAATTAATAATATTATAAATAATCTATATTTCAAATGATTTTAAATATGTATAAATATTATTAGTTTGACATATATTATTCAAATCAATATTATTGTTTATTTTATAAATATTATTTTTATTATTATTTATATTATCATCATAGATTAACCATGCATTTAAATATCTCCCATAAGTAAATCCTTTATTTGCAGTTACACAACTACATAATGTATCATATTTACTATTTACTAATAATTTTATATTATGTTTCCCTTTTTTTAAATAAATTTTATTGCTAATATAAGAAAATGTTGTTTTATTATAAACGTTTTCAAAATAAATATTATCAATTAATATTTTAACATAATAAGTAATATTTTTATTTAATGATACAAAATTTATCATTGATGATATTTTTAATATATGATCTGTATAATATTTATAATTAATTTCATCTAATAATTTATATTTATTTTTTTTAAAAATTATATTATGTATTATTTTATTTTTATTTAACATAATACCATTTTCAACTATATATTTATAATTTATATTATATGGATATGTTGATATATTATAGACACCTTTATTTATATTTATTGAAAATATACCATTATTGTATGGAAGTAAAGACGATTCCCTATATTTATTATTATTTATTGAAATAGATATAGACTCATTTTTATTATTATAATAAAAAAAACTAATAATAGATTTTTTTTTTATAAAAATTTGTGTTGTATTTATATTTTTAATCATAGTTAATAAAAAAAGTAAAATTATATTTATAAAATTCATAATAATTTAATTAATAAATTATTATAATGATATTTTCTTATACCTCTTCAGCCCATTTATTTTCTTCTCTTACTTGTTCTTCTTCTTCTGGCGTAAAGTCATTTACAATATTAAATGTTTGTCTTATTTCTTCTGGTGATTTACCTTTTATCATAGATGCAACGGTTGCACATGTGCAATCAAGTAATGATTTAATATCCATATAATTTGCAGCTAGTATTAATTCAAATAAAACTTCTTGGTCTACTTCAATAAATTTTGCGTCCCATTCACATAATATTTCAGACATATCTGCTGATTTTAATGGTTTCTCTATTTCTTCTGGAAGTCCATGTTCAGTATGATATTTCATATATTTTATAACAAGTTCAAGTATTTTACTTTTAACATTAGCTAATGGGATTTCATGTTCATCATCATCATCATCATCATCATCATCATCATTAATCATACTTAGAACAAGTCCACTCATTATAGCCGTTTTTTTTTTTATTATAAATTTATCTCCTTCTTGGCTAATAAAAGTAACAGTATTATTATCTTCTAAATTTGATGGTTTAGAATCTAAATTTATTTTTTCATCAGACAAATTTTTTTTTTCTACTAGTTTAGACATTTTTTTATTATTTATAACGATAATTCTTTAAACTTATTTATATATAATTGTAAAGATTCAATTAGAATAATATTCAATTTTTCATTAAAATAATATATAATATATTTATATAAAATTATAATGAACCCTATGGCTGCAGCAATGATGATGCAAATGATGTCTGGAGAAAGTACAGAAGAAGAGAAAAAAAGCGTAGGTATAACCGGTAGCATAATGTTATGTTGTATTCTAATATTTTTAATAATTGTATTTATTGCTATTGGTATTTTTGGATTTAAATTTTATAAAAATAAAAGAGAATCTGATTTTAAAAAAGCAAAAATTAAATATGAAACTGAACAAGAAAGAATAACAGTATTAATAAAAAATGAAGAAAAAAAAAAAAAATTAATGGAACAACAAATGACCGAATATGAAAATAAGAAACCATGTGAAAATCCAAATTATTTTAAAGATGAATCAACAAATTTTGAATGTATTCTTAAACAATGTTCTTGTAAAAATGGACTAAAAGCCACAGGTGTATATTGTCCCAAAAATGGCGATCACTGGTGTCTTACATGTAATGATGGTTATAGTTTAAATGATGATAATAAATGTATGAAAAATGCATGTACTTGTGAGAATGGTATACCTGCTACAAATGAAGAATGTTATGATGACGGAGATGAAACATGTAAAAGTTGTGATCCAGGACATGATTTAACAACAGCTAAATTCTGTCAATTAACAACATGTGAATGTCCAAACGGTGAACCAGAAACTGGCGAAAGTTGTCCAGAACATGGAGAATTATTGTGCAAAAGTTGTTTCGATGGCCATTATTTAGAAAAATGTTTAAAAGGTAAAACATATGTTATTAGATATAATGATGACCCATATAAATTACTGGAAGATAATAAAAACAATCCTGATATTGCTCATTTTAAATTAAATTTACCAAGAGGATGGTCACCAAATCAATGTTGCATTTATATTGAACCAAAAAAAAATTATCCTAAATTTAAAGTACAAGACAAAGTAAAGATTGTTGATGGTCCCGGTATTAGTGATAGATTAAAAGAAATTGATTGGTATGTTATTGAATATAATAAACAAGTAGCAGGTACTATTATGGATAAAGATGGTAATGTAGTAGATGATGACGTACAAAATGGTAATGGTAATTATAAATTATGTGCTATAACTGATCCTGGTTTTAAATCAGCTAGTAGTGATGATAATAGTTGTTTTAATTATGAAACCGATTTAGCGGCACATATGGATCAACAAGTAGATGAAAGTGAAGATACCAAAGTAGTTATTATAAAAGGTTAAATATATAATTTTATAATTTATATTATAAAATTATATTAAATAATATTATAAATGAGAATATTATTATTTGGAATAATATTTTTACTTTTGTTAAGTTATAAGAAATATAAAAAAATAGAGACGTTTGATATTGAGTGTTCTTGTAAAAATGGTATTGCTGTTGAATCAAATGATTGTAATGATAAAAATAAACAATTATGTGATTCATGTAATAGTGGATATAGACTTGTTAATAAATTATGTATAAGTAAATGTATATGTAATAATGGAATACCACATGAAGGAAAAGAATGTGATGTAAATGAAAAATTATGTAGTAAATGTAATGAAGGTTATTATTTAAATAATAAAAAATGTATTAAAGAAGATAATGATGATTGGATTGATAGTGATAAAAGAAGTTGCGAAGACTATATTGATTGTATTGAGGATCAACATAAATGTTGTGATTTAAGTTACATAAAATATAAACTTAAATTAGATGACGGATATAAAGGAATCAATAATAAATATGCATTTAATGAGTGTAAGAATACATGTAATAAAGTAAATAAAGAATATCTAGATAGATTAATTAATATCAATAAATTAAATTCTAATAAAGAATTAAAGATATTATATAAATATAAAAGACTTAATTTATTAAAAGATGATGTATTGAAAGAATCAATACATCAATACCCACAATTTTATGATAAAATAAAATATTTTTATAAAACAAATAAATTAGATAAAATGATTTTAGATAATAATTTAATTGAATTAGATGATTTTATTAATCATAAACGTAATCGTTACATAATTCAATTATGGAAGCAAAATGATTCCAAAGATGATAATAAAAAAATGTTTGATTTTATCTTTTATATAATTGGTAATATTTATGATGATTTTTTACTTAAAAATACACATATTCTTGATTATGTATTAGAGAAATATAAAAATAAAAAAATATTAGAAATGCAAAATAATAATGATTATTCATTACTAGTAAAATATATAAGAATAAATGCGTATACATTAATAAATGATTTTTATGGGGATAAAAAAGACGATGAAATTGAAAATATAAATAGAATAGCAAAAGATCTAATTTTTTATATAATATATAAGAGTAAATAATTATTTTTTATATAAAAAATAATTATATTAAATTTCTCATCTAATTAATAATAATAACTACAATATATGTCTCAAAAAACAACATTAATTTTAGGGGTTTGTTTATTAGTTATATTACTTTTAGCAATGGGTATTTATGCATCTACTGTAATTGGGAAAGATAAAAAAGAAGATGAAAAAGATGAAAAAGATACAAGTCAATATACTCCAAAATGTTATCCTGGTTTTATTCTTAATCAATATAAACAATGTGTCCCACAACAAATGTATCGAGGAAATATGAATCAACAAAAACCACAAATGAATAATATGAATCCACAAAATATGGCAGCAAAGTGTTTTCCTGGTCAAACTTTAAATGAACAAGAACAATGCGTAACAAATCAGTGTACTTGTTCAAATGGTGTAGGATCATATGGTTATAAGTGTCCTACTAATAATACAGAACATTGTGAATCATGTGATGATTTATATCATTTATCAAATGACAAAAAATGTGAAAAAAATGTATGTAGATGTACAAATGGTACACCAATTGATCATGATGGTTGTGAAGAACATGATGCAGATTGGTGTAAGAAATGTAACGATGACTATACTTTATCATGGGATGGTTATTGTGATCCTCCTTGTGATTGTCCTAATGGTACTGCTTTTTCTGATGGATCGTGTGGCCTATATGCTGATGAAGGTCATGGTGATTGTGAAGAATGTCCTTTGGGATTTGAATTAACAGATAAAGATTATTGTAAAAATAAATGCACATGCCAAAATGGACAACCATTTGAGGGAGCAGATTGTGAACAAGATAATAGACTATGTAAAAGTTGCAATGAGGGTTTTTATTTAAATAATAAAAATAAATGCATACCTAGTGGAGAAGATGGTAATGATCCAGCATGGATAGATAAACATGGTTGGAATTGTGATCATTATGCTAATTGTAGAGATAGGGGTGAAATGTGTTGTTCTCAAAGTAGAAAACATTATTGGATAAAAGATACAGATTATGCATCTATTGATAAAAAATTTGCTTTCCAAAAATGTCGTCATACATGTTCATACGTTGAAAACAAACTACCAGCACCTCCTGAAATAGATGATACACACGAATTATCTAAAAATAATGTATTTATGGACCCTACATTTATTGAAATATATAATTGGTTCGGAGACAATATATTAGATGATAATAAATATAATAATATAACTTCAAAATATCCAAGTATAATTGAATATTTCTTTAATTTATGGATTGATAATAAAGTGTATACTTTAATGAGAGGAACTGAGAATGAAATGAACACTCAGTATGATGAAATAACCAACTATTTTCTTGATAATGAGGAGACTAAAAATATTGTTACAGACTTTTTTGGAGATTTAGATTCATCTTTAAAAAGATATAAATGTTGTAATATTGCATCTTCTACAGAAAGATTTACTGATGCGAATCAAGATGATGGGAGCGGATCACAAGCCACACCAGAAGATGGATGTGAATTGAAAGAAAAATCAGAATGTGACTCTTTAAATGGGACATGGACTGAATCTACATCAGGTGAAGGTGTAATGGAAGAAATAACATCAGATAAATTTGATAGTATAATTATTGAACTTAAGAAACTAATATATACTTCTTGTACTAAACACTTTGATGATATATTAACTTCAACTCCTTATTTAAGAGATATTATATTACTTCATTTTAACAATGGTACTCTTAAAAAAATGCATAGAGAAGTAAATTATGACAAAATTGTTGATTTCTTAAAAAATTATACAGTAGGTCATGAAATTTTAAAAAAAATATATAGATCTAATTTTACAAATACACAAATTGCTCAATTACATCATAGTAATATTGATCAAAAATTATACTTTTTAACAATTTATATAATTTTAACAGAAATAAAGAATTCCCCTAAAAATCCACATGATTATCTTTGTTGTAATGATTTAGATTGTATAACTCCTACAGATGCACAAAAAGACTCCAAGACAGAAGAAGAATGTTCTTTAGCTGGAGGTACCTGGACTATAGAACACTTTAATTATCCATGTTGTGATGGTGATAATTGTTCATACAATTTAAATACAGATATAAATCGTAGAAATGCTAAAAACAAAAAAGAATGTACGGATGCAGGTGGGAAATGGCACTCAATTTATAAACAAGGTAATTTTTGTCCAACAGGTATTGAAAAATATAATATACAAACAGAGACCAACTATATACAATCATTTAAAGACAATTGGTGTGCACCATGGGAACCAGAAACAGTTGATAATTGTAATAACTCTGATTGTCCAAATGAAGAAGATAAATATTGTCCTCCTGATGCAGAAGGTAGTGGTAGTAAGGGGTATTGTTGTCTCAGAGGGATTTGGACAGAAAAAGAATGTAGTGAACTTGATGTAAATATAAGTCAAAATGATAAAAATCCTAATTTAAGTTTATCTGAAGACCAATGTACACAATTTGCAAATGATAGTGATGTACAAGACACTAATTATAAATGGGGTAATAAAATGAATTCTGAAAATAAACCAAAAGGATGTTTTACTATTGAAGACAAAAAAATAGTATATTATAATGAGAGTACTACATCACCAATAAAATGTTCATCTACAAATAAATGTATAGAATTAAAAACAGTACAAAAAACAAATAGAATTAAAATTAATGAAACACAAATACCAACTCAAAATCCATCATAATAGTTTATTTTTAATATTTAATATATTTTTATATTAAATATTTATATTAAGAATAAATTTTATATATTTAAAGATTTTTTTTTTTCTTCATTTATTAAATGTATATTATCAATTTCAAAACTTCTTTTAATTATATCTAATTCTTTTTGTACTTTTTGTTCTTTTTTGTAATTTACATAATATTTATAACTAGAATAAATAGTTGATAATGTACAAATAAATATTAATATATAAATTAATTTAGTTACAGTTATATTTATTTTCATATATGTATATATATATATATATACATATATTTTTTATAATTAAAATTTAATTTTTAATTATAAAAATTATTATCAATTTTATTCATATGTATTATTAAGTCAATTAATCGATTACTATAACCACATTCATTATCATACCATGATAATAATTTAAAAAATTTAGAATTTAATTCAATACCACCTGAAATATCCAATATAGATGACCTTTTATCATTTATAAAATCTTGTGATACAACAGAATCTTCGGTATATCCCAATATACCTTTCATACTTTCCTCTGATTCTTTTTTTATAACATCAATAATTTCAGAATAACTTGTTTCTTTTTTTAATTTAACACTAAGATCAACAATAGATACATCTGATACAGGTACTCTTAACGCTAGTCCAGTTAATTTACCTTTTAATTGTGGTAATACAATACCTACTGCTTTTGCTGCCCCTGTTGAAGCAGGTATAATATTTTGTGATGCACATCTACCTGCCCTCCAATCTTTTCCTCCTCTTGATGGACCATCAACAGTTAACTGATTAGATGTAGTAGCATGAATAGTTGTCATTAATCCTTCTTCAATACCAAAATTATCGTCTAATACTTTTGCTAATGGAGCTAAACAATTTGTTGTACATGAAGCATTTGAAACAACATTAAAATCTTTTTTATATTCCTCATGATTTACTCCTACAACAAAAGTTGGTGTATTATCATCTTTTGCTGGAGCTGAAATTATTACCTTTTTAGCACCACCTAACAAATGTTTACTTGCAGTATCATGTGTTCTAAAAACACCAGTTGATTCACAAATATAATCTGCGCCAACAGATCCCCAATTAATATTTGAAGGATCTCTTTCAGAAAAAACAGTAATTATATTATTATTTATTACTAATTTATTATCAATGATTTTTATATCACCTTCAAATGTACCGTGTACTGAATCATATTTAAATAAATACACCATATAATCCATGTCTACAAATGGATCATTGATACCTACAATTTCAATATTGTCTCTTTCTAAAGCAGCTCTACATACTAAACGACCAATCCTACCAAAACCATTAATTCCTATTTTAATTTTATTCATAATATATTATTTTTATATATAAAAAAATATAGTTGGTGTTAAATTTTTATTAATTTAATTAATGAAAAAAAAAAACTATTGTTATAAATTATATGTATAATATTCAGGGTAAATTTATATTTTCTGAAGAAGAATTTACAAATTCACAAATTTTAAGAGAAGCTATAGATTGGCAAAAATATGCAGATGATGCTACTGGGGCAAATAAATATGCAGATGATGCTACTTGGGCAAATGATTATTATAATAAAAAATCGGGTGAATCATCTTTTGAAAATAATATTACGAATACACCAATTCCAACACTAAATCCAATTACTACAAAAAAAGAAGTGACAGAAAAACCTAGTTCAACTAGTTATCCAACTACTAGTTATCCTACTAATCAAAATACTTCTTTTAGAAAGAAAGAATGTAACTATCAGTCTTGTGATGGCCGTTGTACAAAATATAAAAATGATAAAGCATGGTGTTATGTTTCAGATAATTCATCTTGTACGGACATAAAAACAGGACAAGGTGGAGACTGGTCTGAAAAAGCATGTGAAAATCTTCCTTCCAACTACAAATTGGAAGAGTCCATTAATACTACAGATAATAGTTCTAAAAATACTACAAAAAAAGAAAAAGTTAAATTAGATTTTAAATACGTATATTTACTATGGATATTGGCATCCGTATATTATTTTTCATGTGTCATTTTTTATACTTCAGAATGTATAAAATATGGAATTGTAGATGATATAAATATAGATGAGTTGACATATTTGGATCACATTCGCATACCAATAGGCTTAAGTTTTGCGACATTTATATTATCTATTCTTGTATTAAATATGACAAATTTTGATAAATATGATAAAAGTGATTTTGGTAAAAGGATGAATTCTTTAGCAAAGGCATCACAAGTGGGCAATAATAATATTAATGATGAGCCAGATGAAGGTTGTAATTATACATTTAAATATAGAACTCAAAATAAAAAACATTCTTACAATGGTTATGATTATTGTTATTTAAATCCTGAATGTGCAATTAATGAAAATAGTAAATCTTATTGTAGTAAACAATCGACTGGAAAAGCATCTAATGAATATATCAAAAAGACAAATAGAATTAATAATATAAACAGATATATCAGTGATGATAATGATGATGAACCTGACGAAGGTTGTAATATGATGTATAAATATAGAACTCAAAATATTAAACATTCTTATAATGGTTATGGTTTTTGTTATTCAGATCCTGAATGTGCAATTGATGAAAATAGTCAATTTATTTGTAATAAAGAATGGACAGGAAAAGGATCTAGAGAATATATTAAAATGACAGATAGAATGAATGGATTTTCTGTAAGTATTAATTAATTTTTATCTTTTATAACTTTTTTATAAAAGATAAAAAAAATCTAATAAAAGAATTAAAGTCAAATATTAAAAATCAATTAATAATTCAAAATTTGATGAAAAATTATTATTTAGATATAAAATTGGAAAAAAATTTAAACCTTTTTCCCAATCATTAGGAATTAATTTTTTTATAGACACTCTATTATTATTTAATACAAAATATATTACATCTCCATCATAACCAATACTAATATTAATATTCTTATCTTTTTTATTAAACCAAATTAAATTTTTATTTTCTTTATATATTGACGAATTAATATTAGAAATAGATATTGATCCATCATCTGAATGAAAACCAATACTATTTGATCCTTTCCACCCTGGAACAACATCTATTCCACAGTTGAATAATATAAATTTTTCTTCAACTATTCCTAAAGCAATAAAATCTGGTAAATTATCAATATCGCTAAATAAAATATTAAAATTACATTCAAAAGGATTTATGAACTTATTAAATTTAATATTGTTAAAAATTATTTTTTTACAACATATATTATTTTTTTTTTCAATAATTTCATAATTTATATTAAATTCTTTATCAATTAATGAATTTTTATATATATAAATATTACTTAGATCTGTTTTATTAACTATCATTTCTAAAGAACTATTTAAATAATTTGATTTTATATTAAAATTACTATTTTGATTATTAAATTTTAGTAAAATATTTTTTTTATAATCATAATTAATTGATGGAAAACAAATAAAATTATCATTAAAATTTAATTTATATTCTCTTATTTCTATTTGGGAATCTTTATGTAAACATAATGCAATTTTTCCTAATTTAAAATTACTACAAAAAGTTTTCCCATTTGGTAAAATAAAAATAATTTTATTATTTAATCTTCCCATATGTAAAATATTATTATTATTATTATTATAATTTTGGAAATCTCCTAAATGTCCTAAACAAGTACTATTGTCAGATAAAGACACCCATACAGCTAATGAAAATATTTTAAAAATATTATTATTTTCAATATCAGGACTAATACCAAATCCAAGTATATTATTGCATAAATTAATATTAATTTTATAAAAAAAATTATCCGATACATTTTCTTCTAATATAATTAGTTTAAAATTATCATAATTTATATCTTGTATTATTTTTTTATCATTCATATTTATCAATTTATTTTCTTTTGAAAATAACCATTCTTTATTTAGGGAATATTTACTTATATTATCTGAAGATCTAGTACCAGATTTTAATCTTTGATATAATGCTTTATAGTTTTTTATACTTTTAATTTTTGGTTTGCTTACAACTTTTGTATTAACTATTATAGAAAATACAATCATTACTAATATTATAAAAATATTAAAAAAATTTTTACTATAAATAATTTCAAATAAAAAAAATGCAAAGCTACAAAATAAAAATGAGATCCAGTAAGTTTTACCATATGATTTTTTAAATTTTCTTGTTATTAAGTACATTTCTGTCCGTAAATTTTCAATAACATTATATTGATATTCATCAGAATGATCTGGCATTAATTTAAATATATATGCTAAAAATGATTGTATATATTTATTTTCTTTATATAAAAAATCTTCTTTTATAAAACCAAATTCTAGAAATTTATAATCATTTGAATCACCTATTTTTATACTTTTGTATACTTTTATTTTTTTATTATTTTCTCTATATTTTAATTTTAAAATACCATAACTTTTATTAATGCAACCTTTTTTTATAAACTCTTTACAATGTTGATTATTTAATATTATTTGACCATTATATA
>MDTB01035773.1_pt1 | contig 16035 bp, 20 predicted proteins | sample 811161 | NCBI WGS metagenome assembly MDTB01 (sample SAMN05326650, study PRJNA326480) | marine metagenome | isolation source: seawater | place: Mediterranean Sea | collected 2009 | reverse complement strand
ATAGATACTACGATGCAGATTTTGATAAACATGTAGATGAAACAATACATGTTTGTGATAAGAATAATATTATCTTTGACGAATTGCCTGAAAGTATACAACATGTATTAGTTAATATGTGTTTCAATCTAGGTGCAAATCGTTTAGGTAAATTTAGAAACATGTTAAAGGCATGTGCAAATGAAGATTGGGATGAAATGTCTGAACAAATGGAAGATTCTAAATGGTATGGCCAAGTAGGCAGAAGAAGTAAAGAACTACAAGAAATGGTATTAGATACATAGGAGGTATCATGGCAGTAGATATGTTAAACAAAATTTTAACTGCAACTGTAAAAAGAGCAGATGCAGAGATTGAAGCTGGTAAAGTGAACATCGAAAACTTAGGTAAAAATGCTACAGGTGTGGCAGATCATCCAGACTTAATGAAGACAGTCGAAGATGAATTGAACAAGATAGGTCATTGGTGTGAAATTAAATCAGTTGCACTAAAACACTTCGAGTTTGAAGGCAAAAAAACACTATTAAACGAATAACTTTTCTGTTATAATTATATTATGGATTTTTATACGAATGTATGTCGTAGTCGTGATAAGATATTAGTCACAGGTTACAAAGGTAAAACTAAACAAAAGGTTGCAGTAAACTATAGACCTAATCATTATATTCTATCCAAAAAATCTGAGTCGCCCTATAAGGCATTAGACGGCCGTAATCTAGAAGTCGTCAATCTTAACTCTATGGGTGGCGCTCGTAAATTCAGAGAAAAATATTCAGGCGTAGAAGGATTCGAAGTTCATGGTTATGACAGATATGTTTATACATATCTTGCAGATAAGTTTCAAGGTGATATAAAATTTGATACATCACTTATTAAAATTGCAACTCTAGATATTGAGTGTGAGTGTGAAAATGGTTTTCCAGAACCAATCTTGGCGGCTGAAAAGATTAATGCAATATCAATCAAACCTTTTGGTAAAGAATGTCAAGTCTTTGGCATTGGTCCGTGGGAACATAATCAAAATCTAGTCTATCACAATTGTAAAAACGAAACAGACTTACTACAAAAGTTTATTAAGTATTGGCGAACAGAGTGGTTTGATATCATAACAGGTTGGAATGTAAACAGTTTTGATATCACATATCTTTGTAATCGTATTGACAAGATTCTAGGTGAAGATGAACACAAGAAGTTGTCGCCATGGGGTCAATCACACACAAGAGAATATACATCAATGGGTTATCAGAAGAATCAAATCTTCGAACTCAGTGGTGTAAATATTGTTGACTATCTAGAACTATATCGTAAGAATACATTTCATAATCAAGAATCATATAAGTTAGATTACATTGCACAGTTTGAACTAGGTAAAGGTAAATTAGATTACAGTGATTTTGGTTCTTTACATACACTGTATCGACAAGATTATGGTAAGTTTCTAGAATATAATGTTCGAGATGTCGTTCTTGTAGAAGAACTAGAAGAGAAATTAGGTTTCATTGATTTGATTATTACAATGGCTTACAGTGCAAAATGTAATTACATTGACACATTCGGCATGGTGAAATATTGGGAAACAATCATCTATAACTTTCTTAAAGACCAGAATATACAAACACCACCACAACGACTTAAAACAGGCAACGATAAAAACAAACCTATTGTAGGTGCTTATGTAAAAGAACCACTCGTTGGTGGTCATGATTGGGTAATGTCTTTTGATTTAAACTCACTATATCCACATTTGATAATGCAATATAATATCTCGCCTGAGAAAATGCTCAAAGGCAATCGTCAAGATGTCACTGTAGATAGAATGTTAAACAAAGAATGTGACTTATCATATTGTAAACAAACAAACACTACCGTTGCACCTAATGGTGTTCTTTTCTCTCGTGATAAACAAGGTATGTTTCCTGAACTCATGGAAACTTTCTATGAAGAGAGAAAGAAATGGAAAGGTAAAATGATTGAGTATCAGAAAGAAAAAGAAAGAACTACTGATACTGTTAGAAGAAAACAACTCGACACTCTAATTAAGAGGGCATACAACAATCAACAAGTTCGTAAGATTGCATTGAACTCAGCCTATGGTGCAATGGCGAATCAATACTTTGCATTCTTTTCTATTGATATGGCAGAAGCAATTACATTATCAGGTCAACTTGCGATTCGTTGGGCAGAAAAGATATGTAATGAATATCTAAACAAGGTTCTTAAAACTGATAATGAAGATTATGTAATTGCAATCGACACAGACTCAATCTATATTACAGTAGATAAACTTGTTAATCAAGTATTGCCTGATGCACCAAAAGATAAAGTGATTGACTTCTTATCTAAAGCAGAAGTTCAGATAGAAGATGTATTAGAAAAAGGTTTTATTGATCTTGCAAATTACACAAACGCATTCGAACAGAAAATGGAAATGGGTCGTGAAGTTATTGCAGACAGAGGTATCTGGACTGCCAAGAAACGATACATTCTAAATGTGCATGACAATGAGGGTGTTCGACTTGCAGAACCTAAACTCAAAATGATGGGTATAGAAACTGCAAAGTCATCAACGCCATTGTGGGTCAGAAAGAAACTAGAAGAGGCACTCAAAGTTGTAATGACAGGTGATGAACAAGAACTTTGGCAGTTCGTAGAGACTGCACGAAAAGAGTTCCGTAATCTGCCAGTCGAAGATGCAAGTTTTCCTAGAGGGTGTAAAGGTCTAGTTCAGTATCAAGACTCAACAAATATCTATTCTAAAGGCACACCAATTCATGTAAGAGGTTCATTACTATTCAATCATCATCTCAGAGAAAAGAGTTTAGACATGAGATATGAAACAATCAAAAACGGTGAGAAGATACACTTTACTTATCTTACGACACCTAATCCTATCAATGAGAATGTGATCTCATTTACATCTGTTCTGCCTAAAGAATTTGACTTACATAGATTCGTAGATTATGATATGCAGTTCGATAAATCATTTGTTGAACCACTCAAAAATATTGTTCAGTTAATCAATTGGAATGTAGAACCTGTAGCATCGCTTGACAGTTTCTTCTCATGATAATAAGAGAAGTAGATTACAGAGTTGCGACTTTATTTCTACAGAAGTGGCATTACTCCCCAATAATACCTAAACTTACAAAACATTGGTTGGGTTGTTATGTTGATGACGAGTTAGTAGGTGTGTTATCATTAGGGTGGGGCACCAGACCAAAACATACAATACAAGTTTTATTTCCAGAATTAACATCTGCTGATTACTTTGAGATAGGTAAGATGGCAATGACAGATGATATGCCTAAAAATTCAGAGAGTCAAATGTTATCTCTAGTTATAAAATGGATTAGAAAACATTTAAGAATTAGATATCTGTTTACATGGGCAGATGGTATAGTAGGTAAAGTTGGATATGTTTATCAATCTGCAAACTTTTTATATGGTGGTTTTTCTGAAACAGATTTATATGTGACAGAGAATGGCGAGAAAGTTCACCCTAGAACTATGCAAGGTATTTTACCTAATACAGATGGTAAGAAATATGGTCATAGACCAAATTACGAACAGAGAATAGACTTGAATTTAAAAAGAGTCAAAGGTAAACAATACAAATATATTTACCCGATCAATAAAGATGATAGAGAGTATCTATCTAACTCAACAGTAGATTGGTCGATAGAATATCCTAAAGATGATAACTTAGAATGGAAAGTTATGGCGCCAGGTGAAAAAGAATGGACACCAGTAAGTGAGATACCTTTTATATACAATAAAGATTTTCAAGAGTTCAATAGTAGAAATGTAAATAAGATAGAAGATAAGTTTGGAAATGCAAGTCTCGATTCTTTTTTAGCATAAATATAAGTATGGCATATTCAGATAAAGTAGTAAAAAGATTCGAAGATGTTTTAAACAATCCTTCTAAACACGGTGTCGGTAGATTCGACCCTAAAGACCCAAATGTTGCAACAGGTTTAACTGGTGCACCTGCATGTGGTGATGTTATGAAACTTGATTTAAAAATTAATCCTGATACTGATGTAATTGAAGATGTTAAATTTAAAACTTATGGGTGTGGTTCTGCTATCGCAAGTTCGTCTTTATTCGTAGACATGTTAATGGGTAAAACTATTGAACAAGCAAAAGAAATTAAAGATAAAGAAATTGCAGCTGCCTTAGAATTACCGCCAATCAAATTACATTGTAGTGTTCTTGCAGAAGATTCTATTAGACAAGCAATTAATGATTGGGCTGAAAAAACAGCACATAGAAAACATAATCAGGTATAAAAATGTATAGATATAAAGTTTCAATAGTAAAGGTCGTGGACGGTGATACAGTAGATGTAGATATCGATCTAGGATTCGGCATGACATATAAAAAACAGAGAGTTAGAATGTTAGGGATTGATACTCCCGAATCTAGAACTCGGGATTTAGTAGAGAAAAAGTTTGGTAAAGCATCAAAGGCACATCTAAAAGATATACTAGAAAGACCATTTGATATAGAATTAGTTTCACATGATAAAGGTAAATTTGGTAGAATATTAGGTGAGTTATTTCACGAGGGCAATGAAGTCTCTATTAATCAACAAATGATTAATGACCATCATGCAGTTCCATATACAGGTGGAAATAAAGAAGAGATTGAAAAAGGTCATCTTGCAAACAGAGAAATCTTAGTAGAACAAGGCGTAGTAGTTTTAGAAACACAACAAGAATTAGAAGTATGATTATATCATTAATGGATGTTTTTTATATCGCAATGATAGGTGTGATATGTGGATTTATAATTCACTTAGAAGCACAGGTATCCATGATTCTTAAAATGTTAGAAGAGAGATATAAATTCGAATCTAAACTTTGTGAACAACAAAAGAAAACTGATTTCGAAAATCGTCTAGACAAAATATCAGAATAATAGTATACTGTATAGTATAAATTAAATTATGAGAGGTGTGATTTATGTCATTTATTAAAGATTTAGTAAAAGCATCTGGCAACGAGTATGCTAATATCGTTGCAGAGGGCGTATCTGCTGGTGATGTTGATTCCTTTGTAGACACAGGGAGTTATATATTCAACGCTCTATTATCTGGTTCACTTTATGGTGGACTTCCAGCAAACAAAATTACAGCAATCGCAGGTGAGTCTGCGACAGGTAAAACTTTCTTCGCATTAGGAATGTGTAAACAATTCTTAGAAGATAATCCTGAATCTGCTGTAATCTATTTCGAGTCTGAATCTGCAATCACTAAAGAGATGATTGAAGAGAGAGGCATCGATTCAAACAGAATGATTATTGTTCCTGTTGTCACTGTTCAAGAGTTCAGACAACAATCAATATCAATTCTCGACAAATATCTTGAAACAGACGAGTCAGAAAGACCACCAATGATGTTTTGTTTAGATTCACTTGGTATGTTATCAACTACAAAAGAAATCGAAGACACAGCGGCTGGTAAAGAAACAAGAGACATGACTCGTGCTCAGATTGTCAAAGGTGCATTCAGAGTTTTAACTTTAAAACTTGGTCGTGCAAAAGTTCCTATGATAGTGACTAATCACACATACGATGTTATTGGTTCTATGTTCCCTACAAAAGAAATGGGTGGTGGTTCAGGTTTAAAATATGCCGCTTCATCAATCATATATCTTTCTAAGAGAAAAGAAAAAGAAGGAACAGAAGTAATCGGCAATATAATACATTGTAAGAATGCAAAATCTAGATTGACTGTTGAAAACAGAATCGTAGATGTTAGATTAACATATGATAAAGGTCTTGATAGATATTATGGTCTACTTGATCTTGCATTAGATAGTGGTGTTTTTGAAAAATCATCTACTAGAGTGTTATTACCTACAGGCAAAACTGAGTTTGGTAAAACTATTAATAACAATCCAGAAAAATACTTCACAGAAGATGTAATGGAAAAATTAGAAAAAGTTGTAAACGGATATTTTAAATATGGAAGCGAGAATCGAGAACACGATAATCAAGAATCTGATTCAGAATGATACTTATACTAGAAAGGTAATCCCTTTTATCAAGTCTGAGTATTTCACCGAATCATCTGAAAAATTAGTATTTGAAGAGATAGTAAACTATTTCGATAAGTATACTAAAAGTCCTACAGTTGAAGCACTTCTCATTAATCTTGATAATGTGACTTCGAAAGGAGATGCAATAGTCAAGTCTTCAAAACAACTTGTGGAGAATATCAAAAAAGATGATACACCCTTAGATTGGCTCGTAGATGAAACTGAGAAGTGGTGCAAAGATAGAGCAATCTATATTGCCGTCATGGACAGTATTGAAGTCTTAGACGAGAAATCTAAAAGGTCAACTGGTGAAATACCAGACTTACTCAAAGACGCTCTTTCAGTATCTTTTGATACACATATTGGTCACGACCAGTTAGAAGATGCTGAAGAGAGATTTGAGTTTTACAATACAGAAGAAGAGAAGATGCCTTTTGATCTTGAATACTTCAATAAGATTACAAAAGGTGGTCTGCCTAATAAGACATTAAACATTTGTCTGGCAGGAACTGGTGTTGGTAAATCATTGTTCATGTGCCATATGGCATCTAATTGTTTACTCATGGGTAAAAATGTTCTTTACATTACTATGGAGATGAGTGAAGAAAGAATTGCAGAGAGAATCGATGCGAACACAATGAATGTGCCAATGAAAGAACTGCCAGATGTTTCTAAGAAAGAGTATGACAAGAAGATACAAAGAATCAAAAACAAAACAAAGGGTAAACTTATAGTCAAAGAATACCCTACAGCGGCCGCTCATGTAGGTCATTTTAGGCATTTACTACAAGAATTAAACATCAAGAAAGATTTTAGACCTGATATTATCTTTATAGATTATCTAAACATTTGTGCATCACATAGAATAAGACCAGGTTCAGGTGCAAACTCTTACACATTAGTTAAGAGTATCGCCGAAGAATTAAGAGGCCTCGCAGTCGAACATGATGTGCCAATGGTATCTGCAACTCAAACTACAAGAAGTGGTTATGGTTCTACAGATATTGGTTTAGAAGATACATCAGAATCTTTTGGTCTGCCTGCAACTGCCGACTTAATGTTCGCATTGATTACATCAGAAGAATTAGAAGAGTTAGACCAGTTAGTAGTCAAACAGTTAAAGAATAGATATAATGACCCAACCATATTCAAAAGGTTTGTTATTGGTATTGATAGAAGTAGAATGAAACTTTATGATGTCGAACAAGAGGCACAAGAAGAATTAGTTGATAGTATTGATATCAATGATGATACACCAGTATTTGATAGAAGTGAAAAGTTTAGAGACTTTAAAGTATAATGGAACCATTTGTTCAGAAACAATATGATAATTACAAGGCAAACTATGTCGAGAAAGAAGTTATGTCTAAGTATGATCTTCGACAAAAGATTATAGAAGACTTATCATATGTTTCTAAAATGACTGTTGGTGAATATACACTTTATCAAAAGTATCTAGAAATACAACAAAGATATCCTTCACAAGAAATGGGCACACTTTTTGGTGCCGAGAAACAATTAATCAATGAAGACCATATCAAACTCATCAATGAGAGTAAGAATAACATTTGGTTTCCAGAAGACCCTATGGATTTTGAAAAGCTAGAACCAGAATTAGTTTATACAGATTCAATCAAAGACAGGCAATCTGCTGGTTCTCTTACAGAGAAATGGAATTGTGTAAGAACATTTACTTCTACTATGAAAAACAGTTCAAACATAGGTCGTAATCTACATTACTTAGTCAGAGATAAAGTCTCAGGTAAATATCTAGGTGTAATTTGTATCACAGGTGATTTCATTGATCTAACACCAAGAGATAATTTTATAGGTTGGGAAAGAGAATACAAAACAAATAGTGGTAAACTAAACAACACTTGTATTGGTTCTACAATAGTGCCATTACAACCATTAGGTTTTAATTACACAGGTGGTAAATTACTTGCATTACTTTGTTTATCAGATGATATACAGAATCAATGGCAAGAAAACTACGGTGATAAACTTGTTAGTGTGACAACTACATCACTATATGGTAAATCTAAAACAGGTGGTCTATCACAATACGATAGACTTAAACATTGGAAGAAAATGGGTTATAGTCAAGGTTCTTTATCATATGAGTTGACAAAAGAAACAGAAAAAGAAATGTTAAAGTATGCAGAGAAACATTACAACGACAGATACTTTATGTTATATGTTGCAAAGAGAGAAAACGGACAAACATTAAAGAGAGACCACAGAAATCGTATGAGACAGTTCATTTATTCACAACTTAAAATACCAAAAGATATTATTAAGTCAGAACATCAAAGAGGCATATATTATTCCACACTTTATGATAACTCACGAGAGTTTCTTAGAGGTGAGATAGAAGAGAAAGATTTAGTTAAGTCTTTTGACACATCTACTGAGGCATTATCAGAATTGTGGAAAGAAAGATATGCAAGAAAAAGAATAACCAATTTAGTCAACAATGACAGAACAAATCTTACAGAGACATTGTTCTATGATGATGTTTGTTTTATGTCATGGGCAGAGACTAAAGAAAAATATTTAGGAGAAGTAGGAAGATGATTGCAACTTTAAGCAGAGATGACTATCGACAGTTCAACGAGAACATCGGTATATTACAACAGGCAGGTACCGAGATACCATTTGTTGTGACACATAATGAAAATGATACATTTACAGTAGAGTTAAAAACTGATTTGACACCAGATCAGTTAGATGAAATCATGGAAAATGCAAGTTAGACCAATACGAGAGAGAGATTGGGAGGCATGTTGGCAGATTCAAAGGTCATTACATGTAGCCGATGATATCTTTAGTGCAGATACTTGGTTGTTTATTTGTAAAAATTTAACAGATTCATGGGTCGTAGTAGATGACAATGATTACCCTTTAGCATACTGGATTGGCATGTTAAATATCAATGAACATGAACCAGAACCAGATATATGGTGTCTTGCAATAGATGTATGCACACACAGAGATTACAGAGAGTCAGGTGTTATGGATTTAATTATGCCAGTTGCAACACAATATCATCAAAAAATATATGCATTTACAGAAAAAGGTAATATACCTGCTGAAAGTATTATGACTAAGTGGGGTTTTGAAAGAAAAATTTTAGAGAATGACAAAACTGATTATTGGACCTATCATAGAGATGAAAATGTTACCTAAGATATCAGCACCAATAGCCACATTCTTTTTAAGAATACCTTTATCTGCAATGTTCTTACAACAAGGACTTAGTAAACTTCCTGTCACAGGTGCAACAGCAGAGGCATGGGGTTTACCATATATTGTATGGTGGTTTGTCACATATGGTGAGATTGGTTCTGCTATAGGTTTGATTATAGGTGGTTTTTTAGGTTTGATACCATGGCATGCTAAACATTTCTTCGTTGCAAGAATAGGTAGACACTCACCTAATTTTAGAACTATTACAGAGGAGTTAGGTGATCTAGTGACACGATTCAGTGGTATCACTATGACTTGTATTGCAACAGGTGTTATATGGATTCTTAGTCCTGCCAGTCTATGGGATGTAATCTATAAAGATTATCTACATGTCAGTTTATATGTTGGTGGTTTATACTTTGCACTCAGAGGAAATGCCAAATACGCTTGACAATAGGTCTCACTTTTTAGTATACTATAAGTATGAAAAAAGTAAGAATAAAAGGGTTTCCAATTTACAATGGCATTGTCAGAGAAGATGCTATCATTGAGATGCCTATACCTGATGCAATATCAGAACTCGCTTTAGGCGATGGCGATGATTGGGACTTAATGTGTTCTAAATTACCAGAATATGGTTTTATGAACCCAATCGGTAAAATGTCCATAGAAAAAATTTCTATAGACGGTGAATGGAAGGATTTCCACTAATGAGAAAAGAAAGAGTTATAAATCAAACAATTGTCTTCGATGTAGACGGCACTATTGCCGATTGTGAACATCGTAGATGTTTTGTTGATGGTTCACAGGCAAAAGATTGGGACAGATTTAGAGAAGAGACAGTAAACGATACACCTATTCAATGGGTTTGTGACATTGCAAAAAGATTCATTGCAAAAGGCGATGAAGTTGCATTCTTTAGTGCAAGAAATGAATGTCAGAGGGAGATCACCGAGAAACAAATTAGTCAGTGGATTGGTGATGGCCATAAAGGAGTATTTTTAAGACCTGACGATGATTACAGAAGTGATGTCGAGTTTAAAAGAGACCTTGCAAATAAGTTTTTAGAAATGGGTGGTAAAATCGATCTTATCTTTGATGATAGACAATGTGTTGTTGATATGTGGACAGATGAGGGTTTTACTGTAGTTCAAGTTGCAGACGGAGATTTTTAATGGATACTATTTACTTTATGTTCCTGGATGACATACAAGAGTCTGGTAAAATAAATATGTTTGAGGCACCTAGAGTGCTGAGAGATATGTTTGATCTAGACAAACAAGAATCATTCTTTATAGTTGAAGAATGGATGAAATCTAAACAAAAATAAGTGCAATTATTTTCGCCAAAAGGTTGACAATGACATGCACTTTTTGATATCCTATCCATAGTGAGATAACACTTAAACATCAAAGGGCTTGAAAGTGCGACCTTTTAAAAATTAGAGAAACTTTACTTGATAAGGATTTAGTCCACATGACACCGAAAGGGTTGTTTATCATTAAACGAACAGTCACTAGAAGTTCAAAAGTCGCTGAGAGATCGCAGGTTCGATTCCTGCCACACAGAGGTGTGTAGAGAAGTGGTCCTAATCTTTCTGAACTGCCATTGGCCTTGAAATAGAGGTTGAACATAGAGCATAAGACTTATCGTAAATCGTAGAGTTTGTGGGTAAGAACACAACAGTGAGGGTTGCCCTAGTGCTTCCCAATATAACTGATTAACTACTTCACTATTCGAGCGAGAGCGGTCATAGAATCTTTTTTACTAGACTTTAATGTAAAAGTTAAAGGTGACATCCTAGGATGGTCCGGCGAAAATCGTTAGTATCAAAAAACCAAAGATTATATTTTGAGTCGTTAGTGTAAGGGTAATCAAGAATGGAGAAGCTTGAAGTTAACCAGACTCCCTGAGACTTTTTAAACGAAATATAATGCGAGTAAGTAAGAGATGACAAAAGAACTATCATTGACGACTCACGGCGAGGGCATTATGTATTCCTGTCGGTATAAGGGTTAAATTTAGAGTTGTGGGCATGATAGAGTGGTGATATACGAAACGAGATGGAAGCGTGTTGACTGGTTGTTGTAGAAACAAGAGATGAGACTCAAGCGTGCAACAAACAGATAGTCGGAGACCTATACAGAATCCGAGCGTAGAAAGAATTCCTGAGTTAGAGTATGATGATAAGTGTATAAATGTGAGATGCAAAACGATGGTTACTGTGTAGTGTGAGATTCTCGGAGAATAAGAGAGTATAGTCGTCTCACAGTTAGTAAGGAGATTTAATATCTCACTCAGGATGGAAACGAAACCGTGGTTCGAAACACCTAGTAGTTTCAATCGAACTTCACTTTTTTATATTTTATTTAAAGCAGTCTGGGTAGCGCAAGAATGGTGAGGAGAAGGAGCCCCCTCCCCTACTTTAAATAGATAGACAAGATCAGAACACTGCTTATTAGGTATTGGATGGATGCAGGTCTTGTCGGCCGAGAGGCTGGTCTAAGTGTTTCGGCGGAGCGCCGAGTTCTGATAGACCCATTCAAAACTTCAGAACAATAACAGAAGCGTGTCGATTGTTTAGTAGAATCTGACGACACATTAAAACCAAAACTACTCTTAAAAACCACCTTTTCAAGGTGGTTTTTTTGTTATATAATGGTGGGATAAATAATACTACATTATGAAAAACTTGAAATCTAGCGAAGTAATAAATCTAATATCTCAAAAGGTTCAACTAAAGAGAGAACTTCGTTCATTTAAGAAAAATGGTGAAAAAGTCAAAGCAGATATAGTTTCACAAAAAATTAATCAAATAGAAGATAAATTACACGCTCGCCCGCTCTCAAAAAACTAAATAGTAGTATTAAAGGAGAAATTATGGGTGTATATGCAGACATAAAGACAGATTACGATTTAAAAATATCTTTCTATACAGGATTAAAGAATTCACTTTTAGCTGTAAAAGACTCTACATCAGCAGTAGAACTTACTTACAATGGATTTACATGCACAACTGATACTGGTATTAGAGGTTTTTGTAATGCATGGAGAACTGCAAATCCAACATCAGATGGTAGTGGAGATGCTAACGACAATGTATTACATAGCATATGGAATAGTGTCAAAGATTTAACTGATGATCAGTTATATGCTGAAGCAACAAATATTCAGACAATTATAGATCAGTATAATACTAAACTTCCTAGAATACAAAAGATAATAGATGAAGGCGAACCTACCCCATGTCAAGGTATATTTCAGAATCCTTGTCCAGCGGTTGATTAAATCATAAATAGTAGTATTACACATTTTTGTGATATATTACTATGGCAGTCAGAAATTTACATTTAGAACATTTAGAAGACGAGATTATCAATAATGGTATTGATGGTGGTCGTGCAGCTATAAACTTTGTCAGGTCATTGAGAGACATGATGAAAGGTAATTCTAAAAGTGCAGTCAATATGACTGTAAAATGGGACGGTGCCCCAGCAATATGGGCAGGAAAACATCCAGAAGACGGCAGATTCTTTGTCGCAAAGAAATCATTATTCAATAAAGAACCATTATTTTATACATCAGAATCCGAGATCACAAATGCATCTGAATTATCTGGTGATCTAGAGACTAAATTCATAGAGTCATTCAAATATCTTTCAAAATTAGCATGGGGTGATAAGATATTTCAAGGTGATCTAATGTTCACAGATAGTGACAAAAAAGACCAAAAGATAGATGACATAGAGTATATCACATTTCAACCAAACACAATCTTATATGCAATACAAAAAGACAGTAAATTAGGTCAAACAATCGACAACGCAAAATACGGAATAGTATTTCATACATCATATTCTGGTGGCACCATAGATGATTTGACTGCCAGTTTTGGCGTAGATATTTCGACACTTGGAGCATCCTCCGATATTTGGTTAGATGATGCATCATATAAAGATGTGTCAGGTAATTCTACATTAACTGCAAAAGAAACACTTGCATTATCTAAAGCACTAACAAATACAGGTAAGGCCTTTCAAAAAATTAAAAAACCTGCATTACTAAAGTTCATGAAAGTTCAAGAGACTATCGCAAAGAAAGGTGCAGGTGCAACATATAAAACTTATGTAAATACACAGATTAGAAAAGGTAAATTTGATTTATCTTATAAAAAGTATCTCTCATACTTTGATAATTACTGGAAGAAAAATGTAGTTGGTAAAGTCAAGATGCAAAAAACAAAAGACATGAAAATAGAAATGGGTCAGAATCTTAGAAGAGAGTTAATGAGTGCAAAAGTATTCATAGATGCATTATGTATTTTTCAAACACAATTAGTAGTTGCAAAAGATGTAGTAATAACAGGTTTAAATAAAGCAAAATCTATAGGCACATTTGTAAAAACAGATAAAGGATTAAAGACAGTAAATCCAGAAGGATATGTTGCAATCGATACAGAAGGAAAGGCAGTGAAGTTGGTAGATCGTATGGAGTTCTCACTAAATAACTTTACAGTTGCTAAAAATTGGGACAAGTAATGCATAGTTTTCTAGAATACATAACAGATGAATTGACTACAATACTCGCAGAAGCTGGTGGTGCAAAGGCAGGTAAATTAGAAGTATTGTCTACATCTCTAAATATTGCAAGAGGATTTGCAGAGAAAAAATTTAAACAAAATGGTTTTGAATTAGATAAAGAATTACCTAACTTTGATAAAAATTATACACTTGCACAAAGAAGTGCGAAGTTAGGATTTACAAGAAGAAAAGACATGCCTGTAATCTCTAACAACGATGTTAGATTATTACAAAAAAGATTATCATCAGGTTCTATCGATATAAACAAACCTTATGCAAAGAACGAACTTCCTGATGACCCATATCCTGATGGCCTAAACAAACAAACAGGTAAAATGTGGGTAAATGGTGGTCTTGCAAAAAATGACGGCGATGCGAAAGACGATATAGTAAATGTATCAAGTGAAAGTATTGCAGTTGGTAATTTAAAACCTATACAGGCACAAATATATTTTGATAAATCTATTAAGAAGATATCTAAAGATGGTGTAGCGTCATCTAAAAACTTTATGACATCTAAGTTTAATAACTTTATAGTATCAAGAGATAATAGAATTATTGATGGCCATCATAGATTTTTGACAACAGTTTTAATTGACCCAAAAATAAAAGTTAATTGTTTGAAGATAGATTTACCTATCAGAGAATTATTACCATTGACACTTGCATATACAGATGCGATAGGAAATGTTAGAAACAAATGAAATCATTTAAACAATTTACAGAAGAAGATAATCCTAGGATACCAAGAAAGAAAGGTCAACCTGCTAATTCTAAGAAACATTCTGATTTATATACAGATGAAAACCCTAAAGATACAATACATGGTTTAGGTTTTAAAGATGTTGCAACTGCTGAGGCAAGTGTAAAGAAGATTGAAAACTCAGGTAGAAAACATGCACATAAAATACAAGCTGCTGTTGCAATGGAACAAAGAGCAAGAGAAATGGGTAAAACATCAGAGGCCGCTGTGTATAGAAAATACATAGACAAGATGAAGAAGAAGACCAAGGAAAAGAATAAATGAAAACATTTACAAGATTTTTAGGTGAAGCAAAAGATAGACCAGCAGTCTTTTCTTTTGGTCGTTTTAATCCTCCTACAACAGGTCATGCAAAATTAGCAGAGAGATTATCTAAAGTTGCAAGAACGGCAGGTGGCGACCCGATGATATTTACATCACATTCAAATGATAAGAAAAAGAATCCTTTACCACACAAAGTTAAAATAAAATATCTTAGAAAATTCTTTGGTAAAAAGATTGGCATACCAGATGTCAATGCAAGAACTATATTTGATATTGCAACTGCATTATATAATCAAGGATATCGAGACATATACATGGTTGTAGGTTCAGATAGAATCAGAGAGTTCGATACATTACTAAAGAAATACAACTCAGTAAAAGGTCGTCATGGTTTTTATAAGTTTAATAATATAGAAATCGTTAGTGCAGGTGAGAGAGATGCAGATGCAGATGATGTATCAGGCATGAGTGCAAGTAAAATGAGGGCAATGGCTGAGAAAGGCGACTTTGATTCATTCAAACAAGGTGTGCCATCAAGAAACGCCAGAGAGGCAGAACAATTATACAAAGATGTTCGTAAAGGTATGGGCATTGCAGAAGGAACATTACCTGAATATATGATGGAAGACATGATTACAGAGGGTGTATATGACCCAGGCATATTCAAGGCAGTGTTTCTCATGGGTGGACCTGGTTCTGGTAAATCTACAGTCGTAGATGGTTTATCACTATCAACTCTTGGTTTGAAAAAAGTAAACTCAGATAGAGCATTTGAAAATGGTTTAAAAAAGGCAGGTCTTAGTTTAGATTTGAGAACAACGCCTGAACCAGTCAAAGAACCTATCAGAACTAAGGCAAAAAATCTAACTGCAAAAGCTTTAGATGGTTATCTCGCAGGTCGATTAGGTGTAATTTTTGACACAACATCTGCAAGAGCAACTAAAATTAAAAACTATAAGAAACAATTAGATGCATTAGGATATGAATCTAAAATGATCTTTGTAAATACAAGTTTAGAGTTTGCACAACAGAGAAACGAGGCAAGACCAAGAAAACTTGCGCCTGCACTTGTTCAAAGTGAGTGGGAAAAAGTGCAAAAGAATATGAAAACTATGATGTCATTGTTTGGTAAAGACTTCATGACAATCACAAATGACGATACTTTATCTGCGCTAGAGAAAAAAACAATCAGATT
>MDTB01171146.1_pt1 | contig 16036 bp, 15 predicted proteins | sample 811161 | NCBI WGS metagenome assembly MDTB01 (sample SAMN05326650, study PRJNA326480) | marine metagenome | isolation source: seawater | place: Mediterranean Sea | collected 2009 | reverse complement strand
TTTAGCTTTTCCTCCTCTTGAAGCTGCTGCTATACTTCAATTAATGGATAGAGAATTTGCTACAAGCTTTTTCTTGCCTTCAGGCTTAGTGCATGCTGGTTCACCACTTGATGTTGCGGGGGGTGGAAGTCCTTTATTGTGGCAACACTTATTTTGGTTTTTAGCTCATCCTGAGGTCTATGTCTTGATATTACCAGGAATGGGAATAGTTGCAGAAGTTGTGGCCAATAATACTAGAAAACCTCTTTGGGGTTATAAACCATTAGTTTACTCATCAATTTTTTTAGGTTTTATGTCATTCATGGTATGGGCTCATCATATGTTTTTGACAGGTATGGGGCAAGGAATGAGCGCTTTTTTCCAAACAACAACAATGATAATTTCTGTTCCATCTGTTATTATTTTATCAGCTTTAATACTTTCGTTGTATGGTGGTTCTATCAGATTTAACACACCTATGTTATTTGCTGTTGCATGGATGCCAATGTTTGGCATCGGTGGTTTAACAGGTTTACCTTTAGGCTTAGCTCCTACGGACATTCATTTACATGATACATATTATGTAATAGGGCATTTTCATTATGTTGTTGCTCCTGGAACAATTTTTGCAATTTTTGCAGGGATATATTTCTGGTTTCCAAAAATTACTGGAAAAGTTATGAATGAAACACTTGGAAAAATTCACTTTATTTTTTCATTAATATTTATGAATGGTGTATTTATGCCAATGTTTATTCAAGGGCTAGCTGGTGTTTCAAGAAGATTAGCTGATGGAGGTCAATCGTACGCTCATGCTCAGCATGTACTCCAATGGAATGAGTTTATGTCATGGTCAGCATGGGGATTGGGATTAGCCCAAATCCCATTTATTTTTAATTTTTTTATTACAATTTTTAGGTCAAAAGAAACTAACCCTGATAGGAATCCATGGCAGGCAACAACTATAGAATGGTCTGCATGTCCTTCTCCTCCTGTCGCTCATGGAAATTTTGATAAAGAGCTAACTGTATATAGAGGCGCTTATGAATATAGCGTTCCTGGTGCTGATAAAGATTTTTCACCACAGACTGAAAAGTAAAGGTTAATTAAATGATTGAGATTCCATATAATGTAGAGCCTAGAAATGAAACTGGTTTATATAATGCAAAACTAGGTATTTGGATATTTCTTGCTTCTGAAATAATGTTATTTGGGGGGCTATTTTCAGCCTACATACTACTGAGGGTTGGGTCGCCAATTTGGCCACCAAATGGCGCTGAATTGAGTGTCCCACTAGCTACATTAAATACATTTAATTTAATTTTATCTAGTTGGACAGTTTTAAAATCATGGTTAGCATTGAAAGAAAATGATTTACCTGGATTTAAGAAATACATGGGTGTTACTTTACTTTGTACCTTTATATTTCTAATTATAAAAACAATTGAATATTCATCAAAATTTAGTCATAATATTTATCCTTCAACTGATAATTTTTATGGGATTTATTTTACATTAACAGGTTTACATGCCCTACATGTAATAGGTGGAATTTTTGTGTTTGCCTATTTATGGGGTCCAGGCTCAAAGATGTGGGAAAAAGACCCGAAAAGATTTACTAATAGAATTGAAGTAGCAGGTTTATATTGGCACTTTGTTGATTTAGTTTGGATATTTTTATTTCCTGTACTTTACTTATTAAACTAGGAGGTTAGTTTGGGTGGACATAATTTAAATCATTCAAATGCAGTTTACTTTAAAATATTAATTGCACTTTTTGTATTGACAATAGTTACTGTAGGAGTGACATATATCGAATTTAGCTCTTTTGCTTTGGCTATATTTGTTGGTTTATTAATTGCTTGTTTTAAAGGTTTTTTAGTAGCTGGTAATTTTATGCATTTATTTGATGAAGTTAAGTCAATATATGGATTACTAATTTTGTGTATTATATTTTCAATACCATTATTTTTTATACCTCTTCTATGGGATTCTAATTTAGTCAAGGAAAAAGAATTTGGACCGTGGATAGGTCAAAAAGAAGAAATTAAGAAAGTAGAAAAATATGATATCAAAGGGAGAACAAATTAATGAGTCTTAAGTCTTTTCATCTAGTTTTTACTTCAGCTACAATTATTCTATTTATATTTTTAGCAGGATATTATGGCTTACAATATTTAGAAACTAAAAGTTATATTCATGCTTTCACTTCTATTTTAAGTATAATTATAACTTGTCTGGGAATATTTTATTTTAAAAACTTTATTACTAAATATAAATCTATTAGTTATTTATGATTAAGAATATTTTTATCAGTACAATATTGTTTTTACCACATATTATTCATGCATGTGCAGTTTGTTATGGAGATCCAGAGTCACCAATGACTGATGGTATGAATAAAGCTATAATTTTTCTATTATCTATAATAGGTTTTATTCTATTGAGTATAATATTTTCAATCTCATACTTTTATCGTAGAGCAAAATTGATAAATAATAATTTAGGAGACGATTAAATGATTGAATCGCTTGGAAAATTAAGTAATTACCTAGGTTTGCCCTCTGTTGCCTCAGAGCATGGTCTTAAGATTGATTATATGAATGGTTGGGTACATTGGTTAATGTTGATATTATTTATTGGCTGGGGGTCATTTTTCATATATACCGTAGTTAAATTTAGGGCAAAATCTAATCCATCAGCTGATTATAAAGGTGTTCAGTCCAATTATAGTAAATACGCTGAAATTGGTATAATAGGTTTTGAGGCATTTTTATTAATTGCATTTGCTTTTCCTATTTGGGCAAGTTTAAAGACAAACGTTCCTTCCGTAACGAATGAAATGGTACAAGTAAGGGTTATTGCTCAACAATTTGCTTGGAACATACATTATCCCGGTAATGATGGTATATTTGGTCCAACTAAACCACAATTAGTTGATGAAGAAACAAATCCAGTAGGAATAGATAGATCTAGTCCTACTGGAGCAGATGATATTGTCACTATAAATCAATTACATTTACCAGTGAATAAGATGGCAATGATTTATTTAACGTCCAAGGATGTAATACATAATTTTGCTTTACCAGAGATGCGTGTAAAGCAAGACGCTATTCCAGGCATGAGCATCCCCATATTTTTTACACCCAATAAAACGTCTAAAGATTTTATAAATGAAATTATTGGAAGTGCTCGTGAAGGTATGGGTTATGAAATTGCTTGTGCTCAACTATGTGGTAATTCACATTACCGTATGAAAGGCTATTTAACTGTTGAAACTGAAGAAGAATTTCTTGCATTTCTTGAAGAAGAAGCAGAATACCTTGAAGATGAAGATGAAGATGATGACTGGTAAAAACGCAATAAAATTTAGCCTAATATAATTAAAATAAATTTTTATACAGTTTAATAAGTCTATTTATATATATAAATAGTTTACTTTTTTATGAAAATTTTTAATTAATACTACAAATTAATTAAGTAGGCCATAGAAATTTCCATTTTAACGTATTAGTTTTTCCATAATTAGTAATATTAAAAATTAATTTTATTGACTATAATTCTTTTAGGTCAGACATAAGTTGACCAAGCATATCTTTAGCATCACCAAAAACCATTATTGAATTATCATAGCCAAATAATTCATTTTGGATTCCAGCAAATCCTGGATTCATAGATCTTTTATTAATTATCACAGTCCTAGCTTTATCAACATTTAAGATTGGCATCCCATAAATTGGACTAGACTGGTCGTGTCTTGCAGCTGGATTAACAACATCATTTGCACCTAAAATTAAAGCTACATCACAATCTTCAAATTCGGGATTAATTTCATCTAAGTCTTTTAATTGTTCATATGGAATGTTGGCCTCGGCAAGCAATACATTCATATGTCCAGGCATTCTACCTGCGACCGGATGGATTGCGTATAAAACTTGTTTACCTTGTGTTTCAAGCCATTCAGCAACTTCCCTTACTGCATGTTGAGCCTGTGCAACAGCGAGTCCATAGCCAGGAACTACGATTACTTTTTCAGATGCTTCGAAAATCATCGCAGCTTCTTCAGTTGAATAACTTTTAATGTTTAATTCTTGAGTTTTATCACTAGCATTGCTGTAGTCTCCTCCGACCGCTCCAAAGATAACATTTGTTAAAGAACGATTCATACCTTTACACATAATTTGTGTAAGGATTAATCCTGAAGCACCCACAAGTGCTCCACTTATAATTAATGCATTATTCATTAAAACAAATCCTGTAGCAGCGGCAGCCACACCAGAGTAAGAATTTAATAATGAAATAACAACAGGCATGTCGGCACCACCAATCGGAATGGTCAGTGTAATTCCAAGAATTGCTGAAATTGCTAGAATACCATAAAAATAATTTAGCTCTATTGAATTGCTAACTATCAAATTCCCCAAAACTATTAAAATTAAAACCATTATTCCATTTAATAACTGTTGCGCAGGATAGGTAATTGGTTTTCCAGAAATGAATCCTTGTAATTTACCAAAAGCAATAAAACTTCCTGTTAAAGTTAATGTACCAATTACGACAGATAAAATAATTGTAACTAACATAAAATTAGTGGGATTTTGGTTGTATTGTGTATAAAATTCTGCACTTGCAATTAATGCGGAGGCGCCTCCACCAAATCCATTAAAAATAGCAACTAATTGAGGCATCTGTGTCATTTCGACTTTAGTTGCTGCAAAACCACCAATAATTGCACCAATAACTACTCCAATACTGATTAGTTGAAAAGAAATCAAAGGTTTACCATTTTCTAAATAATTATCAGGATGAATAAGAGTAGCAATAATTGCAATTAGCATTCCAATTGCTGCAATACTATTTCCTTTTCTTGCTGATTTAGGGTGGGATAACATTTTAATACCCATGATAAAACAAATTGCACTAATTACATAAGCAATATTAGTATATTCCAATTTTTCTCCTACTTCTTCTTAAACATTTTAAGCATTCGATCTGTAACCATAAATCCACCTACTACATTAATAGTCGCAAAAACTACTGCAACTAATCCAAGATATGTACCTAATTCTCCATCTACTTTAGTAGCAATAATTGCACCAACGATAGCGATTCCTGAAATTGCATTTGAACCGGACATTAACGGTGTATGCAGAGTCGGTGGTACTTTATTTATGATTTCATTCCCTACAAAAATTGCTAGAATAAAAACTGTTAAGATATTAATCATATCCATTTATGAATCTCCTTTTAATGCGTCAGAAGTACGTTTATCAGTGATTTTACCATTATGTGTAAACATTGATCCCGATACAATTTCATCTTCTATATCAAATTCTAATTTTCCTTCTGGACAAATATAGTTTACTAAAGCACTTACATTTTTTGAATAAACTTGGCTTGCATGAATTGGCATAGTTCCTGGAATATTAAATGATCCATCAATAATAACACCATTTATTTTAAATACTTTCCCGGGTTTTGTTAGTTCACAATTTCCACCATTTTCTGAGGCTAAGTCCATTATAGCAGAACCACCATGCATTCCTTTGACCATTTCTTCAGTAATAATTTTTGGAGCTGGTTTTCCGGGTATTAATGCAGTAGTGATTATTAAATCTGATTTTGCAATATGCACTTTTAACAAATCTGCCTGTTTTTGTTTGTATTCATCAGAAGTCTCTTTAGCATAACCACCTTCTCCAACACCTTCATCTTCCTCAGCATGAACTTCAATAAATTTTGCACCTAGACTCTCAACTTGCTCTTTTACAACTGGTCTTACATCAAAAGCTTCAACTTGGGCTCCTAATCTTTTTGCTGTTGCGATAGCTTGAAGTCCCGCGACACCAGCACCAATTATTAATACTTTTGCAGGCTGAATTGTACCGGCTGCAGTCATTAAAAGAGGCATATATTTTCCGATATGACTAGCTCCAACTAATACTGATTTATATCCAGCTATATTACTTTGTGAACTTAGCGCATCCATTTTTTGTGCCAATGTTGTTCTTGGGACAAGATGCATAGAAAAACCACTGATTTTCTTTGAAGTTAATTTTTGAACTACTTCTTTTTCGATTGTAGTTTGAAAAAAGGAAATAAAACCAGCTCCTTCTTTCATTAAATCTACTTCATGAGAATCTAATTCATGGTTCATTGTTGGTGAATTAACTTTTAAAATAAGATCAGCATTTTTAAAAATTGCTTTAGTGTCATTAATGATTTCAGCACCTACTGATTGAAATTCATCATCAGAAATATAGGAGCCTAATCCTGCTCCAGACTCTATTTGTACAATATTACCTTTTTTTAAATACTCCTTTACTGTTGCAGGAATAATAGCAACACGATTTTCACCAGGAGTGATTTCCTTTGGAATGGAAATAATCATATAATATCCTATTTTAATATAAAATAAAAAAAATAAGTCCGAAATTTACACATATTTCAATTCTTTGATTTAATTATTATTTTTTAAAAAGAAATGAGACTATGTTGCTGTACTCATACTGAGTTATTTTTACTTTTTGCTAATAATCAATATGATATTATCATTAAATCATGATAATAAAATTAAAGCTTTTCTTAGTTTGTAAATTTTTAGACTACTAATTTACTATTTTTAATTATGAAAAAAATAAATTTCAAATAATCTAATGATATTAAATTTATAAAAAAATATATTTAGTATAAAATAGACTTAGAAACTTTTAAAAAAAACTTTACCATCCCATTTAAAGTTATCATCATTAAATTGAATTAAATCTTCAAATTTTGTTAGTTGATTTTTGCAAATAAATCTAATGAATTTTCCTTTTATTGCTTTCCCAAAATGACCCGCTGGTATTTTTTTACCATTTTTAAATATTGCAAAGTCAATATTTATACAATTTTCATTTTGTAAATAAGCTTTCTTATGAATTTGTGGTAATAAGTCAATTATAGAGTTTTCTTTTATTAATTCATTGCTAAGAATAGGTTTCCATAAATTATACAATTGAAAAGTATTCATTTTTAATTTGTAGTTTGGGATTAGTGTATTAGGTGATATCATGCCAAATAAGCCACTAAAAATCACAAAATTTTTATAAAAAAAATCTTTTTCATTTTGATTGAAAGTATCAAATTGAATATTGGTAAATACAACTCCTGAATATCTGTTTATTGCAGGGGAGCATAACTCATTTTTTATATTTAAATTTATTTTATGAATTAATTGAGCTTTTTCAACTTTCAAACCATAAATATTTTTAATTTCATCTGATTTCATATTTTTTAATTTTTTAATTATTTCATTGACTTGTTTTTTAAACTTGAAATCAGTTTCTTTGAATGGGATATTTGTTAAATTATTAGTTGATTTTCCTTCACTAGGTGGAATTAAAAATTTCATCGAATATAAGTCAGTTTATTTTTTATAAATTAGCTTCGTAAATTAAAATTTAAGTTAGACCAATTTCTACTAATTTGTTATTATGCTTTAGTAAAGTAAATGATAATAGAAAATTGTGTAAATTATATACTTTGGTAGAATTTAATTAATGGCCACTAAAAAAAAGAGGTTTATTGAAAAATCAAATTGGTGTAATAGGTGCGGGGACAATGGGGAATGGAATTGCTCATACTTTCGCACAATCTAACTATTCTGTAGTACTGGTTGATATTAATTCAAATTACTTAGAAAAAGGATTGCAAACTATTTCTAAAAATATGGATAGACAAGTTAAAAAAGAGCTTATTACGCAGAAAACTAAAGAAAATTTTTTAAGCAATATATCTACAAGTACGCAGTTAAACTCCCTTAAATCATGCAGTTTAGTTATTGAAGCAGCCACAGAAAATTTGAAAATTAAATCTAACATTTTTTCTAAGTTAGATGAATTATGTATTAATGATGCAATTTTAGCTACAAATACTTCTTCTATTTCTATTACTAAAATTGGCGGAATAACTAATAGGCCTGGAAAAGTAATAGGAATGCATTTTATGAATCCAGTACCTATGATGAAATTAATTGAAGTTATTCGTGGACTTTTAACTTCTGATGAAACTACTCAAAAAATTATAGAAATTTCAAAAGACCTAAATAAAATTCCAATTGAATGCAATGATTATCCTGGATTTATAGCAAATAGAATTTTAATGCCTATGATTAATGAAGCAGTATATTGTAAAATGGAAGGTGTTGCAGGTACTGAAGCTATTGATCAAATTATGAAGTTAGGAATGGCTCATCCAATGGGGCCATTAGCTCTAGCTGACTTAATAGGACTTGATGTGTGCCTTGCAATTTTAGAAGTATTACACAAAGAATTAGGTGATAGTAAATATAGGCCATGCCCTCTTTTGAGAAAAATGGTAGATTCAGGTATGGTTGGACGAAAATCAGGACAAGGATTTTATTCTTACAAGAGGTAGTTATGGATTTTTTTTTAACAGAAGAGCAATTATTAGTAAAAAAAACAGCACGTGAATTTTCAATTTCAGAATTAGTTCAAGGAGCTATTGAACGAGATGAAAAAAAAATATGGCCAAAAGAGGCAATACAGAAATTAGGTGAGCTTGGATTTATGGGTATGATGGTCTCTGAAGAATATGGTGGTGGCGGAATGGATACTGTATCCTACACAATTGCAATGGAGGAAATTTCAAAAGCAGATGCATCAGCATCTGTTATTATGTCTGTAAATAATTCTTTGGTATGTTATTTATTAGAAAAGTTTGCAAGTGAGGAATTAAAACAAAAATATTTACTTTCTCTTGCAAGAGGTAAAAAACTTGGGGCTTTCTCATTATCTGAACCTCAGTCAGGGTCTGATGCTTCAAATATGCAAACTATTGCAACGCTAAATGGTGATCATTATATTGTTCATGGTACTAAAAACTGGGTGACAAATGGGATTAATTGTGATTATGTAATATTATTTGCAATTACTAAGCAAGGAATTGGGCATAAAGGAATTTCAGCATTTATAATTGAAAAAGGTTGGCAAGGATTTGAATGTGGAAAATCAGAAGATAAATTAGGTATTCGTTCTTCTGATACTTGCGAGCTTTATTTTGATAATGTAAGGGTTCCTCTTGAAAATAGAATTGGAAAAGAAGGAGATGGGTTTAAAATTGCACTAGCGACATTAGATGGTGGTCGAATTGGTATTGCATCGCAGGCAATTGGTATTGCTCAAGCATCTTTAGACGCATCAATCTCTTATTCTAAAGAGCGAATTCAATTTTCAAAACCGATAGCTATGCAGCAGACAATTCAATTTAAAATTGCTGATATGGCGATGGAGATTGAAGCAGCAAGATTATTGATTCATAAAGCCGCAATGATGAAGGATTCAGGGCAAAAATATAGTCATTTAGCATCAATGGCAAAAGTTTATGCCTCGGAAGTTGCGATGCGAGCTTCTACTAATTGTGTTCAAATCTATGGTGGGTATGGATACATAAAAGATTCTGGGGTAGAAAGATTAATGCGAGATGCAAAGATTACACAAATCTATGAAGGTACTTCTGAAATACAACGTGTTGTAATTGCAAGGAATTTACTTCAAAAATAGAAAAAGGAATTAAAATGACAGTTTTTGAAAATATGATTCAAAGAGGTCACGAGCAGGTAAATTTTTTTTCAGATCCAAATTCAGGATTAAAGGGTATCGTTGCAATTCATAATACGACTTTGGGTCCATCACTAGGCGGTTGTAGAATGTGGCAATATGAGAGTGAAGAGTCAGCACTTGTTGATGTACTACGTCTATCAAAAGGTATGACATATAAAGCGGCAATCTCAGGATTAAACCTAGGTGGTGGTAAAGCTGTAATAATCGGTAATTCTAAAAAGGAAAAATCAGAAACATTATTTCGTTCATTTGGTCGCTTTGTTGAAGGTTTAGGTGGTCGTTATATTACAGCGGAAGATGTTGGTACCTCAGTAAAAGATATGGAGTGGGTTAGGACTGAAACTAATCATGTGACAGGTATTTCTCGAGCATTAGGTGGAAGTGGGGATCCTTCTATAGTAACAGCATATGGTGTTTATATTGGAATGAAAGCTGCTGTCAAAGCTAAATTAGACAAGGATAGTCTAGAGGGCTTAAAAATTGCTGTTCAGGGATTGGGTCATGTAGGGATGAATCTTGCTAATTATCTCTACAAAGATGGTGCAAAACTTTTTGTAACAGATATTGATCAAAAATCGGTTGAAAAAGCTGTGAAAGATTTTAATGCTATTGCAGTTGGTTTAGATAAAATTTATGAATTAGATATTGACGTTTTCGCTCCTTGCGCTTTAGGTGCTGTTTTAAATGACATTACTATTCCAAAGTTAAAATGTTCAATTATTGCTGGTGCTGCAAATAATCAATTAGAAAAATCTCATGAACATGGTAAGGCTCTGATGTCACGAGGAATTTTAGTAGCTCCAGATTATGTGATTAATGCCGGCGGGCTCATAAATGTATCTAATGAGCTTGAAGGTTACAATCGTGAACGAGCATTTAATCAAGCTGAAGGGATTTATGACACGCTTATGGCTATTTTTAAACGATCACAAGAAGCTGATATCCCAACAAATATTGCATCTGATTATCTCGCTGAAGAGCGAATTAGGATGTTGGGTGATTTAAAGTCAATATATACTTCTTCAGTTAAGAAAATTAGGATTTAATGCTACCAAAAGATAGACGTAAATCACGCGTTTTAGCTGTACAGCTGGCCTATGGATGTGAATTGTCTGACAATTCTCCTGAAAATTTATTGAAAAATTGTTTTTCAGATAATAATTTACATATAGAAAATATTCAAAAATATAGTTTGAATCTAGTGAAAATTACTCAGAAAAATATAAAAAAAATAGATAGAATAATCGACGATAATTCTAAAAATTGGGAATTAAAACGCATAGCTCTTACGGATAAAATTGTCTTAAGGTTGGCTATAACAGAAATGCTTCATTTTGAAGATATTCCTTATAAAGTTTCAATTTCAGAGGCAGTAGAAATATCTAAGGTCTTTGGGACTAAAGATAGTGGTCCATTTGTTAATGGAATTTTAGACGCAGTATTTAAAAAAATGAACAAAGGTGAATATATTTTAAACTAAAATGTCTCTATTTACAAAAGTATTAACAAAAGTATTCGGTAAAAAATCTGACAAGGATATAAAAAGAATATCTCCTCAGATTAACGTAATTAATGAAAAATTTAATACAATCAAAAATTGGTCTGAAGAAAAGCTTAAATTGCAAATTCAATTCCACCGAGATGAAGTTAGAAATATTCGTGAGAATATTAAAATTCAGGGTGAGGCTGAAAACTTATCTAGAAAAGACCTAGATGAATCTATTTACAAGGCTGAACAAAAATATTTAAATGAAATATTACCTGAAGTATTCGCTATTGTCAAAGATGCTTCTCGAAGATTAGTAGGAACTGAATTTCAAGTAATGAAACAGACAATGAAATGGGATATGATTCATTATGATGTTCAGTTAATGGGTGGAATTGTTTTACACGAAGGAAGTATAGCTGAGATGAAAACTGGTGAGGGAAAGACTCTTGTTTCAACTCTACCAATTGTATTGAATGCTTTGACAGGTAGAGGAGTTCATGTCATTACTGTTAATGACTATTTAGCTCAACGTGATAGTCAGTGGATGGGTCATTTGTACTCTTACTTAGGGTTAACATTTGGTTGTATTTTAAACCAAATGTCACCCGCTGATAGAAAAATAGAATACAGTAAAGATATAACCTATGGTACAAATAATGAATTTGGATTTGATTATTTAAGAGATAATATGTCTGTAGTTCCTGAAGATCAAGTACAATTTGGTCATGTTTATGGAATAGTAGACGAAGTAGATTCGGTATTAATTGATGAAGCGCGTACGCCTTTAATTATTTCAGGACAAGTTGATGCTCCTAAAAATCAAAAATACCAAGAATATAAGCGATCTATTGAAAATGTAATTCGTCAGCAGATGTCACTCGTTACTTCCAAGTTAACTGATATTGAAGAGATGCTCAGTAAGGATAACTATAAAGCGGGTGAGGCCTTGCTGTTGGCACAACGTGGAATGCCAAAACACAAGCGTTTGATGAAATTATATCAATTAAAAGGAACTAAAAAGTTAATCCATTCTGTTGAGAATGATTATTTAAGAGATAAAAAACTACATGAAATTGATGAACAGCTATTTTTTAGTATAGAAGAAAAGTCTGGAGTTATTGATTTAACTGATAAGGGTAGAGAAATGCTAGCTCCTTCAAATCCTGAAAATTTTATAATCCCTGATTTAGGGGAAGAATTTCATAAAATTGATAATGATGATTTATTAAATTCAATAGAAAAAATTAAACAAAAGGAAGAATTACAAGCTCTTCATGCTGAACGTAGTGATCGAATTCATGCAATAAATCAATTGTTAAAAGCATATACACTTTTTGAAAAAGATGTCGACTATATAGTCCAAGATAAAAAAGTATTAATAATTGATGAGCATACTGGACGTATTATGCATGGTAGAAGGTTTAGCGATGGTCTTCATCAATCTCTAGAAGCAAAAGAAAATGTTGAGATAGAGCGCGAAACTCAAACAATGGCAACAATTACAATTCAGAATTATTTTAGAATGTATGAAAAATTAGCCGGGATGACTGGGACTGCGGTTACAGAAGCCGGAGAATTTATGCAAATTTATGATTTAGATGTGGTTGAAATTCCAACAAATAAACCAATAATAAGAAGAGATAATGAAGATTTAATATATAAAACTAAGAATGCCAAATACAATGCAGTTATAGATAAAATAATTAATTTATTTAAAAAAGGTCAACCAATACTAGTTGGAACTACATCTGTTGAGGAGTCAGAAACTTTATCTAGAATGTTGCGTAGAAAAAAGATTCCACATAATGTGTTAAACGCAAAACAGCATGAAAGAGAAGCTGAAATTGTCACAAATGCTGGCGTGAAAAATGCTATAACTATTTCTACAAATATGGCTGGTCGTGGTACAGATATTAAATTAGGGAATGAAGTGAAAGATTTAGGTGGGTTATATATTTTAGGTACAGGAAGACATGAATCACGTAGAATTGATCTTCAGCTAAGAGGTAGAGCTGGAAGGCAGGGAGACCTTGGTGAGTCAACCTTTTATATAAGTCTTGAAGACAACCTTATGCGGTTGTTTGGCTCGGAGCGAATTGCAAATGCTATGGATAGACTGGGAATGGATGAAAATGAAAATATTTCTCATAGTATGATAAGTAACTCAATTGAAAGAGCACAAAAAAAAGTTGAAGCGCGAAATTTTAGTATTCGTAAGCACTTACTTGAGTACGACGATGTAATGAATCAGCAGAGAGAAATTGTTTACGATAGACGGAGTTTTGCTCTGATGGAAGATGATATTAATCCAGAAATGCAAGAAATTTTAAATGAATATGCTAATAATTTGCTTGAGCAATATTGTATTGAAGATTCCCCTCAATCGTGGCATTGGGATAATATTAATGCTGATATATTATCGGTTTTCTCATTAGATGTTAATCGTGAAAATGCAAATGTTGAACACAAGGATGGTCTTAAAGATTTAATTATCCAAGGAGCTAATGCTTTATTAATTCACAAAAAAGAATTAGCCGGAGAAAAAGAATTTGAAAAATTCGAAAAATTTGTAATTTTAAGGACTATAGATGAAAAATGGCGTGAACATTTGGCTGGAATGGATCAGTTGCGAGAAGGAATTAACTTACGTGCCTATGGACAAAAAAATCCATTAATAGAATATAAAAGAGAAGGCTTTGGGATGTTCACTGAAGCAATGGCCTCAACAAATTCTGATATTTTAAAAAGAATATTTAGAGCAAGAATAGGTAATATGGAACAGCAACCTACAGCTATAGGTAATATTGCTAAAAATTTAAAAACTCGCCATGACGAATCTATTAATATGGGGTATTCATCACCTCCACAGCAGCAAGCTCAAAAAACAAATCGACCCTATTTCCCTGGACAAAATCAACAAAGAATTCAAAAGGTTCAACCAATTAAAGTGGAACAAAAAGTTGGTAGAAATGATGAATGTCCATGTGGCTCGGGGCGAAAATATAAAAAGTGTCATGGCAGAGGGTAAAAAAATAAATTTTAATACTAAAGTAATTCACGTTGCTCAAAAACCTGAGCCGCCATATGGAGCTGTTTCACATCCAATTTATTTAACATCTACATATGAGCAGAAATCCTTTGGAGAGTATCAGTATGATTATTCGCGTGCCGGTAATCCTACTCGCGATAATTTAGAAAAAACTATTGCTTCATTAGAGTGCGGAAAGGGCGCCGTTGCGTTTAGTTCGGGGATGGCAGCTATTTCTGCGATTATTAATCTTTTAAAATCAGGAGATCATTTAATTGTATCAAAAAATGTTTATGGCGGTACTTTTCGAATTTTAGATAAAATTTATAACAATTTTAATATAAAAGTAGATTGGATTGATACTTCTAATGTGGTTGAAATTTCTAATTCAATAAAAAATAATACAAAATTTATTTTTATTGAAACACCTACAAATCCTATGATGCAATTGTCAGACATAAAATCAATTGCAGGCATTGCCCGTCAAAATGGATTAAAATTAATAGTTGACAATACATTTATGTCACCATATTTTCAGCGTCCATTAAGTCTAGGTGCAGATATGGTCATACATAGTACCACTAAATATCTAAACGGACATAGTGATGTTGTGGGTGGAATTGTTATTTCAAATGATGAAGAATTATTAAAAGAACTTTCTTTTATTCAGATGTCTGTTGGAGGTGTACCCTCACCATTTGATTGCTGGCTTATACAGAGATCCTTAAAAACACTTGCTGTAAGAATGGAGAAACATAATTCAAATGCTTTAAAAATTGCAAAGTACTTAGAGAGCTCAGGCAAATTTAATCAAATATTTTACCCTGGTCTAAAATCACACCCACAACATGGTTTAGCAAAATTACAACAAATAGATCCAAAAGGAAATCCAGGTTTTGGTGGTATGATCTCTTTAGTATTACAAAATCAAGAAACTGCACAGAAATTTGTAAATAAATTAAAACTATTTACACTTGCTGAAAGTCTTGGAGGCGTTGAGAGCTTAGTTTGTCATCCTGCAACCATGACTCACGCCTCAATTCCTAAGGAAAATCTTGAAAAATTAGGGCTAACTGATGGTTTAGTTCGATTATCAGTTGGAATTGAAGATGAAGACGATCTTATATTTGATATAGGTCAAGCCATATAGTTCTATAATTTCATGAATATAAGTAAACATTTATCAACTAATTTGACTTTATCATACCCTATTTGTAAGAATTAATCTGTAACATTATTATACAAAAAATGTAGAGTTCAAATACAAATATAATGTAATTTAATTGGCTTATTTAAAACCTAATTTGCAATTAATATTAAGCAAAAATTTTATATTTTTACAAAAATAACGGAGGTAAAACCTATATGTCATTTTTAAATAAAATGATTGTTTCCTTTTTCTTCCTTGTGCCTGCTATATCTTTAGGCCAAGTTTATTTAGATGGAAGTTATGATGAAGCAAATAGTAAAATTATAGTTACCATGACTAATGAAGTTGCAGTAGCTGGAATTCAATTTAGTTTAGTAGATACACCAGAAGCATTTACTGTAACTGGTGCTACACCTTTATTCGATAATGCATCTGCTTTTACATTTAGCTCAAACACGTCTGGAATCATCATTGGATTTTCATTTTCAGGTGCAGTTGTTGATGCAGGTACTCATACTTTGTGCGAAGTTGATATTGATTTAACTGGAAGCTACACAGAGGTAACTTTTGATAATACCGTTTTTGCTGATGCGGAAACAAATAATTTAACTGTAACTACTGGCGATCCTATAATTGTTGGAGAGATGTTACCAATGGCACATGTTCAAGTTATACACAATAGTGCATCACCAACAGTAGACGTATATGTTGATGGAGCATTAGCTGTAGAAGATTTCATGTATCGTACAGCAACACCTGTATTGGAG
>MDTB01016145.1_pt1 | contig 16036 bp, 15 predicted proteins | sample 811161 | NCBI WGS metagenome assembly MDTB01 (sample SAMN05326650, study PRJNA326480) | marine metagenome | isolation source: seawater | place: Mediterranean Sea | collected 2009 | reverse complement strand
TTTTTATGCAGAAAACATTCCTGTTTTGTTTTTCTTTTCCGGCTTCCACGATGACTATCATACGCCAGCAGACACTTGGAAACTAATCAATTTAAATGGTGAGAAACATATTTTAGACCTTATATATGATACCGTTTATCATTTAGCACGGCTAAAGAACAGGCCGGTTTTTGCAGAAGCCGGGCCAAAGCAACCTCAAACTATGGCTCCAGCTAGATTCAGAATCACCTTTGGAATTATGCCGTCCTATACGAGTGAAAAAGTTGGTTTAGAAATAGATGCTATATCGAAAATGGATGGTCCTGCAGCAAAAGCCGGTATGAGAAAGGGAGATGTTATAAAATCAATTAATGGGAAAACTATAAAAAATATTTATGAATATATGGAAAGGCTCAGCGAACTTCGTTCTGGAGAAACTGCTCCTGTTATAATTGACAGAAATGGAAAAAGCTTAGAGCTTTATGTCTCTTTTTAAATAATATTACTTTGTCAAACCTGCTCTTTTGCGAACTTCTTCAGTCAGTTCAAGGACGGCCATAACATAATTATCAGCATGGTTATATGCATATATTGCTTTATAAATATCACCTGATTTATCATAATTTTTACTGTTTTTTTTATATCCATTCATCCTAAGATAATTAGCGATGCTACCCAAAACATCATCCCAATTATACGGCTCTCGAACTCCATTTTGATTGAAGTCTACTGAATATGTAGTAAAACTAGATGGAATAAATTGACCAAATCCAAAGGCACCAGCGTATGACCCTCCAATTTCTTGTGGGTCTAAGTTGTCTTCATAGCAATATTTAATAAATTCAGCTAGTTCCCTTGTTGCCCATTTTGAGCGGCGTGGCATTTCATGAATCTGTGTATACAAGGAATTAAAAACAGAAAACTGAGAATGATGAACACCGTAATTACTTTCAACGCCTGCAATCGTAACTATAATAAATGGATCAACGCCATATTTTTCTGAAACTGAAGATATTAAATCTTTATTCTCAATATAAAACTTAGCACCACCCTTAATTCTAGATTCCTTAACGAATATTTTTCGGTATTCGGTCCAGGGTTTTTTTTCATATGGTCTAGCAAATCGGTCTGCAATTTCTTTATGAATCTCTAATTTTTGATGCGAAAAAGCCTTACGAACAAACGAATCTGGAACAGACGAGTCTATTTTTTTTGAGACCAGCTTATATGCTTTGTCTTCCATTACGTTTTGTGAGAAAAGTAATCCAGTGATCAGTAAAAGTATTGTTTTCATCAATTTTTCCATTCTGCTATAAATAAATTAGTGTCTCCTCTTTTTTCCTGGTTCCTATTTGATGCAAAGACCAGATATTTTCCGTCAGGACTAAACATTGGAAATCCATCAAAACCTTCAAAAAAAGTGATTCGCTCTAGATCTGACCCATCGGTATTTATTGCGTAGAGGTCAAAATCTCTTCCATTTTGGTCATGTAAATTTGAAGAAAAAATTATTCGATTACCATCAGGAAAAAAATAAGGACCAAAATTAGCTGATTTGTTTTTGGTAACTTGTTTTTTCTCTGTGCCATCAGCATTCATTGTCCAGATTTGCAAAGCCATTGGGCGTATGAGATTCTGATCAAGAAGTGCTAAGTAATCTGCGATTTCATTATCAGATTCAGGATGATACACCCTCCATACAATTTTCGTTGCATCCATATTAAAAAACGCACCTCCATCGTATCCAAGCCTGTTTGTCAATTGTGTTTTTTGGGTTCCATCAATATTCATGGTCCAAATCTCTAAATCTCCACTAGAGATTGAAGTATAAATAATTTTACTTCCATCAAAAGCTACTGTTGCTTCTGCATCATATCCAGGTTCTGTCGTTAATCTGTTTAAGTTGTTTCCTTTGATATCCGAGGTGAAAATATCATAATCTGAATAGAGTTTCCAAACGTATCCTTGACTATAATCTGGTTTTTTTGGGCACTTTTCTCCTCCTAAAAAGGTAGACGAATAAACAATGCTGTCACACTCAGGATGTATAAAATAACTACATGTTGTTGCACCCTTCCCATTCGAAACCATTTTTTTATCGCCTGTAACGAGATTTAAAATATAAATTTGATCACAAAGCGTATCTCCATCATGGCCTTGAAAAATTAATTTTTCGCCATCGGAAGAAAAGTACGCCTCTGCATTTTCTCCTTCGAATGTTAATTGCTTAATATTTCTGAAATGGTTTTCACCCTCTAAAATTAAGCGGTTCTGGTTTGTTAAAAATCTTTTGTTTTCTTTTTTATATAGAGAGGTGCACGATACCATAAAAAAAACAAAAAATACAACTTTCAACTTTAGAAAAAAATACCGCATTATCTGGCTAACTTATAATTCATTATTGCGATGGTTAGTACTATTCTTCTCTCAAGCTGTTTAACTAAATTGCTCAATCATAATAAAAAGTCTATTATGGTTAATAAAATTGTAGGTAAAATTTTCCCTACAAATTAACAGCAAGTACCGGTTCTTTTTTAATAAATTTTAACGTAAAAATTTTGCGTGATACATAGATGGCTTTTTTAAAACATTTAATGAACCAAAAAACATATTTTTTTTCTCTGCTGACTCTTCTATTCGCTTTTTTTATCTGTGTTTGGCTCTTTTTCATCCCTTATGAAAATTTATTACTTTACATAAACCATTTCAGGCCAGATAAACCATATCAATTTTTTACAAGCCAATACCATTTTTATTTTAGGGTTTTTCTTGCTTTAATAAGCTTTTCTATCGTTCTATTATTCAGCCTTCTTCAAATAAAAACAAAACAATATTTAAAATTTGTTAAAACTTTGAAGAAAGAAGTTTTGTTGCTGATTGATAAAACTAAAGCAAAAACCATTCAATTTTTACGCACGGAAGACAGGCCTTATCTGTATCTTTTGTTTTTTGTTTTTTCAATTGGGATAATAACTCGTCTTTTTTATCTAGATCGACCCATTTTTCATGATGAAGCAAAAACGATTTATTCATTCGTATCGAAAAGCTGGGTAGATACTATTTCAAACTATTACGTTCCAAACAATCACGTGTTCCATTCTGTATTATCAAGAATTTGTTATTTGGTTTTTGGTAATGAAGAATGGATTTTTAGACTGCCTGTTTTCTTTTCAGGGTGCTGTACTTTAGTATTGTGTTATTTGTATGCACGATCTTTTTTTAATAAACATGTAGCAATTATTTTATTAGCATTAATCACAAATGGAATTCCTTTAGTTAGCTATTCTGTAAATGCTAGAGGATACATTTTAATTACCGGATGTTTTTTGTTGTTGTTGTTAATGATAAAAGAATTGAGCAAAAACCGAGGCAATATTATTTTATACTTCTTGTTTGTCTTTATTTCTTCTATTGGTCTTTGGACCGCGCCAGTAATGGTAATGCCTTTGTTCTTTGTGTTTTATTGGTTTTTATTAGATGGGGGCCGAAAAAATCTGTTTTATAGAATGAAAACATCCTTTGTTACTTTGTTATTTATTGGGTTCACCGCTTTTTTATTATATAGTCCTATCATTGTCCGATGCGGGATAAAAGCACTGACTTCTAACCCATATGTAAAAGAGCAAACCTTTAAAACAATTTTAGAGAGGCTCCCTTCTTATTTTATACTTTATTGGGATTTATTGACTTCTGGATATTCGCCTAGTATGAAATATGTTCTTATGTGTTTATTTGTTTTAGGAGTGTTATATCATGCTTCTAATAAATATAGTAGAAATCTGTTTTTTTCTCTTGTTTTATCAGCTTTCTCCATTTTTTTCATACTAAAAAGACTTCCGTTTGATAGAACAATTTTGTTTGTTTATCCCATTTTCTGGACTTTTAATGCAACCGGTGCTTATTATATTATAAAGTTCGTTTCTAATAAAACAGGCCTCGGCATAAAAACCCTTTGTTTGTCTTTTTCAGTTATTACATTTTTTTATACATCTATTCTATGTTTAAAAAACAATGGAATTATAAAATCCTATCAAAATCAAACATGCGTTGAGGCCGAATTAATAGTTGAAGATATTCAAAGGCATTTAAAAAAGGGCAACAGAATTGAAACCTCAACTCCTTTAGCAGGTCCAATAAGGTATTATTTACTTAAAAAAGACCTTGATGAAGAAATTCTGCATTGGCACCACAAAGGTAAAGACAAGGGGCCCTTGCTAAAAAGCAACAAAGTATATATTATTACGAGGAGTGGCCGCAATAGCCTTAGTTCATACGGTTACAATGATTCGTTTTCTATTATAGGTTTTTCAAAACCTAAATTATGGAGAAAATACCAAAACACCGTTGAAGTGTACGTGATCGAAAAGTTGTTGTGATACTTTGAAAACCTTTTATTACGTAAACACAGATAGACGGTTCTTTTTTTCTTAATTTGGCACCTGTCTTTATACTGTCTTGTCTGTAGATTTAAGAATGATGTCAGAAATTGAACCTCACATAATCAGAGACTTACACATTCTAAAAAACCGCTATTTAGTTAAAATACCTTTTTTTTGTTTGATATATATTTCATCAGTTTTAATTATATTATATTTTAACAGCGTGTCTAAAAACTACAACCTACTTATTTCAACACCTTTCTACATCCTCGCAGGAGCTTCTATGCATGGGATCTGTCTTTTTGCTCATGAAGGTGTGCATGGAACAATTCATAAAAACACCTGGATAAATAATTTCATTGGCAGTGTTTCAGGATACATCGTATTACAAACACTGGCTGGGTACAGAGTTTTGCACCTAAAACACCATAAATATTTAAATAGAGAAGGAGACCCTGGGTTGTTAAAGACTTATGTTTCGAACAAGTTTTTAATAGCGGCTATGGAATGGGGATATTTAGTGTTTGGCTATATTGCATTTCTAAGCATTGTACCATACCAAGGGTTCAAACAAGGCACCAATAAAGATCGATTGTTAATTGTAAAAGATTTGGTTTTTATAATCTTTTTTTTGTACTCTATTTTATTTTTATTACAACCTAATTGGTTTATACATGGTTGGTTAATTCCAATGGCCTTTGTTCATTTCATGATGAATGTTAGAGGAATGAGCCAACACCTTATGCTAGAAGATCATCATGACCCTTATAAAGGAGCAAGAACTATTAAGGCCCACCCAATTGTTGAATTTTTTCTTTGTAATGAAAATTATCATATTGAGCACCACTTATTCCCATCAATACCCTGGTACAACTTAAAAAAGGTCCACGCGATTATCGAGAAAAACCTTGTCAAAAGTAAATCCACAATTATTTTCTCCTTCAGACGATTTTTGGTAGACTTTATATATAAATCCTTTAAAGAAATCCGGGCCTAGGTGCTTTTGTATTTCTGGTCGTTGTAATAATAGAAGTCCTTTTCTATTAGTGCTTTATCCACGCCATATTTTTCAAATTCATAATAGTGTCTTCTTGGGAAATCCGTGTTTTTATTTTTCAACCATTTTTTTATTTTTTTATGATCTTCCTTATTAGTGTTTATATTTAAAAAATCACAAGTTTTTTCTATTGTTTGAATTGGTAGATTTTGAATATCTTCACAGTGAACGTCGATTATTCTTTTGTTTGAGTCAATTTTCTTCCTTACAGATATTGCTCTGTCCAGGCCCTTTTTGAAAACCGTTGCAACATACGGCCCCAATCTTTTGAAGTCAGAATTGTTGTACGCTGTTCTTCGGAACATAGAAATCATACTAGCATATGAAACAATTGAAATTGCTGGGTCTCTGTGTGTAATCACGAAGCGTGCTTTAGGAAAAACTTCCAACAACACATCTAAATTCCACAAGTGTTCCGGTGCTTTTAACACCATTTGTTTTTTTGTTTTCCCTATTGACAAAATCTGCAATTGTTTTTTGTATTCATTATATGTGCCTAACATATCGCTTTCTAGGACCCAGTTTTCATAATCATCTAAGCCCAATGCAGATGAAACGGCAATAGAAGTAAATGAGTTAAACAATAATCGAAAGCATTCATCTGGATAATTAACGCCAATAGGATGAATATATTTTTGTTCTGGTTTGGAAAAGTTTTGTAAAAAAGAGTGTTTCTTTGTGTCTTTTTTAGCAAACCTCATAGCTCGCTCCCCTTCGATAAAAGCCGTGGGGTAGTGAAGTTCCCAAAGTCTTAATACTCTACATTCTTTTAGAAATGAGAACATGTTTTGCAATGCCGTAGTTCCCGTTCTTGGTAACCCAACTATGAATATAGGGTTAGACAACTCTATTTCAACGGTTTTGGGATGTTTTTGTAAGAACTTATTGATTTTTTTCCTATTTGACAAAATTCGTTCGATTTCATTTTTTATAAAAATTTCAGTTGCTGGGTTTAAATTGTTTTGATTCACGTTATTAATAAATTTTTCGAGTGCTTTTATGGTTACAATATTTGCGTTTAGTCCTGATTGTTTGTTTCCCTTTAGTTGATTTAGATAATACTCTTTATCTACTTTATGATTGACAAGATTCATCTTGGAAAAAAGAATCAAACAAGCATTATACAGCCTTACGAGAAGCGGAGATTTGTTTTTTACAGATATTTTTTTATGCATGCTGTATTATTTACATCGCTATAAAAGACTGTTGTATAAAGTAAGAATTGCAGAGTTTCCCAAAAGAAGCCCTTTTTTTATTTTTTCTTTTTGGTCGACGTTTTTCCAACTTGGTCGTATGATGCCATAAAAACCTTGTGCATGTTCAACGTCTAAATTTTCATGGGTTGAGTAATGAGCAAGAGAGCCTTTGGTTAACCACTTTTTTTCTAAGATTGTTCGAACAATAATTGAAGATATTGTTGAATATCTATGTTCAATGATTCCCATCATTGCAACACTGGTCATTATAGATCTCTTTTGAGCACAATCCATCAACGTTTTATTAAACACTCTCGTTGCGCTGTGTGTTTTACGCGTTTCTATCTCTTTCTCACATGCGCCTAAGGCACTTAGATATTTTCTGTAAGTGCTACCATGAGAATTTCTAGTGTCTCCATTTCCGTGCTCCTCCAAAATGTTTTGTAAAATTATTGATCTCTCATTGTAGGTTTCAATTTTGCTTGAGATAGCAAACATTGGCCTGGAAAAGAACTCTACCGCATCTAAAATAATTACTTGTGATTGTATGAACTGGCTCTCTCCCATTTTCTGGTTTAACAGAGAACGAAAATATGGCTGTTCTTCTATTGGAGATTTTTCAATAAGAGATGAAATAAAACTGTCCATTTATATTTCTCCTGTAGAAATAGAAACATAATCAGCTGATTTAATCGGGTTAAAAAAAGGCGGAAATGAAAACACTTTGCATTTTGTTTCCGTGTATACCTTCTGTTCTTCAAGTTTCATCAACAACTCTTTGTTTCTGCAATCAATCGCAAAACAAAGCTGTCCTTTTTTCTTTTTAGAAAAGTTTTTTACTGCTCGCACAAACCGGTCTGTGTTGCCTAAATGGAAAAGATTAGGATTTAAATGTCCTAATCTTAAAATAGTATTATTCTTTGTAGAAATTATGTTTTTTTTTCCATCGTTCCATAAAACATCATCTAAGAGATTTGGGCTGAGGTTTACTTCATTTTTTGGTTTATATGTTAGTTTTTTTATATCAAGAGCATTCAACTGTTTTGGCTCCAATATATATATATTTAGTGTGCCACAAAATCTTGATAATTTTCCTAGGTGCGCTCCTTTAAAAGTTTTTTCTACTCCCGTGCCACCTTTTTGCATTGCACAAAAATATGAAAAGTCCCACTCTTGAAAATCTTTTTTAAATGGCCATCTAACAAATAGATACCATAAAAAATTTTTTACAACTTCTTTTGATCTATATTCTGATCTAAGCTTCAGATCAGAAGCATATAAACCATTATATATTTTTCTGTTTTTAAATATTTTTTTCCAAACAGCAGCAATGCTTCCAACAACAACTTTACCTTGTGTTATTATTAGAAACCTTGTTTTGTGTCCCTGTTGTGTAAAAAAGGGGGTATACTCTTTTCCATGGTCAATATAAAAACTGTTCGTTCCATCATCAAGTGGGTATTCTATGCTTTTCTCGATTGCTCTGAGATCTGAAATAAAAGGTTTTAATTGATTCTCATCAACAATGTGGTATTGAAATTTCATTTTTTTATGAAGAGCCTGAAATGATTATAGAACATGCTTCTGTCATTTTCTTGCCAATATAGGTTAAAAGAATTATCTTCGTAAAATCCGTCATTAAAATATGGAAACCAATTCCGGTCGTTGTTTAATTGTCTTAATAGAACCACCGAATTTTTTTTTAGATTAGACAACATTTTTGTACACTGTAAAACAAAGGCATTATCACTCCAGTCAAATAAATTCGAAAGGTTAACAAAGTCAAAACTTCTTATTGATGCAACATCAAGAATTGACCCTAAAAAATAATCTATATCTTGGTTGTGTTTGTTCTGCATGTAAGGAAACATTGATCTAGCTTTATAATATCCTAAAAATATATGCTGTAGAAAAGGGTTGTTATGAGCATTTGGGTGATGTAACCCCTGAGTTATTTTCTTTAAAAAGTAATCAACATATGTTCCTTTTTCTCCTTGCTTTGTTGCTCTATCACTAAACACTGTTTCTATTGAGCGGTCATTAAACACGTGCTCAAATGGTTCTCTAATATTTGCGTGCTCTAACCAGGAAATTAAGATTGTTTGACGCCTGTTGATTACGGTTTTGCTATCAAAAAACTCTTTCACTTTATCCAGATTGGAAACTTGTTCAAAAAAAGTTTTTCGTAAAGATTGAAACATTTTCTCAAACTTACCAGATTGATTTATACCTTTATCATTTTGTTGTCCAATGTTTAAACTTTTAAAGTCTCGCTTTATTATAGCTTCTGATTTTTCTTTAACATGATCTATTTGATGTTGATTTATATCTAGTGCCATAATTTGTAAATCAGGAAAAATCGCCTTTAGCGATAGTGGAACGCAACCACCAGAACACACGGTTAACATTTTCATGACTTTGTGATTTTTTACTATCTGCTTCTCGATCCGGTGGTCTTCTCTTGAGACCGCAAAAAGAACATCATCAAAAATATTCCTATTCATATCCTCTAAACAAAAAAATATCTTGCAATATTTTTGTTAACGATCAATTTTTTCTGAACCGTAGAAAGGCTTATTTGAGTTTATTTTTCCAAGTTGTTTTAATGGAAAGCCAAAAACTGTAAAATATATGGGTTTATTATTTAGCGGAGTTTTATTATTAATCGTAGAAATATTTAAAATTCTATCAGACGGAAAAAGGGCTACCTTTTTTTGACTAAGTACAGGGACATTTAAAATATCAGATCCCCACAGATCATTATATGGACCTAATTGATAAAACCCGACTGGTTCGCTTTTGATGTTTTGAAACCAACTAATTTTACTTGGGTTTTTTAATTGGTTGGTGAGAAAAAAACTTGTGTTTTTTTGTGGTAATTCAGGTAATAAAGCGTTGTTTTTATACTGGCTTTTTGCAACATTAATGATAATCAGGAAAAAAAAAAGAAGTCTGGTCATTCGTTGACTTACGTTTCGTGAAAATTTTTTCTTTTGTCACACATTAATGAATCCATCAATTGGTTTACACACAACTAACACTGTATCTGCGTCAACATCGACATCCCAAACCATGCTCAGCATAACATATTCTCCTGTTTTTCCATGTTTCCACCTTTGAATCGTGCTATAGCGCGTTGATGAAATAATTCTAGTTTGATTCAGTTCGGTTTGGAGTTTTTTTACATGCTCTAAATCATTTGGGTGTATTAAGTCTTTGCTATCATACTGTTTTTCAGCAAGCTGCTCCTTTTTGTATCCCATTACCATCTCCCACTTCCCATCTAAATCTACAATAACACCATCAGATACCCTTCCTGAAATATAAAGAGAATCAGCAAAAACCTTATCAAAAACACCACCTTTGGGCTCTAAAGCACCGCTCTGACCTTGTTTTAAAGTTCTTATCTCTTGTTTTAATGTATTATTTTCACGCATGAGGTAGTTGATGACAGATTGCAATTCCTCTTTTGATCCAGAAGCCACTGAAAGGCCGTCCGGTGTTCTTCTTTCTACTTGTTGTGAGTTTTTTTCTTGAGATATTTTTAATAAATGCTTGGGTGGAATTTGGTTTTTTGCAATCCAAATACTTAACGCTTGTGGGCTTACACCAAAATAATCAGCCACTTGATGCTTGTGTCGAAACCCACGTTCGTTCATTATATTATTAATTGTGTCTCTTGCGCTTTCCATTTTTCCTCAAAAAAATTGTTTTTGACTTAGACTTAAATAAAACTTAATTTAAGTTAATTATTATTAAATAGTTTTCCAATAAAAATAGTTCAAACACGTTTTTACTATATATCAAACTATTTTTCAAGGATGAAATTAAAAAAACAATAAACAAAAAATCAAACAGTCCAAAACCGAAGGAAACAAATGAACACTCGAGCACTTATTCTTACCTTATCTTTCTTATCTTTATTGCTGAGTCAATCAAACCCCATTTTACCAGGTCAGAAAACAGCAATTAGAACCCTTGCTACAAGCGTAGGTTTTTCACCGCAGGAGCTTGAAGAACGCATTCAACAAGATTACGGTTTAAAATTGGAGGCTTTATCACAAATGCAAGGAGCAGAGCTAATTCGGTCTTTCCAGTCTGGTTCCATTTCTAAAGTGCCTTTGGCTGCAATGAGTGACGCTGTTAAACAAAAAACAAGCCAGAAAGACCTTGTTCCTATACTGGAAAAAGGAATGGAAAAAAGATTCCATTTTAAAGATGGCTCTGTACGTGAAGGTAAAATTGTTGCTGTTTCAGGTGGCCTAGTTACCCTTAAAACAACCAGTGGAAGTTTTACAATTCCAGAGCATGAGTTTTTAGCGGAAACTGCTGAAATTAAAAACAAGAACGGAGAAACGTTCACGGGGGTGGTTATGGGTGAAACCGCTGAAGAGTTTATTATAAGAACAAAATACGGTGACGCTATAGTTCAAAAGAAAGACATTAACAAAATGAAACGATATCATGGTGGAGTTTTAGATCAGCAAACCGAGAACACAAGAAAGTTCTACAAAGGCAGCGATGATTTAACAAATATTTTTTTGGACCCTACGGCCTTTCCACTTTCTGCAAACACGTTTTATGTAGGCGGATTATCTCTTGGCTATGGGCTTACCGAAAAATTCATGATGACAACTCAGTTCGGCTCTAATTTTTCAGGAGACCTGAACCTCCATGCAAAAATGAGATTCTATCACAAAAAAGCAGCAAACAGAGAAACTGCTGCCGCCTGGGGTTTAGGAATGCATCGAGCCTACTCACCAGCAGCTATTGTTAGTAAATATTCACATGCTATAAAGCTAAAGAGCAACGGTGCCGTAACAGCTTTAAATGACATGGTAGACATTAAAACTAAGGATCTTATTCCTGAAAACACAGATGATCAACTTCATGCCCTTGCATATATTGTGTTTTCTTCCAGACGTGCAAACCCCTCTGGAAGAGGCAAAGTTGGATGGACTGCTGGCGCAAGAACATCAACTGCCTTTATAAACAGACCTTCTATCATAAAACAAGAGATTAGCATTGGGGAAAACACTTATCAAGTGGCGTGGGATGATGGTGCACAGTATAAAGTCCCTTTTCGTATCTGGTTAGGTCTTGAATATGATTTAAGGAAAAATTTAAAGTTTTTATCAACAGCATGGATTGACAATGGGTTTAAAACTGTGGAATTTGGTAATATAATACAAGACTACATAGGAGATGATGGATCAGCACCTTTTTCTATTGACTATCCTGGAGGGAACCCTAGTTTGATTGATTTCGATTTTGGCATACAATATGCTGTAAATGAATCATTTCGTTTTGGGGTTCATTTTCAGCAGCCATACATCGATTTTTATTGGGAATTTTTCGAGTTTTAATAAAACTGTTTACAACACGTGCGATTAGCTTTTCTCTTTTTCACCTTATTTGTTGGTGTTCACAGCTCAGATTTGAATACCATAAAACAAATAAAAATTGAAAACCTTAAAAAGAACTATGTGGGTAAATCTGTAGAGTTCGTGGATTATTCTAACTCATTAAATGTTAAGGGGAAGCTTCTCGATATCACAGAGACTACGTTTGTAGTGTCTTCTGCCGGATCTCGGAGCGTTTTTGACATAAACAACATTCCATATTTTAACTTAGCCCCCGAAGCACCTGATTATATCATTGCTTCTGGTGTTTCATTACTATCTGCCGTTGCCGGCTATTTATCTTTAGTAATTCTACGCCCCAACCCTGATAAAGCCATAAAGAGCACTGTGTTGATTGCTGGGCTTGTTACCGGCGGCTACATAGGAAAGGTTTCCTTTCTTAGACCCATAAAGGTTGAGCTAAACCTGAAAGATATGAATGTTCTCTATGCAAAGTAGCACTCACTTTTTTTCATTAATTTTATCCATCCTTCTTATTGTTACAGGGTGTCACAATAACGCACATATCCGAACTCAAAAACCATTGAAAAATGGAGAAACAGTATATTCTTCTAGCTCAACTATTCCCTTATCAATTGGGGAACCTGAATCGGATCTTGGAATAATCGGGATGAGACAAGAATTTTCTATTTTAAGAGGAACGGAAGGTAACAAGGAACTTGGTGCATATGCTGCTCTTGGCGTTGGAGAAAGTGCTTTTGGTAGTGTTTTGGGGTTTGATTTTAAAAAGCATCAGTATATACAGGGCTCCCAATTAACCAAGTTGGGTGGTCGAGTTGAATTAAACATGACTGAATACGGATCTGTTTTAAACTTACGTCCTTCCATAACAACCACAACATCTCAAAAAGACCCTTTTTATTTTGGTTTACACGGAATCTTTGCTGCACCACTGGGTACGCTCGAAAGACGAAATTACAGTGAAGAAGAATATGACTTTTCTAGCGTTGGTCCTGGTATAACTATTGGGGGTGAATATTTTACGCAATTATCTTCTTTGCAGCTTCAATTAGACGTGTCTTATGTTTTTGACAGATACAACTGGATAAGTGGTAGGGACTGGTATGATGATTATAGGAGTGAAGATAGAACGTATCTCTTAATTTCTGCTAGTGCCGGCTGGAATTTTTTCCCAACCTCTGCAAAAAATGATGTTTTGTCTGCGCCCATGCCTCCAGTTAAAGAAACCCAGCAACCTAAAAAGGTTAAACAAGTGTTTGATAAAATCAAATCTGATGGTTTACTGCCAACTCTTCAAGCAGTCTCTAATAAGTTAGATGAACCTCTGCCTAATTCATCCTCGTCTTCAAACAACCTCTTGGAAAGCTTTGATCCAAACACGGGTAAACGAATTGACAAAAAGAGACCGGTTTTCGATCCTGAGACTGGAGAAGAGTTAGAACCTGAGGATCACTCGTACAACCCAGAGACCGGATTAAAGAGCTCTCAAAAGACAAAAGATCAGAGAGTCCCTTCTATAGAAGTAGATAAAAAGAAACCACAAAAAACTTCATTTGAACAAAAGAACAAATCCCCAAGTGGGCTTTCAACTACTCAGATAACAACCCTTGCAAATACTCACGCAGAACAAGCGCACCTAGGACCAGCTTGGGGTTTATGCGGATTCGCCGGGATCGCACCGGGATTTGTGGGTGGGATAGCCGGCGGAATAGTTACATCTGAAGCAGTAGGCGGATTTGGGTTTTTTCCTGGTATGTTGGTTGGTGGAACTTTAGGGCTCTCTATATTTCCAACTCTTGCTGGATCAACAGCTCATGCAGTCCAAGTTACATTTCCAGACAACGTCTCAACACCGACTGACCAATCTCAGTACAGAGAAGCCTATATCAAAAAATCGCGTCAGTTGAGAATGCGCTCTGCTTGGAATGGAACAGCCCTTACCATGATAACCGGGGCTATGGGATTAGTTCTTCTCATAAGCGCTTTTTAAAAATCTAATTTTACTGGATAGGATTCTATACTGCTTGTATATTTCCGTGCTGTGGTCGTCAAAGTCAGACAAAACAGATGAACAACAAAGACTAACAATAAATATAAATATACTATACACATGAGCGAAGAAACGAACGGAAGAAATTCATCTATTCCAAGAGGATATCAACCTGAAGACACCAAGGCCAGAAAAAAATGGGTCCATGAGTTCTCCGGGATTGAGCTTGATGACACCCTAACAGATAAAGAAGAAGACCTGCAAGGCATCATCGAAAACCATGTTGGTTTTATGAAGATTCCGATGGCTGTTGTGGGTCCCATGATCTTAAATGGTCAATATGCAAAGGGCGAGTTTTGTGTTCCTATTTGTACGCTTGAGGGAACATTGGCAATGTCGATGAACCGCGGCATTTATGCCTCCGCTCTCTCTGGAGGAATTACAACAAAACACTTTAGACAAGAATTGTCGCGTGCACCTGTTTTTATTTTTGACAACCTAGAAGAAAGTTCTCAATTTCAATCCTGGGTAAATGACAATGAAGACAAAATTATGGCGGTGGCAGAAAGCACGACAAATCATGGGAAGGTATTACGGATTGATCAATATATCGTACAAAATTATGTTATATTGGATATTGTAATGGATACTAGTAATGCGGCTGGACAAAATATGGTAACCCTTGCTGCAAAAATTGCCTGCGAATTTATCCAAAAAGAAACAGGCCATAATTATTTTTTAGAATCAAATATTAATAGTGATAAAAAAGCATCTGTGCGAAATATGCTCCTCGGTCGCGGACATGCCGTTACAGCAGAAACAACTATAAAAAACAGCGTAATGAAAAGAATATTAAAGATGGATCCTGACATTTTATTTGACGCGTGGAGCTTTTTTCCAATTGTTTCTAGTATGGCCGGAACACACGGAAACGGCCTTCATGTGTCCAATGCCCTTACTGCAATATATCTAGCGACCGGTCAGGACACCGCTTGTGCTGCTGAAAACAGCATCGCCCATTTTGGTCTTGAGAAAAGAGAAGATGCTTTAAAGTTTAAATTAACCCTTCCCTCTTTGACAGTTGGAACTGTTGGGGGCGGAACGAGACTGAAGATGCAGAACAGAAACCTAGAGATTTTAGGGTGTCACAATGGTGATCGGTCTTCTAGAAAACTTGCTGAAATTGTTGCTGGTGCTGCGTTGTCTCTAGAAATATCTCTTATATGTGCGATTGGCTCTCACACCTGGACAGATGCCCATATGAAATACGGTAGAAAATAAAACTTCTAATGGCTGTTCTTGATAGTCCAAAATATTCTTACTTGATCAAAAAACAACCATTTTACTATAAAGTTTTTAAAACATTATTTTATTATTACTCAAAGCTTGTATTTACGTTTTATACACCGGTTACAGTCTCTGGAAGAAAAAACATACCAAATGATTCCTTTATCTTTTCTAGCAATCACAACAGCCACCTTGATGTTGCTCTTCTTTCTGTAGCCGCAAAAAAAGACTATAATCATTTTGCTATGTTGGCTGCTAAAGATTACTTCTTTGATAGTTGGGCAAGACGACGCTCTATTAATCTAGTGATGAACCTTATTCCAATTGATAGAAAAACAGATGGGGTGCGAAAGTTTTCAATAGAAAACACTCTCCGTCTTTGTAAAGCCTTTATGGATTTTGATCAAAGAAACCTTATTATGTTTCCGGAGGGAACACGAGGAGAACCCGGGGTAATGCAACCGTTTCACCTAGGAGCAGCAAAATTTGCAATGCATTTAAAAAAACCAATTGTTCCAGCTGTAATATACGGTTCGCATAAAGTTTGGCCGAGAGGAAGAGTTTTTTTCAGTTGGCCGAGAAAAATCAAAGTTTTTATATTGAAACCTATTTATCCTGATAGATTTTTAACTGTTGAAAACCCAAAGGAAGAAGATATAAAGATAGCAGTAAAAACAATGACAGATTTCTTAGAAAATCAAATAAAAGAAAAGACTAAATTATTATATGAATAAAACAAAAAAATTCTATGCAGTTAATGAAAT
>MDTB01004282.1_pt1 | contig 16036 bp, 13 predicted proteins | sample 811161 | NCBI WGS metagenome assembly MDTB01 (sample SAMN05326650, study PRJNA326480) | marine metagenome | isolation source: seawater | place: Mediterranean Sea | collected 2009 | reverse complement strand
GACACGATGTTGGAAGGAAGGAACTTTGATAACATCTAATATTTTTTCACTAATGTTAGGCATTGTTTGTCCTTTTTGGTATCCTTTAACAACACTTTTTAACGAATCTACTTCCTTCTTTAAAGCATTTAAATTTGCCTCGTAATCAAAAAAAAGTTCTTCAAATTTTAATTTTTTATTATTTTGTACTTTCCTTTGCTCAGGTAGCTTTTCTTCTTTGACGAATTGGTTTAGGTCAAGTTCGTCTTCGACTAAATCTTTAACGGGTAAATCAGAATTTAATTTGATTGTAAAGTCTAAATCTTTTCCGAGCAAATTAAATTTCTTTTCACCATCCCCCTCTTTCTTATGCTCAGCAAGTAAAGTATAAGATCCTGCTTTTAATTTTTTAAAAGTATACTGACCATTTTTATTCGTTTTGCCATCTTTAATTTTTTCACCATCTATATCTAAAAGGACAACTCGAGACTTCTTCACCCCAGTTCCATTCTGATTTATTATTGTAACGGTTACGACAAACTCTTTTTTTCGCTTTGCTTTCATATCAATGGCAAACATTGTATTCATAATTAGGACATATGATAAAAATTTATTCATGTTCTCTCTTTGAAAAATGTGCTTTATATGCCATTCTACGAACAAGCTCTGCATTTTTCTTTTCTTCACCAAGTTCATAAACCATATCTATGATATTGGTATAATAAATATAATTTTGCTTTTTTTCTAAAAGGGGTAATAGATCCACAACAACACTGGGGTCATTAAATGAAGAAAGATTATCAATTGCTTTTTTACGTATATCCGTAGGGTAATCGTTACTTTTTGCTATTTCTAACACAGCTTTTTTTACTTCCGGGTCATCAAATTCACCAAGGGCTGCAAGCATTGTATTTAGTAAACTATAATATTGAGCTTTCCCAGAATTATAAGTATTAAGGAGGGCAATCACTAGGTTTTCTTCTTTTACACCTTTCATTGTATTAATTGCAAACTCTCTTACTTCAAGATTTGTATTAGGATCTCCTAATAATTCTGCGAAAGCTATCGCAACTTCATTGGGGTTCTTTTTCCCAAGGATTTCAACAGCTTTATTTCGGACACCAATATTTATTTTTGGATCTTTTGCAATTGCTGTTAAAACAGGTATGACTTGATCTGTTCCAATCGCACCTAAAGTTTCAGTTAAAAGTTTTTCTGTTCGAGACATATTACTTTTAGCCACTTCATATAAGTCCAAAAGTGCAAGTATTTGATCCTTAGTTCTAACTCTATTAAGATTTTTTACTAAAGTAATATGGGTTTCGTTAGTTTTTTCTTCCATTTTATGCATGGATCTAACCAAGGCATCTGCGGCCTTTGGATTCTCACTAAACATACCTAGCATATTAATTGATTCGTTCAAAAGAGTGTAGTCTAAGGCAGTTGTAGTTGCAACCATTTCGGATATAGCATGCAAGGCTCTAGGATGTTGTGTATTTGCTAGAGTCTTCCCAGCAGCGACGCGTAGTTTTGGATGCAGATCTGCGTCTTCATAAACTTCAATTAATTCATCTAGAGCTTTTAAGTTTCCCTCTCTGTATTCACTTTTTAGTTCTTGCACTCTATTCAAAAAATCAGGGTCATTGGGATCGCCTATAGATTTCTTCCCAACTAAGCTCATTATAGTTGAGCATCCCTGAAACATAAAAAAGCTGCTTAAAATAATTATAAGATGCTTATACAATAGATTCCCAGTTTTTTATTTGAAGTTCCTCACCATCAAATATTGCGTATGATGGTCTAAAAAACCAATCTCCTAGTACTGCGAGCTTACCTTTTTTTAATTCAAAAAGCTCACCCAGATGATAATGCCCTGTGATCATATAATCAAAGCCTTCTTCAAAATGCTTTTCCGCATAGTTTTTTAGCTCAGACCTGACATCTTTATTAAAATCATTATTATGAGTATTATGTTTTCCGCTTCTTGAAATAAATTTAGCTATCTTGTAAGCAATTGTTGGATGTAACCATTGAAATATTTTTGTAAAAAGTTTTGATCGAATGACTGTTTTCAATAAACGATATCCATGGTCCCAGCTCAAGAGCCCATCGCCATGTGTTATAAATATTCTTTTATTTTTTATTTTAATTTTGACATCATTTAAATATGTTTTATCCATTATTTCATCTTTAATAAAATCTCCAATCCAGTAATCATGATTACCCGCTAAAAAGTGAAGGTCAATATGCTTTGATTTCATATAAAGTGCTTTTTGGTAAAAATCGTTAAATGCTTTTGGTATTAGATCTGGATACTCAAAATAAAAATCAAAAAGGTCTCCAACAAAAAAGCATGTACCTCCTGATTCGGTTATATGATCCAAAAGTCGAAAGAGTTTTCTTCTTCGTTTTTTTTCTTTTTTATCAAGATTTAGTTTGAGATGTATATCAGAAATAAAATAAACTGGGGTTTTCATAATAACCTTAAATTACCTGCTTCTATTATAGCGATCAAGAGCATTGAATTCAAACTTGATATTTGCAATGGTTGACTTCAAAAGGTAAATTGGCCTATAATTTATAAAGTTATGAAACAAATTATTATAATTACACTATTTTTTATATCCCTGACCAGTGCTCAGTCATTTGGGCAAAATAAGTTACAATACAGGGATTTTGATTGGAATTTTATACAGACTCCGCATTTTGATATCTATTATTACGGAGGTGAGCAAGAATTAGCAGAGTTTACAGCAAAAGTAGCTGAGGATTCTTATGAACAAATCTCTATTCATTTGAGGTGGGATTTAAAAAAGCGCGTATCCATTATGGTCTATAACTCTCACAATGAGTTTCAACAAACAAATGTAGTTGGAACTTATATGAGGGAGGGAATAGGAGGAGTTACAGAATTATTTAAAAATAGAGTGGTTTTTCCATTTGAAGGGAACTATGAACAATTTAGACATGTGATACATCATGAATTAGTCCATGCAGTTATCAATGATATGGTTTATGGTGGAAGAATGCAGAATGTAGTATCCAGTAGAACAAGGATTAGAGTCCCCATTTGGTCAAATGAAGGACTAGCCGAATATTTAAGCTCTAACTGGGATACGAAAGCAGACATGGTAATTCGAGATATTGCGGTTCATGAAAGAATGCCTTCTATAAAAGAATTAAATTATTTTATGGCCTATAAAGGTGGTCAATCTTTATGGCGTTTTATTACTGGAAAATATGGCAGAGAGAAAGTTGGTGATGTTTTCCGTTCAATGAAAAAAACTCAAAATGATGAAAAAGGATATGAAGCAGCATTGGGTATGAATTATGATGAATTAACAAAACAATGGCATAAATACCTGAAAAAAGAATATTGGCCAGATGTTGATAATAGGGATCCAATAGAAGATATTTCTGAAAGGTTAACAGATCATAAAAAAGAAAGAAATTTTTACAACGTAAGTCCTTCTATCTCTCCGGATGGAAGTATGGTTGCTGTATTAGCTGATGAAAATGGTTATTTTGACATACAGATTCTTGATGCTAACACAGGTAAAAAAATCAAGAAACTTGTTAAAGGTAATAGGTCTGTAAATTTTGAAGAATTAAAGTGGCTACAACCAGGTTTATCATGGTCACCTGATAATAAAAAAATTGTTGTTGCTGCAAAAGCGGGGAAAAGTGATGTTTTACATATTGTAGATGTTGAAACTACAAAGTCTGAGAAGTATGAATTGGATATTGATGGTGTATTTTCAGCTTCATGGAGTCCTAAAGGGAATGAAATTGCTTTTGTTGGTCAAAAAGGCAATTCAAGTGATATATATATATTTGATATTGACACAAAACAAAAAAGAAAAGTTACAAACGATATTTTTACAGATTCATACCCTTCATGGAATTCTGATGGTAATGAGATTGCATTCGTTTCAGATAGAGGGCAATATGTCGATGGTAAATATAACGGACTTATGTCAACTCATAACTACAAGCAAACGGATATTTATGTAGTGAACTCTGTAACTGGGATTATAAAAAGAGTGACTAATACTACCTACAATGAATCCCATCCCATTTGGGCAAATGAGGAAAATATTATTTTATATACAGCAGATTATAATGGAGTATGGAATTTATTTTTACATTCGTTGGATTCAGCCGATGATCCATATCCAATAACTAATGTACTTACGGGATTGCAACAACCCACAATATCAAAAGATAACAGCATGGTTATTTTTGCAGGATATGCGAATATAGGTTGGGATTTATATAGTCTGTCTAACCCCTTAGATTTAAAGAAAAAAATCATTGAGCCGACTCAATTTATAAAAAACAAAGATTTAGATAACGATGATATTGTTGATCTTAGAGAGCATAAATCCAATTTGAAAAAAAATGGAATAGGTCAGTATAATAATTGGATTTTTGCGAGAGGCTACGATTATCAAAATAAAGCATACAATGAGAAAGATAATTCAGAGAATAAAGTCCTAATTGATACAGCAAAGATTGATGGTAAGTACATTCCAAAAACCTATAAAACACGGTTTACCTTAGATTTAGTTAGTGGAAATCTTCAGATAAGTAATGTTTTTGGTACAAGTGGCATGACGTACTTTTCATTCAGCGATATACTTGGAGACCATCAAATTTCATTTGGTACTGAGATGGTATTAACTTTAGAAAATAGTGATTATTTTTTCCAATATGGATATTTAAAAAATAAAACAGACTTTTATTTTGCAGCTTTTCAAAATGCCAACTTTTTTCAAATTGATTATTTCACTTTGGGAAGATTAAGACATTATGGTTTACAAACATATTTATCTCAACCATTTAGTCGTTTCCAGAGGATTGATTATGGTCTTGCCTGGCACAATATAAATTATTCAATTCTTGAACAAGGCATAGATAATTTTGGGCAAACAGAATACAGGGAAACAAGAAGCACAAAATATTCTACTCTTTTACCAAGTATAAGTTGGGTTTATGATAATTCTATTTTTGGATTTACTGGTCCTGTAGATGGTTTAAGAAAAAATACTACATTAACTGTGAGTCCGGGTTATGGGTCTAATAAATTAATATTCCAAACATTGAAATCTGATATTAGAAAATATTGGAGAATTGGAAAAGATTATACATTTGCTGTTCGTAGTTTTTTTGGAACGAGTTTAGATAGAAATAAACAAAAATTCTTCTTGGGCGGAGTACCTTATTTGCTTTCTGGTGGCGGAGAAACAAATGGAAGAGAGGATGGTAGTAACTTCAGAGAAGTTCTTCTTGATACTACAAATGAAACTTTAATTCATGATTTATATTTCACTGAGTATGCTTGGCCATTGCGCGGGGCTCGCTTTGCAGAGCGGTTTGGGAGTAACACTGCTTTATTTAACATGGAAATAAGATTTCCCTTCATAAATTATCTGGCTCTAGGATTTCCTTTGAAAATGATTTTCGGAAATATAAGAGGGCATGCTTTTATTGATGTTGGAGCCGCTTGGGATAAAACAAGTGAATTTAATAATAATAAATGGCCAACAAGATATGGTGAAAATAATAATCAAAATAGTTTCTCTCCTTGGGTTACAACTACTGGCTTAGGTACTAAAATAAACCTTGGATATTTTTTATTAAAAATAGAAGCAGCATGGGATAAAAAGCAGGATGGTTATTCTAAACCACAATGGTACTTCTCTCTTGGACCTGATTGGTAACTTATTTGAACACAATTTTTTGAATTCGAAGTGGCGAGTAAGAAATCAAAAACAGCATATTTATGCAGTGCATGTGGGAGTGATTTCCCTAAATGGAGTGGTCAATGTTCTTTGTGCAAAGAATGGGGAACTTTATCCGAGTTTAAAATTTCAAAAAATAAATCTAGAAACTCCTATAAACCAAGAAAGACAAAACCACTAAATGACATTTTAAAAACTGATCCGGACGATAGAATACCCTCTGGATTAAATGAAGCTGATCGAGTTTTAGGCGGAGGATTATTACCGGGAAGTTTAATTTTATTAGGAGGAAATCCTGGGGTCGGGAAGTCAACATTAGCATTGCATATATGTTCGGGAAGTCAAAAGAATGTTTTATATGTATCAGCTGAAGAGAGTGAAGAGCAAGTAGCATTAAGAGCGAGAAGAATTAACGTAAATCATGATAAATTATTTCTTTCAAGTGAAAATGAATTAGATGGGATAATTACCCACATAGACCGAGTGGAGCCAGATTTAGTGGTCATCGATTCAATTCAAACCATTATGAATACTGATTTAGATTCTTTGCCAGGGTCTCCTAGTCAAATACGAGATTGTGGACAAAGGTTATTAGAAGTTTCAAAACATAAAAATGTAACGATTTTAATTGTAGGACATGTAACAAAAGAAGGTACTATTGCAGGGCCAAAAATGCTTGAGCATATGGTTGATACCGTTTTGTACATGGAAGGAGATGATCGTTACGATCATAGGATTCTAAGATCTGCAAAAAATAGGTTTGGAGCGACACATGAAGTAGGAATTTTTCAAATGGATGAAAAAGGTTTAAAAGAAGTAGTTAACCCCAGCGAAATGTTTTTAGCCGAAAGAAGTATAAATATTCCTGGAACCACTATATATCCTTCTCTCGAAGGCACAAGGCCTATTCTTGTTGAAGTACAAGCTCTAGTTACTAATGCAAATTATGGAAATCCACAGCGAAATGTTAATGGGTTTGATTTTAAAAGATTAGGAATGTTAATTGCTGTTTTAGAAAAAAGAATGGGATTAGCTATGGGTACTAAAGATGTTTATGTAAATCTGGTAGGAGGTCTAAAAGTAGATGACCCTGCTGCAGATTTAGCAATTTTATGCTCAACTGCTTCTAGCGTGATGGATAAAGCTATAGACGATAAAGTTATATTATGTGGTGAAGTTGGTTTGGCAGGAGAGATTCGATCTATTAATAGGATCGAACAGCGCTTAAAAGAAGGCGCTACTTTAGGTTTTGAAAAAGCAATTATTCCAAAATCTAATTATAGTAAAAGAACAAAAAATATTGAAATTGAAATTAATTTTGTTCAATCTGTAAAGGAGGTATTTCGCACATTATTTTGATATGGAATATATTATTGAATCAAAAGATAAAAAGACCTCTGCTAGGAATGGTATACTTAAAACGAAACATGGTGAAATAAAAACACCTATTTTTATGCCAGTAGGCACTGTTGGTGCGGTGAAGACTATGTCTCCAGACGATTTGCAAAGTATCCATGCCCAAATTATTTTAGGAAATACATATCATCTATATCTAAGACCAGGAATCGAGGTCCTAAATGGTGCAGGGGGTTTGCATAAGTTTAATAGTTGGAGTAAACCAATTTTAACGGATAGTGGAGGATTTCAAGTTTTTTCATTATCTAAATTAAATAAAATTTCTGACGATGGAGTTGAATTTCAATCTCACCTAGATGGTAGTCGACATTTGTTTACACCAGAATTTTCAATGGAAATTCAAAGAAATATTGGAGCAGATATTATTATGGCTTTTGATGAATGTCCACCAGGAAACTCAGAAAGAGAGATTGTCAAAAAGGCTGTATCAAGAACAACAAAATGGATAAAAAGATGTCATAGTTGGCTTGAAATAAATAAAGAATTATATGATTATGAACAGGTATTATTCCCGATTGTTCAAGGTTCTGTTGATCATAACCTCAGAAGAAAGAGCATTGAAGAGTTAATTCCTTTTTCAAAGTGTGGGATAGCAATTGGTGGCCTTGCTGTTGGAGAAGAAAAAAATTCTATGTATGATACGATTCAATTCAGTACGGAGTTTCTTCCGGAGAATCAACCTAGATACTTGATGGGTGTTGGTAAGCCTTCCGATTTAATTTATGCAATACGAAATGGGATTGATATGTTTGATTGTGTTATGCCAACAAGGAATGGTAGAAATGGGAATATATTTACTAGAAATGGTGTTTTAAGCATAAAAAATCAAAAATTTAAAAATGACTTTTCGCCGATTGATGAAACTAGTACCCACCCATGGGGAAAAGAATTTTCAAAATCATATGTAAGGCATTTATTTAATATTAATGAAATTCTAGGATTGAGGATAGCTTCAACCCTGAATTTATCATTTTATTTAAATTTAATGGAAAGAGTACGTAATAATATTACAAAAGGAAGTTTTGAATCCTGGTCTAAGTCTCTTTTAAGAGAAATGAAACATATGAAAGGTATGTGATGTCTAAAATTGCGGTAAGGGTTATAGATGCTTATGTTTTTAAAAAAGATCAAAATGGTTTAAAGTATCTTGTATTAAAGCGTGCTCCCGAAAAAATGTATGGTGGTATTTGGCAATGTGTAACCGGTAAAATAGAAAAAGGTGAAGCTTCATGGAAAACGGCAATCCGGGAGCTAAAAGAAGAGACAGGTTTAGATCCATTACAAATATTTATTGCTGATCATGTTAGTAAGTTCTATGAAGCTCATGAAGATATAATAAATTTAATTCCAGTATTTGGAATAGAAGTATTAGACACTAAAATAGAACTTTCTGATGAGCACACAGAGTATAAGTGGGTAGATTTTGATACCGCTCTAAATACATTAGTTTGGAAAGGGCAAAAGGAAGGACTTTTTTCTGTTAATAATATGTTAAATTTGAACGATCCTAGAATGGGGTGGTCAAAAATACCGATATAAAAAGGAGAATTTATGTTAGAAGTAGGAGATAAAGCGCCAAATTTTAATTTAGAAGATCAAGATGGTAATAAAATAAGTCTTGATCAATTTTTAGGTCAAAAAATACTTTTGTGGTTTTATCCTAAAGCCAGTACGCCTGGTTGAACAGTTGAAGGACAGGGATTCCGGGATGAGTTCCAAAATTATACAGATAAGAATACAGTAATATTAGGCATGAGTGCTGACTCAGTAAAAAAGCAGAAAAACTTTTGTGAAAAACAACAGTTTCCTTTTTCACTACTTTCAAATCCAGATAAAGACGTAATAAGAAATTATGAAGCAATAGGATTGAAAAAAATGTATGGTCGAGAATACGAAGGTATTTTTAGAATCTCATATCTAATTGATGAAAAAGGATATATCATTAAAGTTTATTCAAAAGTAAAGGCTAAAGATCATGCAAAGGAAGTTCTAGAAGATATAAATTAGATCTTTATATTTAGTGATTTGTCAAAAAAAGAGTTTTGATTTTTCGTATTATCCAAATAACCCATCATAACAGAATGCCCTGATATTTTAATTTTATTTTTGTTTAATAAAAAATTTGTTAAATGAATTGGTTGTGATCCAAATGAAATGCAACCAGAATTTTCTTCACAGATTCCAATATCATTTTTTGAAAAGTTTGGAATATTTTTCAAATCAAACCTGATATTAAAATCACATTTGTTTAGACCTATCGTAAAATCAGGATTCTTATTGTCAATTATATAACCAGAGTATATAGGTAAAATAGAACCAAGTATTACCCAACCAATTGAATCACTTGGTATTCTTATCGATATACGAGATTGGCTAGGGGATTTTAACATCTTTTTTATACTGTTTACATTAACTAATAGATTGTAATGTGATAATTTTATTCCGGTAGTATCTTTGTATAGTATAAGAGCTTCATCACTTAACAGAGGTTTATATTTAGGTGTAAAATTTTTATCAAGCATTGATATTTCTTCAAATATATTTTCATCAATAGAAACTTCAAATTTTGTTTTAGTTTCTTCTTTTATTTTATTTGGATTAGCTGTACCTGAAATAATTGCTGTACATCCGATTTGCCAAATTCCAAAAAGGAGTAATGTCTTTAATAATGGATCATTGGCATTAATGATAACTCGAGTTTTTGGTTTTAAACCTAAATTTGTTAGCCAGGCTGCTGTTTTTTGCACTAGAACATAGAAATCATAATTTGTTATTGATGGGTCCTCAATAATAATTTGATTTGAGTATTTTATATTTTGACCTTCTATGAGTGATCTCATTGATGGGTAAGGGATCATGTACTCAATTGGTTCAACATTCCCAATACATTGAGCTTCGTAAATTTCTTTTTTCATGTCATATACCATGCTTAAAAGTAATATTATTTTGCGAGATTTCCCTTTTTAGACATTTTAAAATTTCTATAATTTTTCTTTTAATATGGTTGTTTGATTTATTTTTATTTTTATTTTAGATTGAATTATGAAGTTTCTATTTTTTACAGCATTTATTAGCTCTATTTTCTTGAAATCCGATCTCTCGGAACAAATAGAGCTTGCCGGAGATAATAAAAGTGAGATTAAAAGAGCATTAAAAAAAGTACCTAAAAATGAATATGATGGCATGGTATTTTTAATAAAGAATATGCCAGATGAAGATTTAAAAACTTTAAAGTCAGATTTTTTGTTGAGAAACAGTAGACTCGCATACCAATCATGGAAAGAATCGCCATGGTATAATGATATACCAGAGATTATTTTTTTTAATTATGTACTCCCATATGCAAGCTTAAATGAACGGAGAGAGTTATGGAGAGAAACTCTTAATGAGACTTCTATATCAATAATAAAAAAATCTAATTCTATTTCAGAAGCAGCAGTGTTGTTAAATCAAAATATTTTTGAAGAGTTAGGAGTTATATATTCTACAAATAGACCAAAAGCAGATCAATCACCCAATGAATCTATCGAAGCAGGTATGGCGTCTTGTACTGGATTAAGTATATTATTGATTGATGCTTGCAGGAGCGTTGGAATACCTGCTCGCTTTGTTGGTACTCCATCCTGGGTTAATAATTCTGGAAATCATTCATGGGTTGAGATATGGGATAACGGATGGCATTTTACTGGTGCTGCAGAACCAATGGATGATAAGCTAAATGATGGTTGGTTTATAGAGCTTGCTTCCGAAGGTATTTCAGGAGATTATAAATATGGAGTTTTTGCAGCGACATGGGGTGAAACAGAAACTTATTTTCCGATGGATTGGTTACCTGGAGTTAATACTTATCATTCAATTGATATAACTAAAAATTATAATTCTAGAAAAATTTTAACTGATTTAATTCCTATTCGAATAAGAATAAAAGGTAATGATGGAAGAAGAAAGTCAGCTAATGTTATAGTGAAAAATGAAGAAGAAATTATTTTTGAGGGGATAAGTAAAAATGAAAGTAATGATTTAAATGATCATCTTACTTTTATGTTACCAAAAGGAGAAACATTTACTTTTCAAACTCAGTCCAGCAAATTATATCATACTGTTGGAAAAGAGGAGATTATTGATTTTATAATTAACTAAGACTTGATTATTTATTTAACGGTTTCACTTTCCTAATAATTTCAAATGTATCTTCATTCCTAGAATATGAATTACCTGCAAGTCTTCCCAGTGGATTTAGACTTTTAAGATTTATTTTCCCATTATCATAAACAGAATCATCTATATGAAAAAGTACTATTGTTCCAATTACGATAAATCCATTTCCTGCTTCACCATCTCCAATTTCTACGATTTGATTTAAAGTACATTCAAAACTAATTTTTGCTTCTTTGACACGTGGTGGTCTAATCCTTGTAGAGTTTATTTTTGATAGATTTGAAACTTCATATTCATCTATATCTGCATCGAAGTCAGTAGAACAAGCCACCATTTTTTCAGCAAATGATTCAGATACAATATTCACAACAAATTCTTTAGTCTCTCTTATATTTATAAGTGTATCTTTTTCTTTACCATCCCATCCACGACGCGCAGGGCAAAATACAATTGTTGGAGGTTTCGAGCATACTCCATTAAAATAGGAGAATGGTGCAAGATTCACCTTTTCTTCTTTTGAAATAGTCGAAACTAAAGCTATCGGTCTTGGGACAATAGAACCAATCATAAGTTTGTGTGTATCTTGAAAAGGAATATCTTTTGGATCAATTATCATTTTTTAGCCAAGAATACGGATAAGATTTATCTTCAATATCAAATGCTTCTTTAGTTGTGTTCAGAGAAGTAAAGGTATCAATCATTACAGCAAATTCATCTGTTTTAGTTTTACCAATAGATTCTTCCGTCTTTCCAGGCTGAGGACCATGAGGAATACCCATTGGGTGGTGGGTTATTGATCCTTCTCTAATACCTTTTCTGCTCATAAACTCACCTTTTACATAATAAATAATTTCATCTGAGTCTACATTACTATGGGAATATGGAGCGGGAATTGAATTTGGGTGATAATCAAAAAGTCTTGGTACAAAGGAACAAATAACAAACCCAGCTCCTTTAAATGTCTGATGAACAGGAGGTGGCTGATGAATTTTTCCTGTGATAGGCATAAAGTTATTAATATTAAACACATATGGATAAAAGTATCCATCCCAACCCACAAGATCAAATGGGTGATTTTCGTAAAGGTACGTTTGTATAGAATCTTTTAATTTAAGATCTAGTTCAATTGATTTAGTTGATACTGGGTCCATAAGAGTAGGTGTTCTAATATCTCTTTCTGAAAAAGGAGAATGTTCTAATAATTGCCCAAACTTATTTCTATACCTTTCAGGTGTTTCAATTGGTGAAGAGGATTCAATTACTAATGCTTCTATCTTTTCGAGAACTTCTAAATGGTAAGTGGTCCCTTTTGGAATTACAAGATAATCACCAGGTGCAATATCAATTTGTCCAAAGTTTGATTTGAATATTCCTCTACCATGGTGTATAAAAAATAATTCATCAGCAATTCCGTTTCGGAATAATTTTTCAGATGAATTTTGTAATTGAGATTTAGAGATAACAAGTTCATCATTAAAAAATAGGGGGACTCGTTTATTAAAAAAGTCTTTATCAAAATTAATATCATTAGTTTCTAAATGATGTGGTCTATGTGTATCGAGCACTTTTGACAATTTGATGTTTTTATATTTACCTATCTTTTGAACAGCAGAGGGTGGATTCATATGATATAGATTAGAATACATACCGCTAAAACCATTTCTACTGATAAGTTCTTCAGAGTAGAGCATTCCAGACTTATCTCTCATTTGAGTATGGCGTTTACTTGGAACAATTCCTCTTTTTTGGTAGAAAGGCATAATTAAATAATTTTATTTTCTAGTATTCCTAATTGTTCAACTTCTAATCTGACAATATCACCTTCTTTTATCCAACCATTAGTATTCTCAGGTCTTAATTCCAGAATACATCCGGTACCAACGGTACCAGATCCAAAGTAATCTCCAGCAATTAAATTCGTATTCATCGATGCTCTTTCAATCATTTTAGTAAAAGGGTGATAAAGATCATTTGTATTCCCTTTTGAAATCAACTTATTATTCACATGACAAGTCATTTCTAAGTGTAATTTATCATTTTTCCAAAACTTTTCTAATTCATCAGGAGTAACCATATATGGGCCGAAACTTGAAGCAAAATCTTTTCCTTTAGCAGGCCCAAGACTCATGGCCATTTCTTCACGTTGAAGATCTCTAGCAGACCAATCATTACAAATTGTATAGCCCCCAATATAATTGTTTGCATCATCAGAATGAATGTTTGAACCGCCATTCGCAATAATTATAGCAAACTCTAGTTCAAAATCTAATTCATTTGTTCCCTTAGGATATTGAATTAAAGCATTATGCCCATACAGGGCAGAAGGGTTAGAAAAGTAAAAAATAGGAATTTTAAACCAATCTGGATGCATCTCTAACCCTCTTAGTTTTCTTGCAGCTCTTACATGCTGTTCAAAAGCATAAAAATCTCTAAAAGATTGTGGGTCAATTACAGGAGGTAAAAAAGTAATCTCTGAAATGGATAGAGAAATTGCATTATTATATTTTTTTAAATCTGTTTTATCAATACTTTGTAATAGGTGCTGCATCTCTTTTAATTTTTTAAAATTTATTTCCCAATTTTCTAATGCTATTTTTAAGGAAGAAGGAATTGATAAAAAAAGATTCTGATTTTCATTATCTAAAAACCAGGTAGATAATAAATTAATATCAATAATCATTTCTTCATCAAGAAAGCCAAAATGTAAATTAGAATCGAGTTGATTTTTATATGTTACAAATCTCATTTATAAGTTTCCTCTTTTTTCTTGTTCTCTTTCAATTGATTCAAACAACGCTCTAAAATTTCCCTTTCCAAAGCTATTGGATCCTTTACGCTGAATTATTTCAAAAAATAAAGTTGGACGGTCTTGTAATGGTTTTGTGAAAATTTGTAACATGTAACCACTTTCATCTTTGTCAACTAATATACCAAGCTTGGATAGCTGAAATAGGTCCTCATCAATTTTGCCAACTCGTTCAGCTAAATCTTTATAATAAGTTTTTGGTGTTGGAAGAAATTCTACTCCATTCTGTTTCATTTTTTTTACAGTAGTTATAATATCCTTTGTGGAGAGTGCTAAATGTTGAACTCCACTAGAATTATAAAAATCTATAAATTCTTGAATTTGAGATTTTTTTAAACCATCTGCAGGCTCGTTAATGGGAATTTTAATCTTTTCATTATTATTAGTCATTACTATAGACCTTAATGATGAGTACTGTGTGTTAATATCTTTATCATCAACGCTCCAAAAACGATGCCACCCTAGAACTTCTTCATAAAAATCACACACATTTTTCATTTCCCCATCTGGTTGATTCCCAACAACATGATCGATATGAATAAGGCCTACATCATTATTTACTTTTTTATTTTCAATTGAAACAAATCCTGGTAAAAATGGCCCATTATAATGCTTTCTCTCTACAAAAGAATGTATAGTATCCCCAAAAGTACGTATTGCAGATATGACAGCTTCACCGTTTTCATCTTTTATTATTCTAGGTTCGTATTCATTAATTGCACCTCTTCTTATAGATTCTTCCCATGCAACTTTTGCATTATCTACCGAAAAAGAAATATTTTTCATACCATCACCATGAAGGTCAATATGATGACCAATCTTTGTACCCTTGGTAAGTGGAGATGTTAGCACTAGGTTTATTAAACCCTGATTTAAAACATAACTAACATGTTCTCTGTTGCCTGTCTCTAAACCTTGATATGCTATTAGGTTAAATCCCATTGTAAATTGATAAAAATGTGAGGATTGCTTAGCGTTTCCAACATATAGTTCACAATGATCAAAGCTTTTTATAGTATATGGGATTTTAGTCATAAAATTTTGTTCAAGTATCTTATTAGTCTATGGTTCTCCTTTTCTAACCCTATTGAGATTCTAATATATTCTGGCCATCCAAAAGAGGTAAGATTCCTCACGATGATACCATAATTTAATAATTTATTAGTTATTACGTTTGCTTGTTCTTGAGAGTCCCAAATAGTTGTTAAAAAATTTGTAGATGAAGGTATATATTTTATATTCAAATTTTTAAACTTACCTATTAAATATTTATAGCCTTTTGTGTTAAGAATAATACTTTTAGAAATAAAATCTGAATCTTCGAGTGCTGCTACCGCTGCACTTTGAGCTAAGGAACTAGGCTCAAATGGAACCTTTACTTTCATTAAATTAGCAATTAAATCTGAATGAGCGAATCCGTATCCTACTCTTGCACCACCTAGGCCATATGCTTTTGAAAAGCTTCTTAAAGTGATAACATTATCATATCGATAATTCATTGAATCTGGATAATCAGCGGAGTTATTGGCGTATTCAAAATAAGCTTCGTCTAAAATAATTAGTACCCTTTCAGGAACATGTTTATAAAAAATATCAAATTCTTTTTTTGTTACATATGTACCCATTGGATTATCTGGATTCGCTATATAAATTATTTTTGTATAGTCATTTATAGAGTTTGCAATATCATCAAGATTATATTTGTGATCTTTCATCGGTACCCAATGCACTTTTCTACCAGAGGCAGTGGCGAGGATCTTAAATCCAATAAATGAGTTACTAGCACTAATTATTTCATCATCATTTAATAAGAAAGTCCGCATTATAGTAGACATTATACCTTCAGATCCAGCACCAAGAACAACATTAGCAATTTCTAGTTCAAATTTTTCTGCAAGTTTTTTTCGTAGTTCATATCCAGTGGAATCTGGAT
>MDTB01119273.1_pt1 | contig 16037 bp, 13 predicted proteins | sample 811161 | NCBI WGS metagenome assembly MDTB01 (sample SAMN05326650, study PRJNA326480) | marine metagenome | isolation source: seawater | place: Mediterranean Sea | collected 2009 | reverse complement strand
CTCTGTCGGCTGATCCGCCAAAACATCTGATATGACCACCAGCTTGGCGCCGTCGGCGAGACCCTCACGCTCCGAACAATGGATCGGCCCAGACAGCTATCGGATTGTTGCCAAGTCCGTTGATGGATTGGGTCTAATTCAAAAGGTTTGTATTGACCCGGCACAGTACCTTGCCAAAGTTATGAACGAACACGGCAGCGTTGTTCGCTTTTCCGGCACGCTCGCTCCAGCCGATATGTATCAGCGGCTACATGGGCAGGAAATTGTTCAAGACGGCGCGGGTTCCGCTGAACGCTTAGCGTCGCCGTTTCCCTCGGATAACGTGGCAGTATGGATAGTAGAAGATATTCCCACCTATCTGCGTGCGCGTCCCCAGAGCTTGCCGAAACTCAGTGCGCTCGCCAGTGGCATGTTGCGCACCCACCCAGGTCGATACTTGATTGCGTTTCCGTCGTATCAGTATCTGCAGGATTTTGCCGATCACCACCACCCTGAGGGGCATGTGTTTAGGTGCCAGCAAACCGGCATGTCAGATGCTGAACAACAAGACTTGTTGGCGGAGCTGCATAGTAACGAGAACATTTTGTTGGGAATTGTTTTGGGCGGAGTTTTTGGCGAGTCCATCGATCTTGGCTCAACCAAACTCAGCGGCGTTATTGTTGTGGGTATCGGGCTGCCACCGCCACAGTTGCAGCGCGACCTCATGGCTGGGCATTTTGATGATCGTGATGGGGCCGGTTGGGGGGAGTTAGTTGCCTATCTACAGCCGGCGATGACTCGCGTTGTGCAAGCAGCTGGCCGATTGATTCGCGGGCCCACTGATCGCGGCATTATTTGCCTGGTTGACCCTCGTTTTACGCAGTCGCGATTGACTAATTTTTTTCCAGCGCATTGGCGACCGCACACAATTCGCGCTGCGCAAATAGAAATAATGACTAAATCTTTCTGGGAGCATGACATGCCCAGTGATGCGGTCTAAGCTAGCTTTATGGCACCACGCAACGATATTAGACGCACCAAAATCATTTGTACTATTGGGCCTGCGACCGCCAGCTTTCCCATGCTGAAAAAACTCTACGAAGCAGGCATGAATGTGGTGCGCATTAACATGTCCCATGCAGACCATGAAAGCGCGCTTAAAGTAATTAACTGGATAAAAACTCTAAACCGCCAGGTCAATTATCCGGTGCCGATTTTACTCGATACCCAGGGGCCAGAAATTCGTACTGGGGTGCTCGATAACCCCATGGAGCTGGCCACTGGTGATGTGGTCACCCTAAGCGTGCGCGACGGCGAGTTTATAGAGCAGCGCTCCATTCATGTTAACTACACCGAGTTGGTCGACGTTGTAGAAGTAGGGCGCATCATTACCGTAGACAACGGGTTGATGAATTTTAAGGTGCTGGAAAAAAATGATCGTCAGCTGACCTGTGAGGTCATCGACGGCGGCACCCTAGGCAGCAGAAAGCACGTAAATCTGCCTGGCGTGCGGGTCAATTTGCCAGCGATAACTTCCAAGGATCGGGCAGACATTCTTTTTGGTATCGAAAACGATATAGATTTCGTGGCGCTCTCGTTTGTGCGCAGTCCGAACGATGTGCGCGAGTTGCGCGAGCTGTTAGGGCCAAAACAGCAAGCCATCAAAATAATTGCCAAGATCGAAGATCAGGAGGGCGTCAATAACATCCACGATATTGTGGAACTGTCAGATGGCGTCATGGTGGCCCGCGGCGATTTAGGAATTGAAACCGACATTGCGGATTTGCCTAACGTGCAGCGCCGCATCGTGCATGCCTGTGCCCGGGGTGGGAAGCGCTGCATCGTCGCCACGCACCTGCTGGAATCAATGATCGAAAATCCGATTCCTACTCGTGCTGAAGTAACCGATGTAGCTAATGCAATCTATGAAGGCACCGACGCGGTAATGCTTTCTGGCGAGACTGGTGTAGGCAAACACCCGGTGCGCTGTGTAGAACAATTGCACAGCATTGCCAATCGCACAGAGCGTTTTCCTGGGCTGGGCTATGAGAAGTCCCTTGAGATAAATCACGATAAACAACATGTAGCCGTGCACGCTGTTGCGCTTGCTGAAGCTGTTGACGCTCAGGGGATAGTAGTCATTACACGACGTGGCATCACCGCCGATTACGTGACCGCCGCAAGGCCCGAGAATGTACCGATCTTTGCGTTTACCAACATCAGCCAAACTCGCCGTCGGTTAGCGCTAAATCGTTCGGTCTACGCGCACCGCATCGCTTTTAGCAGCGATCCCGAAAAGACTCTGTCACGCGCATTTGAGTTGCTTAAAGAGCGTGAGGGTCTCGCCGACGGCGCCAAGCTGGTGGTCATATCAGATGTTTTGGCGGATCAGCCGACAGAGGCAATACAGATTCGCGGCTTATCCACGTAGCTGGCTAGGCTTGCGCTCAGCTCTTCATAAATTCTAAGTATCCCTTCCAGCTGGATTTGCCTTAGGGGGAAAGAAGCATACGTGCGGCGACCAGGGTAAGCAGCAGCGCAAAGCATTTCTTCAAGGTTTCTGCAGGCACTCGTTGTGCGAACTTAACTCCGATTGGCGCGGTGCAAATTGCGCCCACCACAATGCAAACAAACGCCCATACATCGACGTAGCCATAGAGATTGCCGTGCGCCGATGCCGCATCTGTCGCTGCGGTACTCACAGCGGGCGCACTGAGGAAATAGCTTAGCGCCGCGACTGCAGCCAGGGGGGTGCCCAAAGCGCTGGATGTAGCGGCAGCCAGGTGTGGCGGCATATTGAAGTAGATCAAAGTAGGCACAATGACATTGCCGCCGGCAATGCCTGCCAGCCCTGAGACAGTTCCGGCACCGATACCGATAGGCGCACAGCCGATCAAGCCGGGTAATGTGCGTTGCGGTTTGGGTTTCCATGACACAAACATGATAACTGCCACACAGCCAAGGAACGCTGCCAGCATATAGCGCAGCAGATCGATTGGCAGGAGCGGCGCGATATATCCAGATACAGCGCCCCCCAGCAGTAAAAATGGCAGCAGCTTAAGCGCAGATGCCCATTGCACGCGGCCACCTCGAATCTGCGCGATGGCTGCCGAAGCAGAGGTAAAGACGATGCAAGAAAGGGACGTTGCCAGGGCGACCAGAAGGCTAAGCTGCGCAGGGTAAATGTCTGTGATACTGAACAGCACATATAAGACGGGTACGATGATGACACCGCCGCCGATGCCAAGCAGCCCGCCTATAAAGCCGCTGCCCAGACCTAACAGTACGTAAGCCAGCACAAAAAAATATGTATCCAAGGGCATCATCCGCCTTATATGTGGGTAGGCTAGCAGTCTAGCGAACTTAGTTGCGATGCAGAAATTTAGTCTTAAGCTCGTCTGTTCTGGATATAAGCTGTCCTGGGCTAAGCAGTCCTGGATATGAACGCAATGACAGCGGTGGGTTGATGGAGGACAGTGCGGCAGAAATGAAATGGCATACTAGTTCTATTAGTCTGCCTTCCTAATTGATTACGGGACCTGTCGCGATAGCGAACCAAATGCAAAAAGTTAACTTGTCATTTTATCTGTTGGTGATGTTCTGCTTGGTGAGTCTTGGCACGAGTCCGGTGGGCCGTGCAGATTTCGTAACCTTGGAAAACGGCGATCGCTACGAAGGTCAGCTGCTAGATGGTGTGCTCAACGGGCAGGCGACCTATGTCTGGGCAAACAGCGACCGGTACGAAGGTACATTTTTGAACGATGCACCCAACGGTGAGGGCATCCTCGAGCTGGCCGATGGTCGTCGTTATGTGGGCAGCTTTGTGGCGGGTGAGCGTTATGGCCAAGGCCTGTTGATTTGGCCCAATGGCGATCAATATCAAGGCGAGTTCATTGCCAATCGCATGGAGGGAAGTGGCGTTCTTGAGTGGTCTAATGGCGACGTCTATACCGGCGGCATGCTGAATAATCTTCGTTCGGGATCTGGCGTTATGCGGTGGCATACCGGTCAACGCTATGAGGGTGATTTTTTACTCGGCAAAATGCATGGACAAGGCCATTACGGTTTCTCTGATGGGCGGCAATATATTGGTGGTTTTAAAGATGATCTGCGGCAAGGCCGCGGTACGCTGCTGTGGCCAAATGGCAATCGCTACATCGGCCCGTTCGAGGCGGGTAAGCGCGAAGGCATAGGTACCATTTATTGGAACGATGACACGGTATATCGGGGCACATTTGTCGCTAATAGACAGCATGGCCTTGGTGTGCGCACCGGCAGTGATGGCGAGCATGAACTTCAACGCTGGGAAGATGGCGCAATGCTCTCTTCATTGCTTGTGACTGCGAATCCGCTTTGCCAGCTTTCACATATGGATCGTCCATGGATGTTTAGTGCTGCGAGCTGCATCAATGGACTGGCCCATGGCCGCGGCGTCGCGGTAAGTCTCGACGGTGCCTTCGTGCTTCGGGGCGGCTACTTCGTGCTCGGCAAACTGGTGTCCGGGCAGCTGCTATCTTTACCATCAATCGTGCAGGCTCCCATGGTCACGGACAGCATCCGTGGTTAGTTTAATTGGTAAACAATTGCACGGATTAGAGATCACTCACTGCCTAAGTGCTGGTGAGGCCGAAGAGGTATTTTTGGCCAGCAGTGCGACCAGCGCAGAGCGACGCATAATCAAGTTTGTCGCGCCGAGTAGCATTGAATTTGAAGTGTTGAAACACCTTCAAGGCACCATGGTGGCTGACTTAATTGCCAAGGGTGAGTACGAGCAGAGGGAATACCTGTTGCTCGAGTATTATTCCGGCGGTGACTTGCTTGCTCGGGCCCAGCGCGGCATGAAGCTGAGTACGTTTTTAGGCGTAATTGCCAGTGTGGCGCGCACCTTAGATCAGCTGCATGCGAGCGGCTTTTTGCATGGTGACCTGCGGCCTGAACATGTAGTTTTTAACAAAGAGCATGTGCCGCATTTGATCGACTTTAGCGCTGCTATGAAGTTTCAACCGGATAGCGCAGAGGCCAGCGCATCTGATGGTTCAGTCCAAAATACCGTTCAGGCTTCGCCAGCCTATATCAGCCCCGAGCGAGCTAAAGGCCTGGTCGGGGATGGTCGGACGGACATTTATAGTCTTGGGGTCATGGTTTTCCAGCTCTTGGCCGGGCGATTGCCCTACGCAGACAGCGACGCCAGCGCGGTTATTGCGGCACATCTGCAAGACCCGATTCCTCGCTTGCCGAACCACTTTGCCACGTTTCAACAGCTAATTGACGGGTTGATGGCAAAGCAGCCAGACAACCGCTTTGCCTCTGGCAATGAAATTATTCAGGCGCTCACGCGTATCGAATTTGATGACACCCAGATGGGCCGGGTCATTAAAACAGCTGCGATTGATACGCGAGATATTCTTTCATTAGAGGCGCATCGCACGATCAGCCGACGCGATCTGCGCAAAACGGAGCGCAAGCGCAGGCATAAACGCCGCCGTCGCATCGCGCTGCAAAGCACTGGCATGTTGCTCGTTGCTAGCCTGGTATTCGCTGGCTTTTCTTATTTTCGTGAAGACTTGTTGCCGATCTTTGAAAGCGTTGGAACTCAGTTAGGTATTATCGAAAACCCGGCTTTGACCAGAGCAATCAGCGACGCGGAATCTTTACGTCAGGATCCAAATCAGGGGCTCGGCACAGTGATAGCGGCCTATCAGCGAGCGCTGGCGTTAGCCCCAGATTATGCGCCCGCCCAACTGGCTATGACTCAAGTTCGAGATGAGTGGCTGGCATCTATCGAGGATGCGTTGGCGAAAGAGAATTTGCAGCTCGCGCAAACCCGGTTGGACGAGGCCCAGCAGGTGTTTGATGGCGCAGCAGACTTGATGCTGATTTCGCTGCGACTGCAAAACCGTTTTCGCGCAGAGCGGCTGCTTCAAAGCACACAGTTATTGTTAGACAGTCATGGCCTTTCAGACCTGCCGAGCGCTACGGCTGCTATTCAGGGTTATCAGGAGATTTTACGGATTGCGCCAAATCATGCCGAGGCAGAATTGGGCCTGGACGAGCTTGCTCGACACTATGCGGGTATGGCCAGTGAGGCAGCGGAAAAAGGTGAGGTTAAAACTGCCATTACCTTGCTGGAAAGGGCCAGCGCAGCGCGACGGGAGCTGCGTGAACTGGATAACGTGCGCAAACTGATTACCCAGGCGGAGACCATTCAAAGCGCTATTCAGGAGTTGTTATCAGGTGCCAGATTGTTACGCGCTGATAATAATCTGATCGAACCTGTTGGGAATAACGCCGCCGAACTGTATCAGCAGGTATTAGCCACGGACCCAGACAACCCCGTGGCGATTCAGGGTCTTGACGAGATCAACGCACAAATCATGTCGGTGGGCCGTCAGAGTCTCGATGATGGAGATTTGCCCGGGGCAGAAGAAATCCTCGGCAAAGCCATCGCCGCTGGTTTGAAATCGGCATCTATCAACAACTTACGCACTCGCATTGATGCCGAGAAGGCGCGACGGGCAGATGTGGTTGCAACGCTGAGTCAGGCTGAAGAGTTCGTGCGCCAGGGCCTGCTAACTGCTCCGACTGAAACTAACGCGGTGGCTATGCTGCGCAAGGTGCAGCAGCTTGATCCGGGCAACGGACGTGCTTTGGAGTTGTTAAACCAGATTGCTCAGCGGCTTGCCGCGGTTGCGGAGGAGGCTTATGCCGCGCGGCTTCGTTCCGAAGCCGTTGAGTACCTCGATCTAGCATTAACAGTTCGCCCTGATGTTGAAGAGTGGGTGACCTTGCGTGGCCGCTGGAGCCAGACTAACGATTCGTGAGTTTGCGCATCTACCGTAAAGACAGCCGCTCGCGGTATCTTCGCTTGTCTTAATTGCATTTAGCTATGGGCAGCCTTATATTTCCGTTGCCTCAAGCGTTTGACCTGGAGACATCAGAATGGCTGTAGATATTCCTTTTCGTCGCAAGTTTGCGTTTGAGTACGCGAAGGTTGAGCAACTCAGCCCAGGCATTCGCCGGGTAGTTGCTAACAATCCGAATCCGTTTACTTTCCATGGCACAGGTACCTACATTTTGGGTACCGGCAATGTCGCCGTTATCGACCCAGGCCCAGACAGCTTTGAACACATCGATGCGATCCTTAAAGGCTTAGGCGACGAAAAGGTAAGCCATATTTTAGTAACCCATACGCATATGGATCATTCCCCTGGCTGTCGATTGCTGCAGGAGTATACCGGTGCCCCAACCTATGCCTACGGGCCGCATGGCGCAGGCAAGATGGAGCAGGGCATCCAGGTAGAAGAGGGTGGCGATATGGATTTCGTGCCTGACCATTTAATTAAGCATGGCGATATTATAGAAGGCGGTGACTGGTCTGTAGAATGTGTCTACACCCCAGGGCACACCTCGAATCACATGTGTTTTGCCCTGCGCAGCGAAAAAGCATTGTTCACAGGTGACCACGTGATGGGCTGGTCGACGAGTATCGTGTCGCCCCCAGATGGCGATATGGCCGCATATATGAGCAGCCTTGAGCTGCTGCTGCAGCGTGATGATGCGGTGTACTGGCCGACTCATGGACCTTGCATAGATGAACCCAAAGCCTTAGTTGAAGCATTTATCGCGCACCGTTTGGAGCGCGAACAGCAAATTCTAAGTTGCATTGATCAAGGCACTCAGAGCATCAGTGAAATGGTGCCGATGATGTACAAAGACACTCCAGAGTTTATGTATCCAGCGGCAGCTCGGAGTGTGCTTGCAGCCATCGAAAATCTGGTGAAAAAAGGCAGTCTGGTGCCGGACAATGGCGATCAAGTAGTGATGGATGCGAATTACCAGCGCCCATAACGGCTCGCTGGGCGCAAGCCAGCAGCATCTATGATGCGCCAAGATGCGACTATGATGCGACTGTGATGCGACTGTGCTGCGACCAAGATGCGACTAAGATGCGACTCTTGAAAATAACCGCCAGGGTTTAGTCAGCGGCAGCCCTTCTTGCTTCCTGGTAAAACTGCACCAGAGGTAACTGGATCAGGAACACCACGCCGCTGCCATCCTCAAGATTAAACGCCCGCGCATTGCCCCCGTGGTGCTCGGCGATGATGCGCACCACGTGAAGACCAAGCCCGAAGTGGAGCTTATTTTGCGGGCCGCGATGGCTCACCATAGAATCAAAAATGCTTCTGATCACATCAGTAGACATGGTCGGGCCGCGATTGGCGACGGCGATTTGCAAAAAGTCTGCAAAGCAATCCAACTGCACGCGAATCGCGGTGTCGGGCCGATGAAAATCTATCGCGTTATCAATCAACTTATCGAGTAGCTGCTCAATACGAAAATCGGCCACCATGGCCTTGGCCGGAGAGTTGGGGCCGCGATAGTCAAAAGTAACGGTTTTATGGGTAAACGAGTAGTTTGCCACGTAGCTTGAGAGCAGGTCGTCGAGATCTATCTCTTCCAATTCTTCCGCGTCTAGCGATTCTTCTAAGTTCGCCGCATCGGCAAGATTTTGCACGATTGAGCCGATGCGATTTACGCCACGTTTAGCACTGTCTAAGTACTTGCTCGAGTCTATGTCCGGGTGTTCTTCGGCTAAATTTTGCAGTGACGTGCTTAGAGTATTTAGCGGGTTGTTGATCTCATGGCGTAGTGTTCTGGGCATACTTTCGAGAAATGTATTGTGCTGTTTCAACTTCTCTAACATGTTCGATACGCTTCGAGCGAGATCGCCGATCTCATCGCCGGAGTTGGTTTCCGTTCGAAGCGTGCCTTTGCGCAGACGCCCTCTAGAGTCGATAGCCGCGCTGGCCTCTTGCCGCAGATTGCGGATACGCCAAGCGAGACGCCCGGCGAACGCGATTAAAGCAGTAAAAATCGCCAGTAGGCTGAGCACTGAGAAAAGCAGCACTTGCTGCAAAGCCGTGCGCTGGAATTTCAGAATGTCTTGAATATTTTGTTCGACGACTACCGTGCCAATCACTGAATCGGCGGAAACGATTGGATGGGCAGCAAGAATAATTTCTTGATTGGCATCAATACGATTGCGCAGGGCGATGGGTTCGCCATTGAGGCTGAGGCGGATGGCCTTATCCCCAGGTGTTTCGCTGTCATCGAGACTCTTGCCGTAATGATGCTCCTCAAGGGTTTCGCCAAAAAACGTTTCGTGGAACCAAGGCCGCAGTGCCGACAGCTGATCTGTAACTTTTACCATCAGGCTCGGGTCGGCTTCTTTTACCTCGGTGCGCTGAATGTCGCCTGCTTCAGCGCGCACGCGCTGCAAGCTGTCGATCACCAGAATGCGAGCGCCCGCATAGCCAAGGCCTTGAACGATCTTGCGTACTTCAGGCGTGCGCAGGATCACTAGATTGAAACTGCTCTTGTCGCCCATGGGTAGCGTTTGAGTGGTGCGCACAACATCTCGTTCCAATGGGTCGTCGACGTCGACGAAGGTCATGCCAAAGTAGCGGCGCGATCCAAGCAGCGACAGGGGCATGCGAAATTCCACATATATTTCTTGCGCGACTTCGTTCTGGCGGAACACGCCTTGAATACGGTTGTCGGCGTTGCCGGTTGCGGAGTAGCGCCATTGATCGTCCATGGCAAATCCGGTGACGATACCTTCTTCCTCAAAAATCAGCGAAATGCGCGCATCGCTGCCGTCTATGTTGATGAAGTTAAGGCGAATATGGTCGGCGTTATCGAGTCTTAGATAGTCCGGGTCACGAGGTGTTAGCGAAGTATCCTGAATGCGCAGGTAAACATAGAGGTAATCTGTGCGTTCGCCCAGCAGCAGTGAAAAGTCGGAATCGCTAGTGCCGGCTACTGAGCCGAAATTCAAAAAGTCGGCTTCAGCATCGTCACCCCAGTCGTCGTTCTGGCCGTCAAGGCGCACTGTGTTTTGCAAGGGTTGGGCGTACAGCGGCTCGAAATCCTCCAGCGCCACAGGCAGGTCGTTAAACAGATCTTCGCGGCCGTTGAATAAAGTAGAGATACCCTCGGCGGTGAGAAGTTGTGCTTGAGATTGTCCCTGGACGAGCAAGCGTTCCATTTCGACCAACTGCAAATAGCTGAACCAAGGCAGCACCAGTAAGGCAAGCCCCATTAGGGTTAGTTTTGTGCCCAGTCGTGGACCGCGGAAGCTTAGCGCCAAGTGCTTTCTCCGCCGCCGCGCTTATTGCTTAGACCATCGATAGCCAAAACCGTATTCACTTTTGATGCAGCTAAAATCGCTGTCGATGCGCTCAAATTTTTTCCTGATGTTGCGCATATGTGTGTTGATCGTGTTGTTGGTTACCAGGCTTTGCATGGTGGCGTTCATTAACACTTCATAGCTCACCGCGTGTCCCGGTGCGCGCACAAGTTTAGCCAGCATACGAAATTCGGTTCCTGACAGATCTATTCTTTGACCTTTCCATGCCACCAATAGCGCTTCTTGATCAAGCGATAGATCGCCAATTATTTTTTCATCGTTGTTGTCCGGGCGGTTAGAGGTGCTGCGCGCCTCATTAATGCGCAGCAGCGAAGATATTCTCTCGGCCAGATAGTCCAACGAAATGGGTTTGGGCAAGTAGTCCCACGCGCCTAGGCGTAGCCCAGAAATTTTGTCAATCTCATCAATGCGCTCGGTAAGAAAAATGACCGGCAAGTTAGGCGAGCGCGAGAGCAGATCGCGGCATAGCTGAAAACCGGCGTCCACTTCATCGCCCAAAATAATGTCTAAAATCGCAAGGTCTGGGAGCGCATCGTCGAAACCCGCCAGCGCCTCTTGGCGACCTGCATAGGCTCTTACCGCATAGCCTTTGTTGGTGATGGCATCGGCGTAGTTTGCTCGTTGGTCTGGGTCGTCTTCGACAATGACTATGTTTTTAGACACAGTAGCCTCCTGGAAATTCGCTTGCGGCTTTGATTCTAGCGGCTTTTCGCTCCTACAGAGTAGTTTTCCTTGACCTGCCAGGTGATGGGGTTGTTCCCGGATAAGTACGGCTGAGCAGTGAAGTTGCTCCGCTCGCAAACATACCCGCAGCCGCAAGGGTTGCGCTTAGGCCGCAGCCTTATCACCATGACGCCTGGGTTGTCGGCTGCATAGGAAGTTGCTAGTGGAATTTTTGTTTGCTCATTGGTTGGAATTGATCGGCGTGGCTAGTGGTTTGATCTGCGTTTGGCTGCTGGCTCGAGAAAACGTCCTGACGTTCCCGGTGGGGCTGGGGTATTCCCTAGTGACAGTTTACGTGGTGGCGCAGGCGAATCTATACGCAGATGTTTTGCTCAATCTGTATTACGTGGTGATGAATGCTTACGGTTGGTTTTACTGGCTGCGCGGCGCTCAGGCTCAACGTCTGGCCGGGCGGCTGGTGCCACAGAACTTGGACCGCGCGCTGGCAATCTCGTTGGTCGTCATCATCCTCGTTGGTAGTGTGCTCATGGGGCTGATGTTTGACCGTTTCTCCCAGGCCGATTTCGCGTTTGCCGACAGTTTTACAACGGTCGCAAGCTTCGTAGCCATGTGGATGACGGCGCGAAAGTATCTGGCATCATGGATCGCTTGGTTTGTGATCGACGTCGTGCAGATTGTTGTTTACCTGCTCAAAGGTGCTCAAGACCCGGGACTCTATCTTTATGCGGGCCTATACACCGTCTACTTAGCGATGGCTGTAATGGGCTGGCGCAGCTGGCGCTTAAGCCAGCAGCAGGCGCAGTTGGCGTAACCAAATGTTCTTTGTTTTCACAGGCCCAGAATGCACAGCGAAAACCTCCCTGTCGTTGGCCTTGAGCCAACAGCTGGGTATGCCTTGGCAAGCAGAGATCGCCCGTGAATATCTGCTCCGACCGCAAAAGGCCGGCGCAATGACGGATGAGACGACAGGGGAATATGGGCCTGACGATTTGCTTAACTTGGTGCGGCTGCAGCAGCAGGCTGAACACAACCTTGATGCGAAGGCTAGCAGGCCCAGTGTTTTGGATACTGATTTGCTAACGCTGATCGTATGGTGGCAAGAAAAGTACGGTGCTCTACCTGCGGATTTTTCGGCCGCTTGGGAGCAAATGACACCTCGTCTGTATCTGCTGTGCGAGCCAGATATTGCTTGGCAGGCGGACCCGCTGCGAGAAAATCCCACTGATAGGGGTCGTTTGTTTGAATGCTATCAGCGTGAACTTGCGCGCCGTCAGTGCGATTATTCCGTGGTGTCCGGCCAAGGTGAGGCCCGCGTGCGTTGTGCTAGATCGATTATCGAAAGGGCACTATCAGCTCTAAACTAACCTCTACACCAATAGCGATGGGCCTTGTGACGCGAGCTTATCTAGCATTTTCCGAGCACTATCAGCTTGTTCGACCACCTCATCGCGGTCATTGCCAGCCCGAATTTGGTAGATCGCCCAAGACCACTCACGTAGGTAAAATCCCTGGATTAGGTTGTACAGTCGTTCTGGATCACGATGCCCTAAATAGGTCCAGGCCATGTCAGCGACGACGAGATGTTCCAGTTCCAGCCCTAAACCGATTGCCAGTAAATCGAAAAGCGGGTCGTTGCGCGCGACGAATTCCCAATCAAGAGTAACCCAGCCATGTTCGCTGATAATGATGTTCCATGGGTTCAGGTCATTGTGACAAGTTTGCGTCTGCTCGATAGGCCCAAGTTTGGCAATTTCGCTTTGTGCCGCGCCGTATTGCTCAAGCCTTTCCGGTAAGTCGTAGCAGCGCGGGGCAGTTGGCAACTGAGCATGCAGGTTCCTAACGAAATGAATAAGTTGCTGTGGGTCGCTGTTGCTCTGAAAATACTCCACCAGCAACGTGCCTTGCACCCAGGGCGTGATCATGGCGCCGCTGACGATTGAATGCGTATCAGGTTTGACCCAGAGCCCGTTGGGCAGCGACTTGTACCATTGGTGTTCTAGCGCTCTGTCGACAAACGGCTGAGCTGCACCAGCAATGCGTAACACATGCTGTGACTGGCCGGTAAAGGAAAGCCTGCTGAACTTAAAGTTCAGATTGCTATAGCCACCGCTGAGAAACTCAAAGTCGCTTATTTCATCAGCCTGCCATAACGGACACAGCCCGTGGATAGCCTCGAGCAGCTCCGGCTCTGTGGGCAATACAAGTTCAGACTTCATAATGTGGATTGACTTGCTGGGTCGTCGACCAAGCCTTGGCGTTGCCGATACCGCTCAGGCGTAGTGTTAGACCAGCGTTTGAAGGCGCGACGGAAGTTTGACGCCTCGCTGTAGCCTAAAAATTCAGCAATTTCTTGGGCCGAGAGGTTGGTGTGGGTTAAGTAGTCCTCTGCCAGATGACTGCGCACATCGTCTAACAATTTTTGGAAGCTGCTTTGTTCTTGAGTTAGTTTTCTGCGGATCGATCGCTCGCTTAAATGCAGCACGCCGGTTAAGTCTGACAGCTTGTTAATGGTAGCGGGCTGCTGCATCAGCAGGCGGGTAATTTGAAAGATCAGACTTGTCTCATCTGGCGCAAGAGCTAAGAGCTCCTGGCATCTTCGTTCGAGCAGTTCAAACGTACTGGCATTTGCGCCCCGAATTGGATTTGTCAGATGGGCGATGTCAAAAGCGTAAAAAGTTTGTTCGCTAAGGAACTCGGGCTCGCAACGAAAAAACTCTCGGTAACTATGGCTGAACCGGGGTTGGGGGTAGCTAAGAGCCAAGTGCTTGGGGAACATTTCGCGGCCAGTTAGGTCAAACAGCACCGATGGAAAGGAAGAAATAATTTCCTCTACGACCTGCTGATAGCTCTCGGAATTCAACCCATAGCTATTGTGCATTACCAGAAAGAACAACTGCTCGTCATTGACGAAGTCGATTTCAAGCAACGGCGTAGCGGTTTGATGGTACTTGGCGGCGAGTTGCAGGGCCTGATCTAGCGTGGGCGCGTTTTGCATGGCAAAGCCGAGTAGGCCGTAGTTTTGAATGCGGGTTTGTTGTCCGGCGGTCAGGCAGACATCTTCAGGTACTTTTCGATCTCGCAAAAGACTTTGCAGTCGCTGGAAACTAATGCGGCGCTGCTCACTGGCGAGCCTTGATTCCGAGCGTTCATCTGATTCATCGCTGCGGCTCATATCGCTGCGATTTATATAGGCATAGCAAAGCTGCTGAGTGCGCTCAGAAACATAGTGTTTGGAGAGATCGATATCAGCCATTGAACAGACCGTATTTCAGCTAACGCCCCCGAGCGGTGCAGCTTCGATGCCCATTTGGTTTTCAACAGCAGTGACTGTCGCGGCCATAACTTCACCAATGGGATCGCTAATGGTTAAGTCCGCAATGCTGTCTAGTCCCGTGGGCTCGCGATTTATGATCACTAAACTGGCGCCGCGCTGTTTGGCATATTCTGGAAATCCGGCCGCCGGATAGACGGTGAGGGAGGAGCCCAAAACGATCATTAAGTTGCAGGCTTCCACCAGTCGTTGAGCACGCAGCATTTGCTCTTCCGGCATGGATTGCCCGAAGGAGATTGTCGCGGTTTTCAGGATGCCGCCGCAAAGGTTGCACGGCGCTACCTTGCCCAAGGTCGTAAACTGAGTCTTCAGTGCATCAAGCTCGTATCGGTGACCACAGTTTAAACATCCAGCATAGGTCGCGTTGCCATGCAGCTCGACCACCTGGTTATCTTCTAAACCTGAATTTTGATGCAGATTATCAACATTTTGAGTAATCACGCCGTGCCCCAGTCCGTGCTGGACAAGCCTAACAATCGCCAGGTGACCAAGATTCGGCTTAGCTTGAGCCATTACGTCTTCGTTCTCGAATTTGCGTTTCCAGGATTCAACCCGGACTTCTTCTGAGCCAATAAAGTCACCAAACTGAATGGGTTTGATTTTTTCCCACAGTCCAGTGCCAGGGCTGCGAAAGTCTGGGATGCCTGATTCGGTGCTGATGCCAGCACCAGTAAAGAACACAGTGCTTTTGCTGGCACTTATAAGACCGGCTAATTTTTCAATTTTTACAGTATTAATGAGCTTTGCCGCTGCCTAAATTGGCCCAGATGCTAACATGACGCTGCTTAAAATCGCATGTTCTCGTGGCTAGGGTAGCCACTGAGAAGGCATCGCTAGCCAGGCGCCCAAGCGTCAGCGCGGAGAAAATCGGATGAGAAAACAATGATTGTAGCTGCTACAAATATGAGTCTTCGTTGGCTTCTAGCCAGGTGTTGGGTTTGCTCGGCCGTCTTGGTTGGTTTAACCGTTACGAGTGTGGGCTTTGCCGAGCCAGCAAAGCTCAAGTCGCAAACCTATTGGCTTGGAGATATCGAATATCTAGATCTTAACGAGTCTAGCGGTTTAGCGAACAGCAACTACGACGATGAAGTGCTGTGGTCGATAAACGATAGCGGCGACGGCCCAAATCTTTATGCCCTGAGCACATCGGGTGAGCATATTGGTGTGTGGTCCTTAGCCATAGCCAAGCCCTCGGATTGGGAAGCCATCACTAGTTTCGTGCTCAATGGCACGCGATATCTAATGATTGGAGACGTGGGCGACAACTATGCTCAGCGCGATCGGGTCAGTGTCACCGTGATTATCGAACCGGACCCGAGTCAACCTGCTAACGCATCTATAACACCTGTATGGCAGCAAGAGTTTCGTTACGCCAATGGCGCGATGGATTGTGAGTCGATTGCGGTGGACACCCAGGCGAAACAGATCTTGCTGCTGTCGAAGCGCCGAATTCCACACGAACTGTATCGCTTGCCGCTCAGCTTTGAGCCGAAGATGAAGGCGAGTTCGCAGCCAGAGATCGCAACCGCATCGCTGCTTGGTCGATTGTCCTTGGCGGCGCCGCTGAAGGGGCTTGAGGCTGAGCAATATGGCACGGCTGCGCCTTATATGCATATGCCAACGGATATGACGCTGCGCGATGACCGACTGTTAGTTATGACGATGAAGAACGCGTTCGTATTCTCTTTGCAATCTATCCTGCAGCAAGCGGCCGCCGGTGTGGCAACAAGTCAACCAGCCGACGGGATCGTCGAACTGCCCTATTTAGGCCAGCGAGAGGCGGTTACGTTTGCCCGGAATAGGGCTGACCTGGCATACATCTCAAAGGAGAGG
>MDTB01061638.1_pt1 | contig 16037 bp, 12 predicted proteins | sample 811161 | NCBI WGS metagenome assembly MDTB01 (sample SAMN05326650, study PRJNA326480) | marine metagenome | isolation source: seawater | place: Mediterranean Sea | collected 2009 | reverse complement strand
TTAATCAAATTATGGCGGGAAAAAAAATTAGGGGTAGTGGTAAAAGAATTCTGAATCTTCTACATCAAAAGGATGCAGTCGATGCCATTTTAGCTTGTTTGGATTCGGATAATCCTGAGATATCGGGAACTTACAACGTTGCTGATGACCGTCATGCAAGTCGAGCCGAGATTGTAGAATGGGTAGCCAAAAGGTTGGACTTGAAAAACCCCGGGTTTGTCGAGATTGAACAGCCCGGTCATCCTGATAGAAGAATCGTAAGTGAAAACATTCGAGAGATCTTCAATTGGAAGCCAAAATTCCCTGGTTTTGAAGTTGGTTATGAAGATTTACTTGCCACGCTTTGATTGATTTCGTTCTATGTGAACTATGGTAGGCGTAGGAAAATTACTCAAACAAGCCCAGAAAATGCAGCAGAAGATGGAGGAAGCTCAGGCTTCCTTGTCAGAGGAGATTCTTGATGTTTCTGGTGGAGGTGGTGCAGTGTCCATTAAAATTAGTGGACTCGGTGAGTTCAAAGATTTAAAATTAGACCCTGAGTTTCTTAAGGAGGACCCGGAATTCGTATCTGAAGCCATTTTGCAGGCAATTGTTGATGCTTCCGAAAAAGCAAAAAAAAGAAATGATGATGCGATGAACGGTTTGACCGGAGGTATGCAGATGCCTGGGTTGTTATAACCTGAATTTTGCTGATTTCTTGAACGAACCATATGAAAGTCTTGTGCAGAGCCTAAAGGCTTTGCCTGGATTAGGTTACAGATCTGCAGAGAAAATTGCTTTGCATCTGATCGTTGAGAAACCTCACCGTGCAGACGATTTGATTTCGCGAATAAGTCAAGCCAAGGAAAACTTGGGGGCATGCGAGATTTGTGGCAACTTGACAGAGTTTTCTAAATGTAAAATTTGTATATCTGATCAGCGAGAGTCTGAAAGGATTTGTGTTGTGGAAACCGTCACTGATCTTTTCGCAATGGAAAAAGCAGGAGTGTTTCGAGGAAGATACCATGTTCTGATGGGTAAGCTTTCACCCGTGCGTGGAATTGGTCCGGATCAACTTAATTTGAAAGGACTAATAAACAGATTATCCAATGGAGAGATCAAAGAAGTTATTCTAGCCTTGGGAAATGATCTTGAGGGGGAAGCAACTTGTCATTTTTTAAACAATGAAATTCTAAATGACCCCAATTTAGAGGTTTCAAGAATAGGATTTGGTTTACCTAGTGGTGGGGGAATTACCTATGCGGACGAGAATACTCTTTTCAATGCATTGCAGGGTCGAAAAAAAATCGATCTTTAAAAAAATTAAATATCAAAATTAACCCAACTTAGATTGGAGTAGTCATAAAATCTGATTGATGAATGATTAGAGTCATCCCAATAAATCCAGTTTTTTGAATTTTCTGACCATATGTAAAAATCGGTAAAAGTTTCTTGAGCAACCCAGACCCATCCAAGTTGTTCATTCCAAAACCAAATACTGTTTTGATTTTCAATAATAGGGTAAATCCAACCGAATGTTAGATGATAGGTCCACCCACCCTGATTGTGGAAAAAGGTACCAAACCAAATAGATTTGTACCAATTTTCTGCAATTTTAACAGAATCATTCAAGCTATCAGATAGAGACAGTATGGAAAATAAAGCAGATACATTTCTATCCGCAGTCATTTGTACTGTGGTATAACGAGAATTTATATCTGCAATGCCTGTGCCTTCCCATTTTTCAAATTGATAACCGTTTGCAGGATTTGCAGAAATACTCGCATTGTATCCGTAATAGTAATTGCCTCCTGAAGAAACAGTGCCTCCACCCAAAGTTTCTATCTGTAAAGAATAAATGCTTCGGGAAAATTGAGCCGTTAAATTTGTATCCTGAGATAATTGAATAGAGGTAATTGAAGAGTATGGATCCAAAGGTGCATATGTTCCATTCCATTTCTCAAAAGCATATCCTGAGCTTGGAGTGGCATTTATTTGAACAGAAGATCCGTGATTATAGACCCCACCTCCATGGACTGCACCTCCTTCAGAAAAAGCTAGTGTGAGTGTTCTTTTTAGAATGGTGAAGTTTGGTACTACAGTACGGTTTTGAGTCATTGAAACTGAAGTGGAAGATGAAAGAGGATCAAGTATGCCATCTCCAATCCAGTTGGTAAAAGAATACCCATTTTCCGGAAAAGCAGTGATATTTACATCTGTACTATATTCGAAATTACCGCCTGTAGAAGTCGTTCCGCCAGTGGAGGAATTCATTTCAAGAGTGTAGGATTTTATTTGAAAATTAGCAGTGATGGTAAGATCGCTTGCTATATTAAGAGTTGTGCTCGAAGAATTTACATCAATTATTCCACCTCCATTCCAAGATAAGAATTCATAACCGGTCGCTGGATTTGCAGAGATATTCGCAGTCGTATTTAAAGGGTAAGATGATGCATCTTGAGTTGTGGTTCCTGCATTTGTAGGATTTGAAAGTATGCTTAAAACATAATGGTTTTCTGTTGTTAATGCAAAATTCGCGGTTATTGATTTGTTTGAATCCATCAAAATGCTAAGGGATGGGGAGGTTGAATTCCCGGCAATATCTCCAGTCCAATTCAAAAAAGAATATCCAGTTTCAGGAACCGCAGAAATTACCACTTCTTGTCCATGTGAATAGTTTCCTTCGCCATTAACGGATCCACCAACAGAACTATTTGCGTACAAATGGTAGTAGTTTATTGAAAACAAAGCTGAGACAGATTGGTTTTGATTCATTTCAACGGTGGTCGATGGAGAAAAAGGAGAAGTAATTCCGTCGCCGTTCCACTTAACAAATGAAAAGCCTTCGTTTGGAATTGCAGTGATATTCGCATGCTCACCATGAGTGAAATTTCCGTCTTCAGAAACGGTGCCCCCTTCACCAGCATACAGGGTCAGTTGATATCTATTCTGTGAGAATATCGCACTTACATTTCGGTCCGCAATCATTTCCACAGTGGTGGAAGAAGCTGATGAGTCTGCAACTCCATTGCCGATCCACTCAGTAAAAGTATACCCTTCACTTGGATTTGCCTGTATTGAAGATAGCGATCCATAATTAAATGTCCCTGAACCAGTGACTGATCCACCAACACCAGCGTTTAAGATAAGGGAATGCTCTGCCAAACCAAAGTTTGCTGTTAGGGAAAGGTTTGAGTCAATGATAAGGCTTAGCGGGTTTACTGAGCCAGACGAGTCTCCTGACCAATAATTAAAACTGTAACTAGGAGTTGTTGCAGACGCCAAAATGTCTACGATTTGTCCATACTGATAATTACCAGAGCCCGTGACTTGTCCGATTCCACTTGGCGAAGTCCCAGTCGAAACCGAAAAAGTTTGCGGAGTAAAATTTGCAGTCACCGTACTGGATTGTGTCATGAGTATCGTAGTGTTTTGGGATGTTGAATCGGTAATTCCATCGCCTGACCAACCGCTAAATAAGTATCCAGTTGTTGGTGTCGCAGTTATGGAAGCCTGGGTTCCATGATCATAGGTTCCTGAACCAGATACAATTCCTCCAACTCCAGCATCAATTGTTAAGATATACGAGTTTAAGCTAAAATTTGCAGTTAAGCTGAGATTTGAATTTACAGTTAAGCTCAGTGGATTACTAGCCCCCGTGCCTGCCCCCGTCCAAGAAACAAAGGTATATCCTTGAGTAGTTGAGGCCGCGGAAACTGATGCAACCGCACCCTGGTTATAAATTCCTCCTCCTGAAATCGAACCAGATCCTAAAGGGGAAACTGACGTTTCGAGCAAGTAGGAAGGCCATGCTCCATCCCGTCTTGAATTTCTTTGAAACATTGGCCAATCGGAAGTGGCAGGGCTTTGATTAACATCTAAACAGTAAATGTGGTTATCATAGCAACCGTAATAAATCTTACCGTCCTCGCTCAAAGCAAGAGAAGAATCAACGATTCCACCAATCCCAAAAGGGCAATTTGTATCATTAGTATCCCATGCTAGGCTTCCATTGGCATCATATGCAAAAAGATGATTTTCTCCTCCACCCGTGTATCCGATCACATAGGTCCTTCCATTTTGATCAACTACTGGACTGCTGTAAAAAACATCACCTACAAATGCGTCCCAATTAAGACCACCTGACAAGCTTGATAAAGAGCGCATGTATCCGTCTCTAGATACAAAAAATATTTCATCATTTATGCCAATTACAGGAGATGCATCTACCCTGTCACCTGTTAGGAATTTCCAGTTAAGGGAAGCATTCGAATCATTGTCACTTAACGAGTAGCAATATCCATTACCTGAACCAAAATAAATATTTCCCGCAAGGTCGAGTGCTGCAGAAGATAGAATTGATTTATTTGTATCAGAGACTGTATCGACTTCATAAGTCCACTTAGTGGTTCCGTCCGGATTGACCGCGTGAAAAGTTCCATTTTCGTCTCCAAAATAAATCGTTCCATCTTGTCCCAAGGCAGCGGATGAAGTAACAGGTTGACCAGCAAAATACTCCCAGGCAACCGAACCGTTGTTTTCAAATGCATATAAAATTGAGTCTTTTGAGCCAACATAAATTCTCCCATCTGCACCAATTGCTGGACTGGCAATAACATAGCTATTGGTTTCATATTCCCATAATTTGGAACCGTTACTCTCGTACAAAGCATAGAGTTTATTGTCCCAAGAACCTACATAAATTATTCCGTTTGCTGAAATTGCAGGAGTTGAATCAATCCAATTGCCTGCCGTAAAAGTCCACTTTGCTGTACCATCTGAATTATAAGCATGAAGTTTGCTATCATTGGAACCTATATAAACAGAGCCATCTTGACCCACGGCAGGAGATGAAAAAATTACGCCCCCAGTACTAGCGTTCCACTCCATGCTGGCATTTGTGAATGAGTTGGCAGAGAGATTTTGAGATAGAGTGTAAACTTGATCACCTCCATTTCCACTACTTCCTCCAGTAGCGATTCCTGAAGCATAGAATGTAACTGTACCTTCATCTGCAGAAGGGGCGGTCCATTGAAAATTCCAAATCCCACTTGAAGAAGTTCCACGATGTTCTAGTGCATTGCTTTGAATCCCCAAATCAGCCGAAGCTGAGGACAGGTTACCACTCACGCTTCCATTTGCTTTAGGAATAAGTTGAAAACCATAACCGTTCGTTTGTGTTCCAGAAACTGTGATCGATAAGTCATATGTTTGACCGGGAGTGTAATTCGATGGAAGTCCTGAAAGGTTTATTCCTCCGTCACCGGAATTAACAGAACTTCCCGAGTGACATGAGGAACAATTTAATGTCTCTCCATGGTACCCATCAGGGGGATTACTTGAATTTGCCGACAAGATTTGCATCCACGCAAAAGATATTGCAGATGATATAGTCCAGAATCGCACTATTTAAATTAGCGCAATTACATAAAATCTTTCAACAATAATGGTCAATTATCTTGTATCTTGCGGAAGTTCTAATTCGAGTTTGAATTCTGATCCTTTGGCGTCACTTCTCAAAAGTTCAAAATTTGCCCCTATGCTTAATGCGAGTTGTTGTGCAATAGCCAAACCGAGTCCTGTACCTCCTTTTTTTCTGCTTTTTTTGGGCTGAAATAAAGATTCTCTCTCTGATTCCGGAATACCGCCACTTGTGTCGGAGACATGAATTGAAAGACATTCTTCAAGTTTTTGACTTGCTAAAGAGACTTTAGTAGTAGGGTCTGCTTGAAATGCATTTTCAACCAATGTCACAAGTATCGGAATTAGAAGAGCTGTCTGTAAATTGTCAAGAGACTCGTCCAATCCTTGATTCTCTGTAATTATGGCTTTGCCTTGTGTCGAAATCTTGGATGTTCGCTCAAGGACGACTTCAAAGATTTCACGAACTGTCATCGTGTAAGATTTTTTTTGGTCTTCAATTTCTTGAAGCGAATGTAACGAATGCGAAACTAATTCGCGAATCTGGTTATTTACAGAATAAAGTTCGTTTGGATCGATTGCTTTTTTTAGTTCAGCTTCTTTTGCAATCATTTGAAGACGAGTAAGGGGGGTCTTAAGGGAATGCATTAGGTGCCCGGTCAGGGCGCCAAGGCTAACGGTTTTATAAACCTGAGCCAATTTTTGATTCGTTTTAACTAGTAGCTGATTTTTTGATTCAAGTTGATTTTCACGATGCTGAATTCGAGCACTCATGAATCTAAATATTACAAACAGCAAAATTGTTCCGATTAGTATAATAAGAAAACCCTGTTCCAAAACTTGACCATTTATGCTCTTCCATTCTTCCAAAATGTAGTCCTCTTCAAGTTGGACTTCCAAAATGCAATTCATCTCCAAAAATTCGATTCTGAAAAACATGGAGAAATATTTGGTGGGGAGGTGATTATATTGAGGAATTGTTAGATTTTCAGTTTTGGCAAAGTTTTTTGCTTCTTTGTTTTCTTGCCCTCCAGTAGAAAGAAGAATGCTGGTTCCGTTAGACTCATAAGCAAAGACTTGAATGACTTTAGGGATAGTAATTGCTTCAATCACTACCTCCTCCAACAAGTCCTCCCGGTTAGATGTAATTTCAGGCAATCCCAAGTCAAAAAAAGTAAGATCCCTCTCAAGGAGTTTAAATTCAACTTCTTCTGCAATTCGGGAGAGTTCTGAGTCCAGCATGTCATGCTCAGATTTTATAATTTGGGTGTGAAATTCTCTTATGGAATGGAGTAGTAAAGCCGTTGTCATCAGCAGGAGCAGGATTAAACAAAGTCCGAAACCAATCCATTCTTTTCTCTTGTATCTCACTTTAAAGTTCCCAGCTTATTCCTGCGGACCAAGAGTTAGTGTAGTATTCATAATCTCTTAAATTTGAAAAATCTTCCTCCCTTGACCATTTAAAGTATGCATCTAATTTGTCGCCCAATGGACGTTGAAATAATGCACTGCAAGTAAAACTTTCTCGTTCGAATCTTTCCCCTGAAACTAACCTTCTTAAGTCATAAGTAGTTTTTGCACCACCTATTTCGAGGTCAAGATTGTATGGGTCTAAGTCAAAGTTATGTTCCAGTTTCATCCCAACTTTATCATAGTCGTAATATCCGCCAGCATTGTCTTTAAGACAGGACCAAAAAAACTTAGCTTTTGAATATGAAACTATTATATTTTCAAAATCTTTTTCCAGTTCGATCGATATCATCACTTTTCTAGTTTCTAGTGAGTCATTCGACATAAGACTTCCATCCCAATTGCGTTTGGGTCTTTCCTTATATTCCTTGTTAATTATTTCGCTTTCCAGTTTCCAATCCACAACATTTGGGGAACCCTTAATAGAGAAGGTGACTCCTTGTTCCTTATTATCATCTGTAACTTCTTTGAAGTTTTCTTGTCCTTTTGCCAGTTCGATGGTTGCGGTCAATAATTCTGAAAATCTTTGAGACAGATAGGGAATGCATTCAGACTTGTGAGAACGAATTTGCATAGAGTAGGGAAGGCCTAAATCAGAAAAATCAAATCCTTGGTCGTAGTAAGTGTGTCGTAATCTAATACCATATGTCTGTGATGAATTTTCTGGAGTATACGCGTGCTCGAATTGTCCAAGAAGAATCAAAGTGCTTTCGTGCTCGGGCAATTCTTCAAATAGTTTTCCTTCCCCAAAGAGATAAGCATATGTGAATTGCTCTGGATTTCCGTCCCTTAGGAAAAAAGCTTCGAGAGAAGAATCAATATAGGCTGCGTCTTCACGGATAAAAGGTCCGTATAAAGGGTTATCTGAGTAGCCAATTCCATTTTTCCCCGAATACGATGGAATCCATGTCTGGTTGGGTTTGATCTCCTCTTTTATTTGGGGAGTAAATCCTTCTCCAAATATCATTTCCCTGAGCTCTTCATCAGTTAGGGATTGATTGTTGTCTTGTCCAAATAGACAAGCAGAAAGAAGACAGAAAATGAGTATTGGAATAACCTTAATCAATATAAAGTAAGAGATATCTACCCTCTTTAACAAACAGAAAAGGCGGGATGATTATGTCGTCATCCCGCCTTGATAATAAAGATTTACTATTGCAACGAATTAGAGGTCAGAAGTACGAGTCGCGTCTGTTTCAACAAGGGCTCTTATCTCTTCCTTAACTTCCTTTGCTTGAGCCTTGATATTATCATGCTTTTCTTTGTTAGCTTCCTTAAATGCCGTGATCATTTCCTTCTTCTCATCCTGAGAAGCATCCTTCAGGTTCTTATGAAGTTCTTTTTGTGCCTCGTGCATTTCTTTTCGTTTGGCATGAAGAGCATCCACCTTGACTTTAAGATCATCTGTGAGTTCAGGTCTCTCGGGTTTTTCAGGTCGGTTGGCTTCAAGGTTGGTACGAATCGATGAGTGTGCTTCCTTGATTGCTTCAAACCTGTCTTTGTTGCTTTCCTTGAAGGCTTCCACGGTGGATTTTATTTCTTCTTTGGTCGCATCTTTGCCGAGTTCTGCCACTTGGGCTTTGATTTCAGAATGTATTGCTTTTTCCAATTCCTTGACGGCATCAATTTGACTTTTAACCTCTTCTGAAATTTCTGGCTTTTGAGGTCGTCGAGGAAGTTTACGTTCTCCAGTTTTTGCCATTTCCTCGCGTAAAGCATCTAATTTTTTTCGGGCTTCTTCTTTCGAGATTTTGCCGTCCTTTACTGCCTTCAGTGTTTCACTTTCAATGAGTCGAGGATTTTTTCTTTCATCATCCGTGAGAATTTCAGATTCTCTTTTTTCTACATCACGCTGGATATTGCTTTTAATCCAACTAGCAAGAGTTGAACTTCCCTTTCCAAACTTGCCGGGTAAATCAACGATATCTTTCGTCTGAAAAAGAGGAGGTTTACCCCAATGAAGGGGAAATTTTGGTTTAGGTTTTTCACCCTTCGAAAACTCGCCATCCGGTTTGCTGTTAGGAGGGCTTTGCGAAAACACAGATGATGTTCCAAAAATTAATAAAGTGGTTAGTAATAATGTTTTTTTCATAAATAGTAAGAAATTTAGGATTTAGATTTGAATTCTTATTTGCATTTTAAGTGCCATTTAATTTAATTTACCTAAGTTGCTGTTATAGAGTGCTATTTGGAAATGCAGAATCTTTGAGCTTATTTACACTAATTAAATATGGGTAATATTTCCAAATAAATTTGATTTATTTTGGAAATAATCCCCGTTTAAAACTAATTCTGTTTTTTTAATCGATATCGAATATAATCTCTGGGAACACCTAACATTCGAGCTGCTTCTGATATATTTCCATTAGATTGCCGAATGGCCATGTTGATCAGTCTTAACATTTCCTTTTCAAGTTCAAACCCTTCTTCGGGGAAGTGAAAGGATGGATTTAGCCAATCTTTCGAATTCAAACTGGTTGCTTCATTTCTGTTGAAATTAAATGTTAGTAATTCATTGCGTTCGTGCATGACGATTGCACGTTCTAGTTCGTGTAAAAGTTCACGGGTATTTCCTGGCCATGTATACTGCAAAAGAGCAGCTTTCGAAGATGGGTCAATTTTAGGAAGTGGTAACGTGTATTTTTGGGCCAAAGAAATGAGTAAATGATTTGCAAGTTCAAATATGTCTTTACCTCTTGAAGCAAGGGGTGGAATTTTGATTCTTAATAAATCGAGACGCTGGAAAAGGTCTTCTCGAAAAGCACCTTGCTCAATCAAATTTGATAATTCTTGATTGGCCGCGGCGATAATTCGCACATTTACTTCGATTTCATTTGAGCTTCCGACTCTTCGAATAAGCCCATTTTCGATAGCTAGGAGGAGTTTGGCTTGAGCCTCAAGAGATAGGCTGGCGATTTCATCAAGGAATAGAGTCCCCATGTCTGCCGCTTCAAATAATCCTATGCGGGCAGCATTAGCATCGGTGAAAGCACCTTTTTCATGTCCGAATAATTCTGATTCCACAAGATTACTTGGAATGGCAGAACAATTGATGGCAATAAAAGGGGCGGCTTCCCTCGGTCCATGGTCATGTACCCACCTAGCATAGGTTGATTTCCCAGAGCCAGTTGGTCCGTCAATGAGTAAGGGCGGTAGGTTGACTTGAAGGCGGTGGTCGACCTCAGTGATCTTTGTTAATTGTTTGAAGTCTTCGAAAAAAATGCCTTCGAAGAAGAGATTGGAGGATTTCTGCTTTCTTTGTTCTGTCCCATGTTGAATGAGTCTTTGATTTTTTCTGGCTTTGTCAGATTTGAGAAAAAGCAAGGGAATCTCATCAATATCAAATGGTTTACTCAAATAGTCTGATGCTCCAAGTTTGATTGCTTCAACCGCGGAACTGATTCCTCCTTCACCAGTCATTAGGATAACAATCGTGTTGGATGGAATGTAACTTTCTCTTAATAAGTCCAAACTTTCACCATCAGGCAAATTAAGGTCTAATAACGCGAAGTCAAAGCTTAGAGATTCCAATGAGTTTTTTGCCTCTTTTATAGTTTTACAAGCATTAACATCGGCTTCAAGGCTTTCAAGTTTTGCAACCAAACGTCTATTGAGAAGTATGTCATCCTCCAATAAAAGCAGTTCTTTGCCTCTGAGAATTGAGTCAGATTCGTTCATTTGATTTTATTTACGAGAAGTAAAGGAGTCCTCGACTAAAAGAAAAGACTTTGCAAATCATTTTTTTTTTTCATTGTGGAGTCGTGGTACGGGGCATTCGGATAATCTTTACATGTGTATTCTGGAACTCGGTTTCTTGGGCAAGTTTGTCTGACTTGACCGAAAAACCCGATTGGAGCAGGTTGGATAAGTTTCAGGAAACAATGACCTCAGAAGAGTTTTTGCTTCTTTTAAAGAAGGTATACTGCCCACGACAACAATGGTGGCAACCGTGGTTTAAGTTAAATAATAACGAGGTTAGCATTCGCACCAATTCTGAAAGCGGAGACTGGTACAATATGCGTTTTTCAAATGTAGATAGAAATCAATCAGTGGTGAAAGATTTGGACACGATCACAGATTTTAAAATTGTCTTAGACCCTGGTCACATAGGTGGCAGGTTTTCAAAAATGGAAGGACGCCATTTTCAATTTGGGGAGGACCCACCGGTAAAAGAAGGTGACCTTGCTTACCTTGTCGCAAAAAGACTGAAACCTCTTTTGGAGAAACGGGGAGCAAAAGTTTTTTTGACTAGAAAAAAGGGAGAACCTCTCACAACTTTTAGTGTCTCAGATTTTAAGGAAGATGCACAGAAATGGGCTTCTACGATTCCTTGGTCAAATGACCTAAACAAAACTGAAATAGATAAGAAAATTCTTAGCCGCCAAGAATTGTATTTTTATAGATACAGTGAGATACGTGCCCGTAAAAAATTTATTAACAGAATTAGACCGGATTTAGTAATATGTCTTCATTTAAATGCCGCTCCCTGGGCGGATGCTGAAAACCCCAAACTTGTAGAAAGAAATGATTACCATATTTTAATTAATGGTTGTTATATGGGAGGAGAATTAGCGGATGAAAATCAGCGTTTTGAAATGATTTGGCGTTTATTTAACAGATGGAACGGGATTGAAAAATTACTCGCGGATAAAATTGCCCTAGCCTTTGCTGAACAAACGAAACTACCCGCATTTATTTACAAGGGACCAAACGCTCTAAAAGTGGGAGAAGTAGAAGGGGTTTGGGCTAGAAATTTATTAGCAAACAGAATTTACCAATGCCCAGTCGTTTTTTTAGAACCTTATGTGGCAAATTCTAAAGAGGTTTATCAAAGAATCCAACTTGGATTGTATGAGGACAAAAGATTATTAAATGATGTTCTTCTTAAAAGTCTTATTTCTGAATATGCGGATGCAGTGATATTGGGAATTGATGATGCTCTTGGTTGGTAAACTAGGATTTTAATTACCTAGACTGCCCACTACCATTTTCTTAGTTGCTTCAATATTTTGATCAACGGCACTTTTGGGACCAGTCATCTTTATGAAAACGGCTCCCTCTTCACCTTCGATGATGACAGCAAGTAAACCGTAGCCAGGTTTTGGAGTCTTGGGTCCGAATGGACGACCACTTAAGAAAGTGCCATGAGCTTGGGCATAGGTAACTTTAGTTTTACCAACGGTTACTGTTCGAACATCTTTTCCCATTGGTTTTTCGAATTGTTTCATCCAGCGATCAACATTGGCTTGAATCCCCCCCGTATTTCCAGATCCGAAATAATAGAAAACAACTTCTGCTTTTTTACCGGACGGACTGCTCGCAGCGAACTGTGCGGCACGCATGTTGGAGGAAGGCTTGGATGATTCCCAGTTTTCAGGGGAATTAAAATTAATTCCTGCAACAGTGAATTTTTCTGCAAAGGCAAAGGGGTTAGCAAACAAAAGAAAAAGTGAAAAGTAATAGAAATATTTCATGCTTTTATAAATTGTGTTAGTGGTCATTTAAGTCAACGGGTAAAGGGTCATTTAATTTTTAGACTTTAGGTGGATGAGTCGTGAGTTGGTTCTGAAAAATAGGCCCCGTTTCGAAAATGCAGGAGTGTTATGGACTATTTCATTCAGTTGAGAAACCCCCAGGGTTATTAGCTTTTTTTTATTTAGATTAAATGCAAAAACATTTCCATCTCGAGAAATGGCAAAAACAATATCCCCGCATGCGACCGGTGAAGCGAAGAAATTACCATTGATACGTTCTCTCCATAGAGCTTTCCCAGTTTCTAGATCAATTCCGCTGGCAATACCACTGTCAGACAAAAGAAAAATAATCCCATTAATTACGATGGAGGTTGGAACATAAGGTGCGTTCTTGGTAATTTTATATTTCACTGAACCCTTTTCACTTTCATCAAGAGGAGGTTGTACAACCAAGAATCTGCTACCTCTTCCTCCAGATCCGCAAGAGGCAAAAAAATAGCCTGAACTGAAATATGGAGACGATACACTTCTTAAGTCCAAGCTGTTTGATCCTGTTTCCCAGGCGATTTCTCCGTTTAGCGTATTAACTGCATAGCAACCATGTGATTTGGAGTTCGAAACAACATAAGTTTTTCCATCGGGGGATTCATAAATTACTGGGGTAGAAGATGAGGGTTTGGAAGCAATTCTCTCGAGCTTCCATAGAGTTTTACCATTTTTACGATTCAAGGCGAACAAGGCCGATTCTCCTTCATGATCATGGGTTACGAAAACCTGCTGTTTATGAACAATGGGTGAGAAACCATTGCCGTGTTGGGTTAGATAAGCTCCAAAACTTCTTTCCCAGATCAAATTACCTTGATGATCGAAGCAACGCAGTTCATTGGATCTTTTAGTGGTCCAAGATACAAAAAGAAAATCTTCATCAACAGCGGGTGTTGATGAAGCGTAACTATTAAATTTATGGTATTGATATGGTGCAGAAAGATATTCTTCTTGCCATAGTTTCCTTCCAGTTTTGGCATCAAATGCCAGAATAAATTGAACAGCATCGTTTGGAGATGCACAGGTTGTGAAAATTTTGTCTCCCCAAAGTACCGGGGAGGAATGACCAACTCCGGGAAGGGTGACCGCCCAAGTGTAATCACGCTTTTGCCATTTGGTCGGTAAGTTGAGTTTTGGGAAGATGCCTTCTCCGTTTACCCCTCGAAAACGATTCCAATTTTGAGACCAGGCGGATATGCAGATAAAAACGCCAATCAAAATTAGGTTTAGCTTCATTATGTTGGTTTGCGAAATATCATGAAATGTTGTTGAGGCAGCATCTTGAGGGTCTTTTCCCATTTGAATCCTGCAACTTTCATTTCTTTTTTCGCTTGTTTCTCGGTCATTTTGTGTAGCAATTTTATTGGTACATTTGGATCTTCAAGCCGATATTCAATCAAAACCAACTTACCCCCAGGTTTGAGAGATTCAAGGATTGAAGTGGCCATCTCCAAAGGATGAGAAAACTCGTGATAAGCATCTACGATCAATGCTGCATCGATACTGTTGGGAGATAATTTAGTTTGTGAGATTGTGCTTTGAACGGGTTCTATGTTGGTGACTTTCTGTTGTGCCATTTTGGAACGCACAATTCCTATCATTTGAGGGGAGATGTCCACTGCATAGACTTTTCCCTGAGGAACAAGCTTGGCCATTCTAAAGCTGAAGTATCCAGAACCTGATCCAATATCAGCGACTTTATCATCAGGATTGAGATCAAGACCTTTAATGAGCAAATCGGTTCTTTCTTCCTGTTCACGTTTGGGTCTCTCCAACCAAGATGCACCTAAGTGTCCCATGACCTTGGAAATTTCCCGTCCCATGTAAAATTTTCCAATCCCGTCACGGGTTGCTTTGCCCAAAACATAGGTTTCATTGGAATCTGAAGCACTGACTGGACAATTCAAGGGTAGCAAAATGAAAATAAAGGCAGGCATGGTAATATAATGCCATAGACTTAAAATATTCATTCATCTTTCTTTTCCGAAAATCGTTTTGTGGCAAATCAATATTGAATACAAATTGAACAAGCGATAGAAAGATAAATTAGAAATGAAAGTTATTAGAGCAAAGAGTGCTGGCTTCTGTTGGGGAGTTGAACGTGCTATACAAGTAGCTAGAGAAGAGTCTGATGGTGGTAAACGGACTGTTTTTACGGATGGACCTTTAATTCATAACAGTCAAATGATGGACGCTCTTGGGCAGGAAGACATCCGTGAGGTCGGTGATTATAAAAGCAGCAAAGATCTTCAACTAGAAGAGTCCAGTGAGAAATCGTCCGTTGTAGTGGTTCGGGCACATGGAATATCACCACAGCGTAGAAATTACCTGAAAAGCTTGGGTTTACCATTTCGTGATGGCACTTGTCCGGATGTTGGCATTATTGCGGGTAAAGTTAAGTCACATGCGGAGAAAGGATTTTTCGTCGTAATTTTTGGAGATCCAGAGCACCCTGAAGTTATTGGATTGTTGGGTTATGCAAAGGGTCGGGCTTATGTAATTAGTTCTGTGCAGGATCTTAATCAACTTCCAGATCTTGGCGAAAAAGTGGCTATGGTTTCCCAGTCAACCATGTTTACTAATGAATTTAATCGTTTGAGCTTGTTGTTAAAAGAGAAGTATCCCCATCTAATTGTATTTGATACGATTTGCGGAGCGACTAAGGAGAGGCAGTCAGATTTGATCGATTTGGTTCAGAATGGAGCTGAGGCAATTGTTGTAATCGGAGGAAAGCACTCCGCGAATACACGAAAGCTTGCTAAGTTAGCCGCTTCCCATAACCGTCCGACCTTTCACATTGAAACTGCCAATGATTTGTCACCTGAGGATTTTGAAAAATTTTCTTCAGTTGGCGTGACAGCTGGCGCTTCTACTCCAGAATTCATAATTCGCAGCGTTTGCGATAAGCTAGAAAACTACTGACCCATGACCAAGTTTGAAATACCTAATGTCCTTGCAGACCGATATGCTTCCCCGGCTATGGTTGCGTTATGGTCTCCCGCAGGAAAAGTGATGATGGAGCGCGAATTTTGGATAGCAGTAATGAAAGCTCAAAAAGAATTGGGTATAAAAATTGAGAAAAAGGCTATCGATCGCTCAGAGGAGGTTAAAGGTATTGTCAATCTTGACTCCATACGAGAGCGAGAAGTCGTCACTAAGCATGATGTGAAGGCTCGGCTTGAAGAGTTTGCTGAACTTTCTGATCACCAGCATGCTCATAAGGGTATGACAAGTCGTGATTTGACTGAAAATGTCGAGCAGTTGCAAACTCATCGGGCATTAAGCATTATTCTGGAGAAATCTGTAACAGCACTTTTACTGCTTGGAAAAAAGGCTAAGGAATTAAGGGATTTGGCAGTAACTGCCCGCTCTCATAATGTGCCTGCTCAATTAACGACATTAGGTAAGCGCATGGCAAACTGGGGAGAGGAATTAGAACGTTCTATCGAGGGTCTTTCTCGAATCTGTGCGACTTATCCATACAGAGGTTTAAAGGGTGCAGTGGGTACGAGACTCGATCAGGTAACCCTGCTCGGTAGCATTCGGAAGGCGGAACAATTAGACGAGAAAGTGATGCAGCATCTTGGGTCCACCGCAACTTGGGAGAATGTTGGCCAAATATATCCGAGAAGCTTGGACTTCGAGGTT
>MDTB01007417.1_pt1 | contig 16037 bp, 19 predicted proteins | sample 811161 | NCBI WGS metagenome assembly MDTB01 (sample SAMN05326650, study PRJNA326480) | marine metagenome | isolation source: seawater | place: Mediterranean Sea | collected 2009 | reverse complement strand
CAAATACACTAGATATTTCTATGTTTGATAACGATCAAGTAAATGTTAAATTAAGGGAAAAATGAGAAAAGGTTTTAGAATAATTAAATTTAAAAAAGACAAGCCTGTCTTTCAGGTTAAGGACGTAAGTAAATCTTTTGATGGCAGACCAATATTAAAAAAAATTAACATGCAAATGTTTCCTGGAGAAATCGTAGGTCTGCTTGGTCCTAATGGTTCTGGAAAATCAACGTTGTATAGCACTATAATTGGTGAACATCAGGCTGATACAGGAAAAATTCTAATAAATAACGTTGATATTTCTGAATTGCCAATTCATGAAAGAGCAGAAGCAGGTATTGGGTATTTAAGTCAACAAAGAAGTGTTTTTGGAATGTCTGTGTATGATAATCTTTTAGGAGTTTGTCAACTATCTATTAAAGGTAACGAAAGTCAAATTAACATGGTGGAAAAACTTTTAGATGAATTTAATCTTCAGCATTTAAGAAATATACATAGTAATGTTTTAAGTGGTGGAGAGGTTAGAAGACTAATGATGGCTAGGATACTAATTAATAAACCCAGTGTAATTCTACTTGATGAACCAATGGCTGCTTTGGATCCGATAGTTGTACAGGACATACAAAAATATATTCTTAAAATTCAATCATATGGTTGCGCAATACTGGTCACTGATCACCAAGTTCGAAATCTTTTTGATATTGTAGATAGGGCTTATGTTCTTGGGGAACAGTCAATTATAGCTCAAGGAAAACCTAACGAAATATTAAAATCTTCTAAGGCTATTGAGCTGTATTTTGGCACTCAATACAATGTTTAAAATAAATGCCAGTTAAAAGTTTTTCTGTAAATGTTTTATGTAAAATAAATAATTTTGATAAAACTATTAAAGTTGATAGCGATAAATCAATCTCTATAAGATCTTTTCTAATAGGTTCAATCAGCCACAATATATCAAAAGTTAAAAATGTTCTGGAGTCAGAGGATGTATTTGCAGCAATTAAATGTCTTAAAAAATTAGGTGTTAAAATTAAAAAAATAAAATCACAACAATACGAAATTTATGGAAAAGGTCTGGGGTCTCTTTATTGTAAAAAAGGAACAATCTTAGACTTTCAAAACTCTGGAACACTTTGTAGGTTGCTGACTGGAATATTGGCAACTACGCCAAATATTGACGTAAACTTAACCGGTGATTCTTCTTTAAAAAAAAGAAACATGTCAAAACTAATAAATTTAATGAGTGAATTTGGAGCTGAATTCTTTCCAAAGAATAAGTTTTTTCTACCATTGAGGATGGTTTCTTCCGAGATTCCTATTGGGATAAAATATAAAGCTGGAGTTTCAGCGCAACTTAAATCTGCTGTTGCATTAGCAGCTACAAATAGTTTTGGGGTAACAAATATTATTGAAGAAAAAATGAGCAGAGATCATACCGAAAATATGTTGTTAAATAGCACCAATATAATAAAAATTAAAAAAGGCAAAAAAAAATTAATTAAAATTTACGGTAAAAGGTATTTAAATTTTTTAAATATAAAAGTTAGTTGTGATCCTTCAGCAGCAGCTTTTTATGTGGCCTTAACACTTTTAAAAGACAACTCATTTTTACGAATAAAAAATGTTGGGTTAAACAAAACAAGAATTGGTTTCTATGAATTATTAAAAAAACACGGTGCAAAAATTAATTTTAGAAACGTAAGATTAATAAACAATGAAACTGTAGGTGATATAGAAGTTAGAAGCAGTAAAATTAGAGCAATCAAAGCGCCTGAAATTTTTTACGTAAAGAGCACTGATGAATTTCCTATACTCTTTTGTATAGCTGGGTTAACAAAAGGTATCTCTATTTTTAAGGGCATAGGAGATCTAGCAAATAAAGAAAGTAATCGTATTCTAGAAATGAAAAGAGTGCTTAAACAAATTGGTATAAAAACGGAAGTCAGAAATGATCAAATAAAAATATTTGGTAATCCTAATGTAAAAGACACCAAAAAAAAAATAAAAATACCAAATCTAGGTGATCATAGAATTTGTATGTCAGCAGTTATATTGTCTCTAGTTACAGGTTCAAGAGCCTATATAAAAAACTTTGAAACAGTAAATACATCTTCCCCAAATTTTTTGAAAATTATAAAAAATCTAGGAGCAAAATTTGAAAAAAAATAAAACTTTTATTGTGAATATTGATGGAAGCTCTGGTTCAGGAAAGTCAACGGCTGCAAAATTAATTGCTAAGAAATTTAATTGGTCTGTTTTATACTCAGGTTTGCTTTTTCGTTATGCTGCGAAAAAAATTATTGAACAAAAGCCCAAGAACAAAGTTTTTTACCTGAAAAAAATATTTAATAAAATTAATTATGGAAAAATACAAAAAATGAACCTGCATACTCCAGAGGTTTCTGAGTTTTCAGCTGTAATTGCTAAAGAGCTAAAAGTTAGAAAAATAATTAAAATGTTTCAAAAAAAATATGTTAAACAAAAAAAAACTATTGTGCTTGAAGGAAGAGATATGAGCAAAATTTTTCATAATGCTGATGTTAAATTTTTCGTAGTATGTAAGCCGATAAAAATAGCTGCAAAAAGGCGATGGTTACAATTAAATAAGGGTAAGAAAAATATTTCTTTTAATCAGGTGCTTAAAGACCTTAAAAAACGTGATTTTATGGACAGAAATAGAAAGCACTCTCCACTTGAAAGAGATCAGGAGTCAGTGTACATCAATACAGCTAAATTAAATATTAAAGCTGTTTTGGACAAAATGTCTAAAATTGTAGGAAAAAAATTAAAAGATAAATATGGCAGTTGAAGCAGAATTAAAAAAACAATCCGGCTCGATAAAAGAGTTTGAAAGCCTATTAAATGAAGACTTTAAAGATAGAAAGCTCAAAGAAAACGAAATCATCAAAGCAACAGTAACCGAAATTACAAAAAATTTTATAGTTGTAGATTGTAAAGCAAAGATGGAAGGAATGATTCCTTTAGAAGAATTTAAAAATGACAATGAATTTGAAAATTTAAAAATAGGCTCTGTAATAGAGGTCTATCTTGAGAGAATAGAAAGTTTCAAAGGAGAAATAGTAATTTCACGCGATAAAGCAAGAAAAATGAATGCATGGAAAAAAATGGAAAAATTCTTTCAAACTCAGGAGGAACTAGTTGGTATTATAACTGGACGTGTTAAAGGTGGATATATTTGTTCTGTAGATGGGCTTCCAACGTTCATGCCTGCTTCTCAAATAGACATAAGGCCTCTGAAAAAAGTAGATCACCTTATGAATGTACCAGTGAAAGTAATTGCAACTAGGATTGATAAACAGCGTGGCAATGTGTGTACATCTAGACGTCAAGTTCTTGAAAAAAGTAAGAACGCTGAGATTATTGAAGCTTTAAAAAATTTAAAAGAAGGAGATATTGTTGTAAGTAAGGTGAAAAGTTGTACAGACTGGGGAATCTTCGTTGATATTAACGGATGTGACGCGTTAGTCCACGTGTCTGATTTAAGCTACGGAAGAGTTAAAAAGCCATCTGACCTAGTAACTTCAGGCCAAGACCTTAAGGTTCGTATCACTAAAATTGATAAAAAAACAAACAGAGTTTCTGCCTCTGTAAAAGCTTTGTCAGAAGACCCTTACGAAAACTTGGCTAAAAATTACGAAGTTGGAAAAATTTATACAGGAACAGTAACAAAGTTAATGGAATATGGGGCATTTATAAAATTAGAACTTGGCGTAGAGGGTTTAATTCACAATTCTGAATTAAGTTGGAAAAATAGAAACATTCAACCAAACAAAGTTCTATCTGTAAGCCAGGAGATAAAGGTTAAAATAGTTTCTATAGACACCGAAGCAAAAAGAATATCTCTTTCCTATAAAGAAACATTAGAAAACCCTTGGAAACTTATTAAAGATAAAGTTGGAGAAATAATGGAAGTTAAAATTAAAAATATTACGGATAAGGCAATATTCGCAGATTTAGACTCAGGTCTAACAGGCATGATCCCTTACAAAGAAATTTCATATAACGAAAGTGATGAAGATTTAAAAAAATTCAAAAAAAATCAAATAATTAAAGTAAAAATTGTTGATATCAAAGATGATAAAATAAGATTCTCAATAAGAGCATTAGAAAAAGACCCAATCGACTGGTTTAGGGAAAATAAAAAGAAAGAAGGCGATATAATCACAACAACTATTCATGAAGTAATGAAATCAGGAGTTAAAGTTTCTATAGGAAGCGACAAAAAACTGATTGTAACTATAAAAAAATCTCAATTAGCGAAAGAAACGAGTGATCAAAGGCCTGAAATATTTCAGCCAGGGAATAAATTAGATGCAGCAATTACTGAATTAGACGTAGGAAGTAGAAAAATATCACTATCTGTAAAACAAGCTCAAATCGAAGAAGAAAAAAGTCTCGTTAAAAAATTTGGTAAAGATGCTAAATCTTCAGGCGCTACACTAAAAGACATATTCAATAAAGCGTTAAAAATAACAGGCAAAAAAAAGAAATAAATTAGGACCTTGGTTAGATCTGAGATAGCAAAAAAACTACAAGAAAAACATCCTAACTTAAACATTTCACAAATTTCAGCCATAATAGACATTTTATTAAGTGCTATTACTGATAATCTGGCAAACAGTAAGTCAATTGAAATAAGGACTTGGGGAAGGTTTTCAGTTAAAACAATAAAAGCTAAACTTAATGCAAGAAACCCAAGAACTAATGAAGTGATTTATGTACCAGAAAAAAAGAAAATTTCTTTCAAAATGTCAACGTTCTTGAAAAAAAAGATGAACAAAAACTTATGAAGAAAAAAATATTTATTGCATGTGACACGACTAAACTGAGTACTATTAATAAAATTATCAAAAATACTCAAATTAAAGAGCTGGAGATTGTATATAAATTTGGTCTAGAGTTTTTCAATTCAAAGAAGGGTAGAAAATACATATCAAAAATTAATAAAAATAAAAAAGTATGGCTTGATTTAAAATTATTAGATATTCCTAATACTGTATCTGCTGCTATTTATTCTCTCTCAGATTTAAGAAATATTAACTACTTAACTATTCATGCATCAGGAGGTTTCGAGATGATGAAGTCAGCAAAGAAAGCTGCAAAAAAAATTAATAAGAATTTAAAAATACTAGGAGTTACAGTTCTTACAAGTTTTTCGGAAACATCAATAAGGAATATAGGGCATACGAAATCAATTAAAAATTTAGTTCTGCTCCAGGCTAAACTGGCAAAGAAAGCTGGTTTAGATGGAATTGTGTGTTCTGGACATGAGTCAAAAATTATAAGAAAAACTTGTAAAAATATGGAAATTATAACTCCAGGAATAAGATTGAAAGGAGACAATGCTCAAGATCAAAAGAGAGTTGTGAGTCCAAGTCAATCATTCAGAAATGGAGCTACTGGAATAGTTATTGGCAGAAGTTTAACTAGAGGTAATATCCAAAAAAATATTGAAAAATTAATACAAGAACTAAAATAGTTGAATGAAAGTCAAAGTATGTGGGTTATCTAAACCCGATAATGTAAAATTTTGTATAGATAATGGCGTAAGTTATTGTGGCTTTATTTTGAATTATCCCAAAAGTCATAGATTTGTTTCAAATAAAATAGCAACGGAACTTATGAGCATACCTAAAGGTGATACAAAATATGTTGGAGTCTTGGTCAACCCAAAAATGAATGAGTTGGAAAAATTTTCAAACTTAAACCTAGACTATTTTCAGATTTATGGAAATTATGATCAAAACATTTTGCAAAACATAAAACTAAAGTTTAAAAAAAAGATAATTGTAGCTCTTCAAATTAATTCAAAAAAAGATGTTCTGGACTATAAAAACTTTGAACAAGTTGCTGATATTATTCTTTGGGATAGTTCAGGGCTTGAACAAAGTTTAGAATGGAATTATGAATGGATTAAATTTGTACCTAATCACATTAAAAAAATGATTGCAGGCAATATAAACATTGATAAACTCGAAAAGGTTTCAAAGTTAGCAGACATAGTTGATGTTTCTGGAGCTTTGGAAACAAATAAAGTAAAAGATAATAATAAAATAAAAAAATTTTTGGAAAGAATAAAAAATCTAAATGATAAAGATTAAAAAAAATAAACTTTTAATTGATCAGCACGATAAAAACTATTTTTATGGGGGCAAATTTGGAGGCAATTATGTTCCTGAAACTTTAAAAAAACCTATTGAAGATTTAACTAAATTATTTACTAAACTTAGAAAAGATAAAAAGTTTCTAAAAGAAAAGGACTATTTCTTTGAAAACTATGTGGGAGCACCCACTCCATTTATAAAATTAAGTAATTTGACTAAATACTTAGGAGGAGCACAGATTTATGCGAAGGTCGTTTCCGAAGCCAATGGTGGGGCTCATAAAATCTATAATGCGACTGTTCATTGTTTAGTTGCTAGACGAGCGGGTAAAAAATTTATCGTAGGAGATACAGGCGCGGGTTATGCTGGGAAAATGCTTTCAATGGCAGCTAAAAAATTTGGCCTTAAGTGTAAAATTTTTATGGGAGCAAAAGATATATCAAGACAGCGCCCGAATGTTGAGGCTATTAAGAAAAATGGAGCTGAAATTGTTCCAGTAACTACTGGAAGTCAAACACTAGTCGACGCTGTAAGTGAGTGTATGAGATACTGGGTTTCAAATTGTGACACTACTCATATGTGTGTAGGTTCTACAGTTGGTCCTAATATTTTTATAAAGATATGCGCATGGAGCACTGCTCAAATATCAAAGGAACTGATGAAGCAGGTAAAAAAAGAATTTGGAAAAGTACCAAGAAAAATGAAACTATTAAATTGCGTGGGTGGTGGTAGTTCTGCGATGGGATTTTGGAATGAGTTTATGGATTATGATAAAAAACAAGTAGAATTTGTAGGTATAGAAGCTGGTGGACCAAAAAAAAGTAAGCTGCATGCAGCACCATTATCTAATGACTCAAAAATTGGAATTCTTCATGGTGCAGCTCAATACGTAATTCAAAATAAAGAAGGTCAAATAGGTCATACCGAATCTATAAGTGCCGGCCTAGACTATCCAGGAATATCACCTCTTCATTGTTTTTTAAAAGATGCAAAGCGCGCAAGATACACATCGGTAACTGATGAAGAAGCACTGAATGCTTATAAGACTGTTTCAAGAATGGAAAATATTTCACCATCTCTTGAACCATCTCATGCTTTTGCAGAAGCAATCAGAATTGCCCCCAAACTTAGTAGCTCAAATATTATTATTGTTAATAGTTGTGGCGACTCTCTTAAGGACAAAGATATAATTAAAAGAAAACTTGGCAGTTATAAAAGATGAAATCAAGTATAAAATTAATTTTTCAAAAATGTAAAAAAGAGAATAGGTCTGCTCTACTTACTTATACAGTAGCTGGCGACAACACGAAGGCAAAATCTTTAGACATCATTAATAATATTTCTAAACATGCAGACATAATAGAGTTAGGTTTTCCTCACAATACTCCTATAGCAGATGGAGGTCAAATCCAAGAAAGTTCACATCGTGCTTTAAAAAATGGAATAAAGTTAAAAAATGTTTTTGAAATTGCAAAAGCATTCAAAAAAAATAATAAAAGTACCCCTTTAATACTGATGGGTTATTATAATTTAATTTACCAAACTGGTGAAGGTAATTTTTTAAACCGATGTAAGGCATCAAGTGTGGACGGGCTTATTATTGTTGATCTGCCTTATCCAGAAAATAAAAATTTTGCAAAAAAATGTAAGTCCAGGTCTATTAATTTTATACAACTTATATCTCCCACTACTTCAGTTGTAAGAATGAAAAAAATATTAAAAGATTCTCATGAAATGGTATATTATATTAGTATGTTATCCACTACTGGAGGAAAACTAAAAGTTTCCCCTAAGAAAATTTTAGAGAATTATTATAAAATCAAAAAAATTAATAAATCAAAAAGCATTGTTATTGGCTTTGGAATAACAAATAAAACCATCAATTCATTAAAAAAAGCAGATGGACTAGTTGTTGGAAGCCAATTATGTAAAGAAATTACAGATTCATTAAAAAAACGTCAAAATCCTGTCACAAATTTAAGTAAAATGGTAAAAGAGTTAAAAAAAAGAATTTCATGAATTGGATTACAAAGTTTATTAAACCTAAAATTAAGTCACTTTTTAAAAAAAAATCATCTAAAGATGATGAATCGCTATGGACTACTTGTGGATGCAAAAATTTAATTTATAAAGAAGACCTTCAGGCAAATTTCAACTGCTGTCCGAAATGTGGCACACATCATAAACTATCATGTCCTGAAAGATTTCAATTATTTTTTGATAACAAAGAGTTTGAGTTAATAGAGTCACCTGTGCCTAATGATGATCCTTTAAATTTTGAAGATACAAAAAAATATAAAGATAGACTTAAAACTGCAAGAGAATTAACTAATCAAGATGATGCAATTGCAATTGCTAAAGGTAAGATAAACAATATTGATGTTACTGTTGGTGCCCAAGACTTCAGGTTTATGGGTGGATCTTTTGGCATTGCTTCAGGAGAGGCCTTTATTGCTGGAGCTCAGCATGCAATTGAAAAGAAAACCCCATTTATTTTTTTTAGTTGTTCCGGGGGTCAAAGAATGCAGGAATCAACTTTAGCTCTTTCAAATATGACTCGAACAACTTTAGCTGTAAATGAGTTAAAAAAAAACAATATTCCATTTATTGTAGTTCTTACAAATCCCACTACTGGAGGGGTGACAGCATCATGGGCTATGCTGGGAGATGTAATAATCTCTGAACCAGCTGCAATGGTAGCATTTGCTGGCGCTAGGGTAATAAAAGACACAGTAAGAGAAGAACTGCCTGAAGGTTTTCAAACAGCTGAATATCTTTTAGAGCATGGTTTTGTAGATTTAATAGTTGAGAGAAAATATTTAAACTCAACTATAGGAACTTTATTAAATGTTTTATTGAAAAAATCAGAGGCTCAAGTTAAAAGTGAGTCATCTAATGTCATTACAATCGATAAATCTTTACAATCAGCTAGCTAGCCATAAGTTATTTAAAAAAACTATTAATTTTAATCTTACAAGAATAAAACTAGTTTTAAAAAAACTTGGCAACCCACAAAATAAGTTAAGCAATGTAATAAATATTATTGGTTCAGACGGAAAATATTCTCTGCTAACCTCGCTTAAATACTTTATTGAAGAGAATAAACAAACTGTATCTGCATATATATCTCCAAGCTTAAAAGATATTAGTGAAAGATTTTGGATGGGGAATAGATACCTGACTCACCAGGAAATAAAATCAAGTGTAAAAATTATTGAAAAACTAAAAGTTCGATTGACTATCTTTGAGGTGCTTACTGTTATTTTTATAATTAATGCAGCTAAAAGAAATAATGATTTTAATCTTGTGGAAGCTGGTGCTTTATTTGCGAAAGATTCAACTAATATTTTCGATTTTCCCTTAATACAAGCTGTTACCAACATAAATTTGCAGCACTTAAACTTTTTAAAAAATAAAACAATCGATGAAGTGGTGAAACAAAAAGTTGGTTTTTTAAGTCAATTTACAAAAGTATATATAGGAAAACAGAAATCAAAAACTCTTAAAAAAATTAAATTTTATTTAAAAAAAAATAAAAGTGAAAAAATATATTCTAACACGTGGAAGCTTTTAAAACGCAAAAATAACTACTTTTACAAAGATAAAAAAACAATTATCAAACTAAATAATAAAAATATTCATTCTGTAGGTCTTTTAGAAAATTTATGTATGGCAATTAAAATTGCCTTAGATTTAAAAATAAGTAAAAAAATAATTAAAAAAGCTGTACCTAAAATTTTTTTTGAAGGAAGAATTCAATATCTTAAAAAAGGTAAAATTAAGAACTTGTTTAACAAAAAAGAAAAGGTGATAGTTGATGGTTGTTCTTCACAAATAAGCGCAAAAAACTTAGCTGACCATCTAAAAACTATTAAAGGTCCAAAGTTTGGAATTTGGGGAATGATTAAAAATAAAAACCCAGATTTATTTATTCAACAATTTAAAAATGTTTTTGAAAAAATTATTATAGTTCCTATCGAAGGAGAGGCAAATACTTTGCCGACAGATTTACTTATGAGAATTGCAAAAAAAAATAATTTTAATGTAGGAAATTCAAGCGACATTCATTCTGCATGTAAAAAAATTTCAAATAACCAAAGTAAAACTATAGTATTTTTTGGAAGCTTTTATTTGGCTGGAAATGTTTTGAGAAAAAATTAAATATTTTCTTTAATCCAATCTAAAATATTGGATTTTGTTGATGCTCCAACTTTTGTTGCTTTAAGTTCACCGCCTTTAAAAAGTAACATTGTAGGAATGCCTCTTATGCCGTACTTGGTTGGTGTGTTAGGCTCGTTATCAATATCATGTTTTGCAATTATTACTTGATCTTTCAATTCTTCTGATATTTCTTCAAGGACCGGCCCAATCTGTTTACATGGTCCGCACCACTCTGCCCAAAAATCTACCACAACAACTTTATCCGCTTTAATTACATCAGTTTCAAAGCTTTTATCTGTAATTGCTTTTGTTGGCATATTATCTAATTAATTGTTTTTTAATTAATGTCAACTAGACAGAAGAGTAAAATTTTTCTAAATCTTCAACGTACGCGTTAATTTCATCTAGAATTATCAATTTTTCTGGCTGGCCTTCTCTTTCAAATTTTTCTCTTAATGTATCAATCTCAGAGTATGTCCTTGGTATAGTGTTCCACTTTTCGTTATTTGTGCTCAACAGTTTTTTAGCTATATCCTTATGAATGTAATTATATTCAGATTTAGATAAAAGTTCAGGCTTTTCTGTGTAGATTAGTTTTTTTCCAAAATACACAAGTCTCTCATCTTTAAATTTTGATATAACCGAAATTTTTTTATCCCAATCTGCGCTGTGAAATTCAGGCATTACTTTATTGTCCTCATTGCTTGTGAATTTTATGTAAATACTTTCTTCGTTATAAACATCCTCTTGTGATTTTGATTGATCTTTTTCATCTGCTTCAGCTTGTTTTATAATACTTACTTTTTCTGCAAATTTTTTATCATTTTGAATTAATTTTGCTCTTTTAGATAACATTTCTTTCCCTATAGTTTTGTACTCATCAAATTCATTTCCATAAGATGGATTCATAATTACAGGATGTTTATTATGTCTAACTGTTCTTAAAAACTTAGGATTTTTTTTCATCGCTGATTCTAATTCCTTAATTGACATTTTTAAAAAAATATTTGGGTCATGTTTTAGATCAAAACATAGTGGCCATTGATACCTTGGATGTTGGCAAACAAATGCTTGAACATAGGGCCTGCTTTTTCCATAAAAATATTCATTTGTACAAAAATAAAGTTCATTTTTTATTAATTCTAATGATTGATTTTTGTCCATTGTTAACAAACTTGCTTTCCAAACATTTGGGGCTTTTTTTGCAATAATTTTAGCTATACCGACAGTGGCAACAACATCTCCGATAGCGCTATGGGCATCACTATGTTTAATTCCATTAAGTGGTGCCATTTGATCTAATTTGTAAACTGCATTGCCTTTATCGTTAATAGAATTTTTCAACGTATTGGGATAATAAAGGTTTGCTGCTCTTGCTAAACTCAGCATATCTCCTCTTGTGTTTCCATTTGTGCTTGTAAGATAAGGATATTCTAAAGTTTGGAAAAGAGTACATCTTAAAAATTCTTCATCAAATTCTATACTATTAAAACCAACATAAGTCGCTTTTCCCCATTTTTTTAACGTATCAACAAACTGCCTTATCATTTCATAGTGGGATAAATTTGAGCCTTTTAACATTTTTGGTGAAGATTTGTTTACAATTAAAGCCATAGCCTCTGGAATTATTCCAGGACTTAATCTGCATCTAGCGTCATACCTATCTAATTCTTCTAAATTTTCATTTGTTAAAATTGCACCTATTTGGATAATTTGCCCCCAATACTTATTTGAGGAACTGGTCTCAAAATCATAAAAAACAAAATTTGACATGGATTTAATCTATTTAAGAACTTTAATTTTTTCTGAATTTTTTACTAAAGTTTCTTTCACTTGTTCGGGATCTTTAATATTGCCAAGTGTATTCATTATCGATCTTGCGTCTCTACCAAAGCTATCTGTTACTGTCATTGCTTGTTCTAGCTTTTTTCTCAAATCTTTAATGCCATCAAAATGCTTTTCAAACCTAGAGCTAATATTTCTTAAATCACTATAAATTTGAGTTGCATGCTGCTGAACCTGTAAGGTTTGAAATCCCAAATGATAAGACTGCAAAAGCGCAGATAGCGTATTGGGTCCAGCGATAGTAACTTTGTATTTAGTTCTAAGCTCTTGTAACAAAAGTTCTTTTGTTTTTGGATCTCGATAACTTGATAATTCTGCAAATAAACCTTCTGTAGGAGCATATACAATTGCAAAATCAGTTGTTTTTGGTGGGGCTATATACTTTGTACTTACGTTTTTTGCTTTGTTTCTAAATGCAGTTGCTAGATCTTTTCTTGCATTTGCCAAAGCTTCTTTGTCATTGTTCTGAAAAGCGTCATCAATTGCTTTAAATTTTTCTATCGGCCAATGACTATCAACTGGAACTAAAACATCTTGTAACTTAATTGCAAATTCAACAGTATCTGAGGTTTCGTCAGGTTTCATTTTAACATTTTCAATTAATTGTGAGGCTGGCAATAAATCTTTAAGTAATGACGCTAAAGAGAATTCTGCTAAAACCCCATATTGTTTTACACCAGCTAAGATCCTGCTAAAATTTTCTTGACTTTGGTTAAGTACATCTACTTGCTTGTTAAAAACTCCAACTTTTTCATCAACTCTAGTCAAAGCACCTGTCATATCTTTAGCAATATCTTTTGACATAGAACCAAATGATTGGCTAAAGGAATTTCTTAAAGCATTTATCTCATCTTTAAATACTTGCTCAGTTTTGTCGTCTTTAATTTCTGGCTTTCTTTTAATCAAAAAGAAAAACATGCCAACATTAATTATGATTAATACGGTAATTAAAACTATAAGTAACGACTCCATATAATCAAAATATACGATATTTATTAAAACTCAATTTATTAATTAGGTTTTGGTTTTTTTTCACTTTCAGTTCTTAACTGTCCACATGCAGCTAATACATCGTCACCTCTGCTTCTTCTAATAAATGACATATATCCTTTATCTTGAATATATTTAGAAAATTTTTCTATATTTTTTCTCTCTGTTGGTTCAAATTTAACACCGGGCCATGAATTAAATTCTATGAGATTTACTTTACTTGGGAAATAGGACATTAATTTAACTAATTCCTTTGCGCAGTCTTCTGTATCGTTCACACCTTTTAGCATTACATACTCTAGAAATATTGGCTCTTTCACAACTGAAGTATAATATTTTAGTTGCTTTATTAGATCTTTAATCTTAAATTTTTTATTAATCGGCATTATTTCTTCTCTTAATTTGTCATTAGGCGCATGCAAACTTATTGCTAGATAAGTTCCTATTTCATCGGCTGCTTCAGGAATTTTATTGGCAATACCAGAAGTAGAAATTGTGATTTTTTTATTACCATAATTTAATCCTTTCTTATCTTTTAAAATTTGAACAGTTTTTTTAAGGTTTTGCATATTGATTAGAGGCTCGCCCTGTCCCATAAAAACTACGTTAGATACTTTTTTTTGATCTCCCCAATCTTTTAATTTTTCTTTTACTAACATTATTTGGCTAATAATTTCAGATGCCGAAAGATTTTTAACTAATCTTTGAGTGCCCGATCTACAAAATGTACATGTTAGGCTGCACCCAACTTGAGAAGATATACAAATTGTTCCACGAGTTTTTTCCGGAATAAAAACGCATTCGACTTTATTACCATCAGATAATTCTACTAAAAACTTTAGCGTCCCATCACTAGACTTGTAAGTTTTAACTATTTTACTACTATTGAATGAAATATTTTTTTTTAATATTTCTCTCAGTTCAACAGGTATGGTAGTTAATTGATTAAAATCATTTAAACCTTTTTGATATACAGCTATAAATATTTGCTGTGCTCTCATGTTAAGTTTCTTCTTTTCAATTCCTATTTTTGAATTAAGAAAATATTTTAAATCTTCGTAATTCAAATCTAATAAATTTTGTTTCATTTTATTAGATTAGACTTTTAATGGTTGAGAGGGGTAATGTAAAACCCCTCTCTATGAAGATTAAAGTTTACTTGGATTTTTTCTAATATGCTTTAGAACTTTTCCAGCATTTTTGCCTTCTTTAATTGTGTATCCGCTAGTGCCATGTGCATTAGCTTCTACTGCTTTGACTGACTTGTGTAATTGCTGAATAAGTCTAGCCTCTGACTTTTTTCGGCTGAACTCATTAAGCAAATGTGTGTGTCTTTTAACCATAACATCTCCTTTATTTTCAACCTACTTTTTAACTCTTTATAGAGTCCCGCATGTAGATGCGGAGTCTTTTTTCCATGACATATGGATAACTAAACTTTATTATAAGTATCACATTTGTCAATGAATAATAAAACCTTAGGAATAGTCATTATTGTGTTTGGTGGCCTTGTTCTTTACAGCGAACATGGAGGAGCTTGGATTGTTTCAGCAATAGCAATAGGAATAGGTTCGGGTATTTTTTTCTGGAAAGATAAAAAAAATGATGTAGACAATTGATATGTCCAAAAGAATTTTTATTGTTTATGGTCACCATAATTCTAAAACATCTTTTAATGCTGCAATCAGAGATACTTTTATAGACGAGGCAAAAAAAAATGGTCATGAAATTGATCTAGTAAATTTACACGAAGAAAAACAACTTCCTTTTTTTGATGGTACTTCTCCAAGTGAGCAGGTTCTAGATTATAGAAAAAGATTAGAACAATCGGACATTATGTTTATGATATCGCCATGTTACAATTTAAGAGCAACTGCAATCTTAGAAAATTGGATTGATCTTGTTCTTGCGCCAAAATGGTTTTTTGCTTTTAAAAGAGTTGTCGGTAATTGGGGTTATCCAGTTGCAGGTGCTATGAAAAATAAAATGGCTATTATGTCAATGAGTTACGGTGGAAATATTTTTTCTATTCAAACCTGGTTCCAAAATATGCCATTTAGAAGAATCAAAGCTGGAGTGCTTAAACTTGGAGGCATGAAAATTAAATATGCGAGATTTTATGAAGTTCTTCCAGGCATGAAAGAAGAAAAATTTGCTAAGGATATGGAAAAAATAAGAAAAATAGTAAGAGAATTATAATAATTTACTTTTTTCATTATAAGGTTATAAAAATAGTATGTTTAATAAATTAAGAAACTTCATGATTTCATCTGCAAACATTATGTTTGATGATAGCGCTAATGATTTGCGAGCACTACCTAAAACAGTTAGGCTACAAATATTAATTGTTCTCTCATTTGTATGGAGCACTGTTTTTAGTTTATATGTATTTAGTTTAACTTCTTTTGTCTACGGGTGGATTTCAATGGTCTTAGCACACATAGGATTAATTATTGCAACCTACATTACTTTTAAATTTTTCCACAAAGCCAAAAAAGAACAAAAAAGTGTTTTTGTAGAAGGAAATTATAATCCTGCAAAAATTTTTTCTGTTTTATTTATAGTATTTTTTATATTCATATTTACTAAAGGAATAAATGTTTTGCAGAGAACTAATTCTTATACGATTAAATATGATGGGCCTGAAAAAACAACTCTTCAAAGAATTAAGGATTTTGTAAAATAAATTATTCTCTAAAATGTTTTTTTCGGATTGGAAAAATCTAATGATTTTTTTCCAAACTTTCTTTTTTTAAATCTTGAGCCCCCTTTTCTTTTAAATCTTGAGCCGCCTCTGTCGTCTCTTTGATTTCTGTTATCTTGAAAACCTTTCTTTTTAAATCTTGAGCCGCCTCTGTCGTCTCTTTGATTTCTGTTATCTTGAAAACCTTTCTTTTTAAATCTTGAGCCGCCTCT